>ERZ778516.2937-NODE-2937-length-10626-cov-13.362501_pt1 | contig 10626 bp, 9 predicted proteins | sample MGYA00510342_ERZ778516 | MGnify/ENA primary metagenome ERZ778516 (study PRJEB29527, sample SAMN07138961) | mouse gut metagenome | material: feces | host: mouse | place: China:Nanjing | collected 2016-01-25 ...
TACATGGTACGGAAGATGGCAACGCCGCGGAATTTGGAAGAGACCAGCATGGCAACCCCAATGAGACGGCAGAATGTGTAGAACTGTTCTACCGCGGGATCCTGCCTGCGGGACAGGAGACGGAATGCTTTGCGGATACGATTCGGATCGACGGTCAGGTGGCTTCCGAGGCAAAGGTGGAGCAAAACGGCAATACGATCACGACGACATATAAATATGACGGCGTGGAATTTCATGTGGATGTGGAAGTGGATGCGGTACAGACTCATAATGCCGAGGATGCAATCCGGAGCGCATGGGGCGTGGAGGCATCCAGCCTGGGCATTCTGTAGAGGAGGCGGAAAACGGATGAAGAGTAGATCAAAGGTGTTATGCCTGGCAGCGGCGGCTCTGCTTTTTGTGCCTTCTTTTCCTGTCAGGGCGGAGGACCGGCAGGGGGCGTCGGGATGGCAGGTAACATTCAACGGCAAAAGCATGGACAGTAATTTTACATCGGGCAAAATGAGCGACGAGGTCAATGCCATGCAGCCGGGAGATTCGGTGGAGCTGACGGTTACGATCAAAAATGTGTTCGACGGTCAGGCGGACTGGTATATGAAGAATGAGGTGCTGGAGTCTCTGGAGGACGCCGGGGATGCGGCAGGCGGCGCATACGATTACCTGCTGACCTATACGGACATCTCCGGGAGGACGACAACACTGTACTCCAGTGAGAAGTTCGGCGGAGAGGGAAGGATCGGCGGCGTGGGCCTGCACGGAGCGACGACGACGCTGAAGGATTATTTCTATCTGGACCGGATGGGAGACGGCGATTCCGGTACGGTGAAGCTGAAGGTGGCGCTGGACGGGGAGACGCTGGTCAATGATTACCAGAATACCCTGGCGAGGCTGCAGATGGATTTTGCCACAGAGCTGGTGACTTCCGGTACGACGCCCCGCAGACCGGGAGGCGGCGGACAGAATCCGCAGGAACCCGGGGAGCCGGCAAATGAGCAGAGCCTCAGAAGGACCGGAGTGGTACAGACGAACGATGATTCGCAGATCATGCGATATCTGCTGCTGATGTTCGGATCGGGTTCGGCGCTCCTGCTCATCGGGATCTGGATGCTTGGCCGGCAGAAGGAAGAAGAGAAGGCGCGTAAAGACGGAGAAGGGAGAGGGACAGCATGAGGTGGTTGAAGAACAAGGGGATCTGTTTTCTGGTCCTGGCTTTCCTGGTCATGCGGAATGGTCTGACCGTATCTGCGGCAGAAGAGGAATATACGTATACAGTGCGGCTGTATGCGGGAAATCAGGGCAGGCTTCTGGGGGGGCGGGGTCGATGTCTCATCAGAATCTGCAGGGGTCTCTTTCACAGACGGATATCTTGTGATTGAGGGGCTGAAGTACGGAGATACGGTATATATCAGGCCGCAGGCAGCGGCGGAGGTGACGGACGAACGGTATTATGTCCGGGGCGTGCGGCGGTCCGGCCGGGATAATTCAGAGGCGGAAGCGCCGACTTTCCGCGTGGCCAGCGACCGGGATTATGTGATGGCTTACGGGATCCGGGGCAATATGGCGGCGTATACCGTGCATTACGTGGACGGAGACGGCAGGACGCTGATGGAGAGCGATACGTATTACGGAAATATCGGAGAGCGGCAGTATGTATCCTCGCGCTATATCGACGGCTATCAGCCGCGGGTCCTGAATATGGTCAAGACTCTGTCTGCCAATACGGAAGAGAATGTATTCACCTTTGAATACGAACGGATTGCAGGGCCTTCCGGCGGAGGCGGAGGAACCGGTGAGGAGACGCCTGCGCCTGCTCCCGGCGGTGGGACGGACGCAGGGACCGGAACGGTCGGAGAAGCTGCGGGCGGCGCGGGAGCTGCGGATGCCGGAGTCGGAGCGGGCGGTGCTGCGGGAGCTGCCGGGGCCGGCACAGCTGCGGATGCCGCCGGAGCGGAGGCGGCTGCAGAGGACGCCGGGGCAGGTACGCAGGTAGGCGGCGATGTCAATATACCGGATGAGGATGTGCCGCTGGACGATGGGGAGGATCTGCGCGATCTGGATGACGAGGACGTTCCTCTGGCGGATCTGAGGGCGGATCAGCAGTGGCGTATGGGATATCTCCCTGCTTATGCCGGAATCGGGCTGGCAGCTCTGATCCTCCTGGCCGGCGCGGCAGTCTACCTGAAGAAGAAACATAAGAACACGGCTTCCGGGAAATAACCATGGGAATGAAAATGTTCAGAAGATTTTTGAGCCTGACGGGAACTCTGCTGATTGTGGCGGTGATTGTCCTGTGCTCCATGCTGGTGCTGCCGGAGGTGCTGGATTATCATATGTACCATGTGCTGAGCGGGAGCATGGAGCCCGGGATGCCGGTGGGGAGTCTGATCTATGTGCAGGCGGGGCCGCCGGAGGAAGTGAAAGAGGAAGAGATCATTGCGTTCTACAGTTCGCTGGAGGACAGCGGGATCATCACCCATCGGGTGACGGAGAATAATGTGGTATCCGGCATCTTCCGTACGAAAGGAGATGCCAATGAACAGGGCGACCCGCTGCCTGTCCCGTACGACCATTATATCGGCAGCGTCCGGTGGATCCTTCCCGGCATGGGCGCATTTCTGACCGGTATGACCTCGGTGAACGGGAAGATCGCGGCAGCGTGTGTAGTGATATTTGGCGTACTGCTGAATCTGGCGGGTTCCTGCAGGAAGAAAGACAGGATTTGACAGGCGCATTGTCTCATGCTACAATAAGTTCATAAAACCCGCAGGGAGTGGATTTTTCTGGACCATGTCCATTTTCGCCACACAGTTACGGATCACAGATCCGGAAGCTGTGTGGCATTTTTTGTATACAATATCAGGAAAAGGAAGGAAAAAAGTTATGGGACAGACGTTTATGAAAGAAAAGGGAATTCTGTATCTGGTGCTTACCATGTCGCTGCCGATGGTACTGTCCATGATGGTCAATTCTCTCTATAACATTATTGACAGTTATTTTGTGGCAAAGATCAGCGAGGATGCCATGACGGCGCTGTCGCTGGTATATCCGCTGCAGAACCTGATCAATGCGGCGACCATTGGTTTTGGCGTGGGGATCAATGCGGTAATTGCGTATTTTCTGGGGGCGCAGGAATATAAGAAGGCGGACCGGGCAGCAACTCAGGGAACGCTGCTGAATGTGCTTCATGGCCTGGTACTGATGATCGTATGCATTGCCGTCCTTCCGTCATTTCTTGGACTGTTTACCACAGATGCTGCAACGATCGATATGGGGGTACGGTATTCCAGGATCGTGTTCGGATTTGCAGTTATCATATCGCTGGACCTTTCGTTTGAGAAGGTCTTTCAGGCAGTGGGAAAGATGACGGTATCCATGATCAGCATGCTTTGCGGCTGTATTGCCAACATCATTCTGGATCCGCTGCTGATCTTCGGATGGGGCCCCTTTCCGGCTCTGGGGATCGAAGGGGCAGCCATCGCCACCGGGCTGGGGCAGGTGCTGACGCTTGTGATGTATCTGTGTTATTATGTTCTTCGTCCGATTCCGGTGAAGCTTCGGTTATCCTGTGTAAAGCCGGACCGGGAGGTTGTAAAACGCCTTTACGCAGTCGGCATCTCGGCTTCTTTGACCCTGTCGCTGCCTTCCCTTATGATCTCCTGCCTGAATGTGATCCTGTCCGGATTTTCTCAGGCCTGTGTACTGGTGCTGGGGGTCTACTACAAGCTGCAGACTTTTCTGTATCTGACCGCGAACGGAATCGTTCAGGGGATCCGCCCGTTGATCGGATATAATTACGGGGCCAGAATGTATGACAGGGTACAGAAGATCTACCGGACCTCTCTGTATCTGATCGCGGCGATCATGGCACTGGGAACGGTTCTGTGTCTGGTATTTCCGGCTCCGCTTATGGGGCTGTTTACGGACCGTCCGGATACGGTATCGGCGGGTGCATCCGCTCTCCGGATCATCTGCATCGGATTTGCGGTTTCTTCGGTATCCGTGACCACGTGCGGAGCGCTGGAGGGTCTTGGAATGGGAAAACCGTCCCTGCTCATATCGCTGTGCCGTTACCTGCTGTTCCTGCTTCCGGCGGCATTCCTGTTAAGCCGCATTCTGGGGGTATCCGGCGTCTGGTTCGGCTTTCCGGCGGCCGAGTTTCTGACGGCGGGCATATCAGGTATCCTGTTTCAGAGAGCAGTCCGGTTTGAGAATAACAAAAGGGAAGCATGATTCTGTGATGGAAGCAGACAGGTGCGAAGGATTCTGGTAAAAACCGGAAGTTCGCACCTTTTTTTATATGATTTTTTTCTTTCAGGCGTTTAAAATAGCATCATACCGAATTCCTTAAGCCACGGATTACCGGGAGACCGGGTCCGGGCGGTGCCGCCGCCTCTGGACGGACGGTATGCCGGAGCGGTAGAGAGGTGTTATATAATGATGTATCGGAGGTTCGAATCCTCCACTGTTTCAGGGAAACAGTTTGCTTAGTGGTAAAGCGATCATTACAACCGTTGCACTGAACATGCAACTCCAGGCCGGAAGGTTTGTGTTCCCTGCTTTTCCCGGAAACTTTGCAGGAAACGGCAGGATGCCGGGAGATGTCCGGGACTTTGTCCTGGGAGATATGCCCGGATTCTGCGGATTCTGTAAAGACTTCAGCTGTGAAAAGGCAGCAGATCCTCGGATACCGAAGGAGCTCGTTTTGCAGACAGCCGATGCCGCTGCGCAAAGGTCCTCTGCAGGATGGCTTTTTCTTAAGAGCTCTCCCCGTTTTCGCGGTGGGAAAAGCAGACACACTTCCATCAAAAGTTATCAAAAAATCATATCTGCTCAGGCAGGGAACATGGCCGGCGGCAGATGCAGAAGGATAGAAGGAGGGTATCATGAAATACATAATCAAAGAACAGGAATGCGGATATCTGATGAAGAACGGTATTCTGGAAAAACTGCTGTTTGCCGGAAAGTACAGTCTGTTTTCCTGGATGGGATATGAACTGAAGACGGTATCCATGACCGGAGAGGTTGATACGCAGGGGCTGCCGGCGGAGCTTCTGATGAAACACCCGGAATTTGCTTCCCGGGTGGTGCGGGTGCAGATTCCGGATACATGCATCGGGCTTCATATGGTAAACGGCGCATATCAGCGGTTCCTCATGAGCGGGGAGGCGCTGTACTGGAATGTCTATGAATCCAATGAGGTCCGTCTGGTGGACGTGACGGGCACGCAGATCACGGAAGAGCAGGTGCCCCGAATGTACCTGCATCTGCTTCCGGCGAGGCTGTATAAGAAGATGGTCATCGGAGACGGGGAGACCGGGCTTCTGTACATTGACGGCCATTATACCGAACAGCTCGGATGCGGGACTTATTATTACTGGATCTATGCCCACGAGGTATCCTGCAAGATCTTCAACCTGAAGATTCAGCAGCTTGATATCTCCGGACAGGAGATTCTGACTGCCGACAAGGTGGGGATCCGCCTGAATATCCTGTGCAGCTACCGGATCACGGATCCGTTGTCGCTGGTGCAGAAGACAGATGGTACCGGAAAGCTCCTGTATGCGAAGATCCAGCTTCTGGCAAGGGAGTATGTGGGACAGTATCGTCTGGATGAGCTGCTGGCCCAGAAGGAGGAGATCGGGAAGTTCCTGTACGAACAGATGAAGGCGCTGCAGGCAGAATACTGCGTGGAGATTCTGGATGTGGGCATCAAGGACATCATCCTGCCGGGCGAGATCCGGGAGATCATGAACACCGTTCTGGTGGCAGAGAAAAAGGCACAGGCCAATGTCGTCATGCGCCGGGAAGAGGTGGCTTCCACCAGAAGTCTTCTCAATACGGCGAAGCTGATGGAGGAAAACCGGATCCTGTACCGCCTGAAGGAGCTGGAATATCTGGAGCGCATCTGCGACAAGGTGGGAACCATCTCCCTGAACGGAGCAGGAAATATTCTGGAGCAGCTTGCCGCGCTGACGCTTCCGGAGGGACCGAAGGCATCATAAAAATACCGATAAGGGGAGATGTTTACCAGTCTCCCCTTACTTCGTCCATGGCGTTCCACAGTTCTTCCGGCGTAAGAACTGCTTTGGGTTTTGCTGCTTCTTTGCAGTTATCATGCAGGATGCTGTTCTGATTCGCGTCAATCACCTGGCAGGCGCCGTATTTTCCCAGTGCTTCAATGTAGTAGGCGCAGACTTCTCCCGGTTTGGCAGTGCGTCTTCTGGTTTTGGAGCCGGATGAAGTTTTTGCAGTGTCGGTTGTCATAAGTTTCCTCCATGGTAACATTGTCTTTCCGAAAGAAAAGGGATGGTATTTTATGTGCGGTCGGTCAGACATCGGCTGCACTGTATTTTCGATATTCGGTTGGCGACATTCCCTTCTGTTTTTTGAAGATGCGGCTGAAATACAGCGGATTGTCGTAACCTACAAGGGTGCTGATCTCGGCGATGTTATAGCTGGTCGTCTCCAGCAGCATCTGGGCGTTGGCCATGCGCCGCTCGACCAGGTACTGCATGGGTGTGGTGTGGACGTACTGCCTGAAACTGCGGATGAACCAGCTGACGCTCATGCCCCGGGAGGCTGCGTAGTCTTCAATGCTGATGTTTGAACTGTAATTTTTGTTAAAATACTGTATGGCATACTCCATCTCTGCGTTCAGGTATGCGTCTTTTTGCCGGTGTTCTCTGCCGGTCTGTCTCTCGATCCGGATCAGGAGTTCCAGAAGCAGCAGGGTCAGAAGTTCCGGATAATGAGTCTGGCATCTCTGGAGTTCCTGGATCATCTGCCTGAAGATCCTGGAATATTCCAGCGAGGTTCCGGTATTGAGAATGCGCATGCCGGTTCTGATTCCGTAGTGACGGAGGATGTTTGTTACATTATTTCCGGTAAAATGGACCCAGTACACCTCAGTCTGTTCTTCGCCATAATAGATATACCGCTGCGGCTCTCCCGGGCGGTAGAGTACCATATGTCCTGCGGTGATCACCGTATCTTTTTCACTTTTGTCAAAATAAAAATGCGCCTTTCCGGCTGCAATGTAAAGCAGCTGAAAATCCCGCCTTCCCTTCGGCCTGTGAGTGGGCAGTCTGGGGCGGGTATACAGATGATAGGTTCCGCAGCTTCCCACAATCAGCGGTCTGCTCTTGTCCTTAAAGTCCACCAGTGACCGGTTCAGATATGCGGAATTGATATACATGCGGTGCTCCTTTCAGCCCCATGCCTGCTGCGGGCAGATGTTTTTCGGATATTGTATCATTTTGTGCATGTTTTGTCCAATGGAGTCCATGGACGTTTTTGGTGAATGTGGCTATAATAACAGGCAGAAAGTGAACGGGGATGTGCAAAATAACAAAAAGGAGGTTTTGATATGATCGTACCGCGACATTATGAAGACCTGAAGGTGCTTCACGAAAACACCATGCCGGCCAGGGCGTATTATATCCCGGCATCGGTGCGGATGGATACTCTGGTGGAAAGGAGAGAGGATTCGGACCGGCTGCAGCTGCTGAACGGAGAATGGCGCTTTCGGTATTATGACAGTATCTTCCAGCTGAAGGATGCATTTTATGAGATGGATTATGATATCTTGTCCCATGACCGGATAAGTGTGCCGGGGACGTGGCAGATGGCAGGCTTTGACTCCCATCAGTATATCAATATCCGGTATCCGTTTCCCTTTGATCCGCCGTATGTGCCTCAGAATAATCCGTGCGGGGCCTATGTACAGGAATTTATTTATGAGAAGGATGCGGCGGCACCGAAGGCGTATCTGAATTTTGAAGGGGTGGATTCCTGCTTTTATGTATGGCTCAACGGGAGTTATGTGGGGTACAGCCAGGTGTCGCACTGCACCAGTGAATTTGACGTAAGCAGTGTGATTCGGGAAGGAAAGAACCGGCTGGCGGTGCTGGTGCTGAAATGGTGCGACGGAAGCTATCTGGAGGATCAGGATAAATTCCGCATGAGCGGTATTTTCCGGGATGTCTATCTGCTGAAGCGCCCAAAGAAGGCGATTCGGGATTATTTTATAAGAACAGATATTCAAAAAGGCACGGCGGCAATATCCATTCGGCTTCAGTATTTTCAGGAAATCACAGCAACGGCGGCAACCCTCTATGATGCGAAAGGGCAGCAGGCGGCCTGTGCCCGGTGCCAGGAGGGAGAAGAGCTTCTGCTTGAAATCCGGGATCCGGTCTTGTGGAATACGGAAACGCCGTATCTCTATACGCTGGTGCTGGATACAGAGTCAGAGGTGATTGTGGAGCATGTGGGACTCCGCCGGATGGAGATCGTGGATCATGCGGTGTGCTTTAACGGAAAACCCATCATCTTCCGGGGCGTCAACCGGCATGATTCGGATCCGGTCACAGGACCGGTGTGCAGTGTGGAACAGATGATGAAAGACCTGACTCTGATGAAACGGCATAATATCAATGCCATTCGTGCCAGTCACTATCCCAATGCGCCGGTGTTTCTGCAGCTGTGCGACCGGTACGGCTTTCTGGTCATCGACGAGGCGGATGTGGAGAGCCACGGACCGGTGGAAATCTATCACAGAGACAACAGTAATACGAATAAATTTGACCGGTGGAATGAACCCGTTGCGGACAATCCGCTGTGGGAGGAATCGATTCTGGACCGGGTACGGCTCATGGTGGAGCGGGACAAGAACCGTCCCTGCATCGTCATCTGGTCCATGGGAAATGAAAGCGCCTACGGCTGCAATTTTGTGAAGGCGCTGAAATGGACGAAGGAATACGACCCTTCCAGACTGACGCACTATGAGAGTGCCCGATACCGAAAGAGCGGGAAAACGTATGATTACTCCTGCCTGGATCTGTACAGCCGGATGTATCCGGCATTTGAGGAAATTGAAGAATATCTGAACCGGGGGCCGGGAAAACCGATGATTCTCTGTGAGTACAGCCATTCCATGGGAAACGGCCCGGGAGATCTGGAGGACTATTTTGAACTGTTTCAGAAGTATGGCCAGATGTGCGGCGGATTTGTGTGGGAGTGGTGCGATCATGCCGTCTTCCATGGAGAGACACCGGAAGGAAAGAAGATCTGGCATTACGGCGGCGATCACGGGGAAGCGGTTCATGACGGAAATTTCTGCATGGACGGTCTGGTGTATCCGGACCGTACGCCCCATACAGGGCTTCTGGAGTACCGGAATGTGTACCGGCCGGTGCGGGTGGTGTCTTTTGAACAGGAGAGCCGGACGCTTACGGTTCGAAACCAGATGGATTTTATCGATCTGAAGGATTATGCAGAAATACATTACGAGGTAAGCTGCGATGGTATCTGTCAGGAGAGCGGCGTGCTTCCTGCCATCCAGGCAAAGCCGGGACAGACCGGAAGCGTTTGTCTGAAGATCGGGATTCCAGAGCGGGGAAGAGCGTATCTGAAGCTGATCTGCCGCCGGAAGAAGGAAGAGGCTCTGGTTCCGGCAGGACATGTACTTGGCTGTGAGGAGATTCGGCTTTGGACAGAGGATGACAGAAACCAGACGGCCGTGAAGCTTCTGGAGGGGGAAGAGGTTTTGGACGGCGCGGATGCCCGTTCTGTGGAAAGCAGGGAGACGGATGAGGCCGTAATTCTGAAGGGAGCGGATTTTACTTATATTTATGATAAAAGAACCGGGCTTTTTTCCAGTCTCTGCTGTGAAGGAAGGGAATATCTGGACCGTCCCATGGAGCTGAATATCTGGCGCGCGCCCACAGACAACGACATGTATGTCAAACTGGAGTGGAAGCGGGCGCAGTACGACAGGGCAGGCACAAGGGCGTACACGACCTGTGTCCGCAAGAGACGTACATCGGTAGAGATTGTAAGCAGTATGTCGCTGTCAGCGGATACGGTTCAGCGCATGATGGATGTAAATGCGGTCTGGGTAATTGACAGTTCCGGCGGGATTCATATGAGTCTTCAGGTGCACCGGAATATGGAGTTTCCAGAGCTTCCCAGATTCGGACTCCGCCTGTTTCTGGATCAGAGGTACTGCCGGGTATCCTACTGCGGCATGGGGCCTTATGAAAGCTATGCGGATAAGCACCGGGCGTCCGGTTACGGCCTGTATCATGCGGATGTAGAAGAACTGCATGAAGATTACATCCGTCCGCAGGAAAACGGAAGCCATATGGACTGTGATTATGTGCTGCTGTCGGATGAAGAAGCCGGTCTGGCGGCCGTATCGGAGCAGGTTTTTTCCTTTAACGCATCTAAGTATACGCAGGAGGAGCTGGAGAAAAAGACACACAATTACGAACTGGAACCTTCCGGCAGTACGGTTCTGTGCCTGGACTATGCCCAGAACGGCATCGGGTCCAACAGCTGCGGGCCGTTAGTCATGGACCGTTACCGGTTCGATGAAGAGAAATTTGTATTTTGTATAAAGCTTGTACCGTTTAAAAAGAACTGACGAAAAACAGTCTGCATTCCCGGGTATCTGATGCATGCACAGATCCGGAACGGATATCCGGGAGACTGCAGAATGTATGCTTATTGAACCTTTGATGGTCAATAAGCCATAAAACAGCCATAGAAATCATTAAGGAAAGGAGTACATTTTTTATGCAGGAAAAAACGTATTTGAAATGGTACAACAAAGTGGGATATGGTTCC
>ERZ778516.2938-NODE-2938-length-10625-cov-4.713150_pt1 | contig 10625 bp, 10 predicted proteins | sample MGYA00510342_ERZ778516 | MGnify/ENA primary metagenome ERZ778516 (study PRJEB29527, sample SAMN07138961) | mouse gut metagenome | material: feces | host: mouse | place: China:Nanjing | collected 2016-01-25 ...
CAAAATTAATCAAAATTGTCCACGCACACAAATTTCTGTCCACGGATTGTCCACACCTTTTGCGCCTACTTGCATCTGCTTGACATAGAGATGCAATTCACAAATGCTCAAATCAAGCTATAATATACTGATATTCAAGATGTATAGGATGTTGTTGTTTGAATACTCAGATTCATCCCAATTCAACGTAATTCACTATTTTGACTCCTAGTGGGACCACTCATAGCGAAAGCAAAATGAAGAAAAGTTCCGAAAATCACTGATTTTCAGAACTTTTCTTTTTCGTCCACCACGGCAAAATCCGGCAAAAAGTCCAACGATTCACAGAAAGACTCCCGCTATTTCGGTCTTGTACACGAAATAGCGGGAGTCGTAACAGCTGCTTGAATCAGATGAAAATCTCCCGTTCGAATAACGTACATTCTCTATAATCAATCGCCATTAACCATCTCTACAGCCTAAAAAAATTAAACCGCTCCGTCTTATTCTCCATTCTGTTCAAGGCTCCTCAGATTCTCTACTGCTTCTTCCGAGCCCATTTCAGCAGCAGCCTTAAAATACCGCCGCCCCGACTCAATATCCTGCTCCGTACCCAATCCATAGGCATATGCCACACCCAAAGCATTGAGCACCATTGAATTTATAGGGTCCCATAGCTCCTCTATGGAGTCAGCCACCTCTTCAAGATACGAAAACGCCATATCATAATCCTGCACAACGCCAAGCCCATCCTGATAACAGATGGCAAGATAGGCAGCCGCCCTCACCTCACTCCCACCCTTGGGATTCTCATAAGCCTTATGAAACCAGTGCGCCGCCTTGGCATAATCCTGCTCCACACTGCCCCAGCCGTCAAAATAATAATATCCTACCTGCCATTGTGCCCCGGGCTCACCACCTATAGCAGCTATTTCATAGAACTGGAAAGCCATATCAAGATCGCGCTCCACAACGCATCCCTCATCATAGAAACACCCCGCATTTAAGGTCGCCTGCATGTCGCCCCTTTGGGCAGCATTTATATAGCAGCTCAAAGCACCACGCATATCATTTTTCTCTGTGCTGAGATATACTCCGTATGAGCAGCATACCACAGGCGAGATCTCGGATAATTTCTGGAAATAATACTCTAAAAGCTCCGGATCATCATCCGCAAGCCCTGACTTCAATATATCTCGATAGTTGCCCCAACCGGCAGTGATGCGCCCGTTGAAACTCTGTTCATAATACTTCTTTGCGATAGGATAGGCAAAAGCGTTATATTCCTTCACATCCTTGAACTGCTTGGCAAGTTCAGGCTCCACCATCAGATAATCCCCCCAATAATATACGTTGCCTATCAAGTACTGGCAGAAAGCATTCCCGCGATCAGCCTGTTCAAGTATCTCCTCATAAGCCTCCTTGAACGATCCGAACGGCATGCTGCGCTGCACAGTCGGAGTCAGATTCCCGCAACGCACCGCACACAACACCCCGGTCGCACTGCCCATAATGGCACTTTTCTGCAACAGCAAGGAAGCATTCTCGTCATCGGTAGCAAATCCAGCTCCGCTCCACACATACTCCTCGCCCATATGGCAGCGGGCTATGAAACACAGGGCATCGGCATCACCATTTTGAGCCGCTTTCATCAGCATCTCATATCCTCTGCGCATCTCATCTCTATCAAAACTGGTCCAAATTAGATCTACGGCCTTGACCACAGGCAGACTATATTTACCTTTCATTGCTTTCTAAAAATCTGAAAACTAACCTTTGAAAATAATCCTTCACATCAAACGGTATCCATACAGGCGAACTCTCGGGATATTTCCTATTCAGAGCAAAATCCCAAAGCCAACGATACAGCGAACTGAAATCAGTGATAACGGCTCGACATCCTGTAGCCTCAGGCTGAGTCCACCTCACCCATTCAGCCTTACAGGCAAAATCCTCTCTGTCAATGCAGCGGTGTATCTCCATATATCCGCCATCATCTCCTCCTGTATGGCCCACATGCATCCATTCCGACTTACCGTCCCTTATATTTTCAAGAGCAGCCATGACATCTGAGAAATCAAAAAAACGGAAATCCTCACCATCCACAGTCAGACTGCTCTCCGACTTTACCGGAGCAGGCCTGAATTCCTCACACACCCACTCCTGTATTGAAGGGACCTTCGACTTATGAAAGAAATCACACATCCGCTCTACCGCCTCCTCCTGGCTGCATCCTGGATCCGACATGCGAAAAATGGCTCCGTTTAAATCGACATGCACGGCAAATACCGAATTCTCATTATACGTCATGGCAAGTACATATGCCGAAGGACCTATAGCCACCGGCACACATTTCTCCAATCCTACCACAGTATTGCATTCCACTTCATAGACCGCCCTGAATATCCGTTCGTCTGTAACGTTCGACGTCCGCTCCTTGCCCTCCTCCGTGACAAGCACAAACTGCTCACTTCCTGACACCCTGCGTGGCCGTCTATAATTGTTCATTGACATATCCTGTCCTTTTTAGAGTATGTTTACTTTTGACTTATGTTAATTTTAGAGTATCACAGACCTCGCCATACGGATTGTTTTACATCCCCTTTGGCAAGCTTCATCACCATTCTGACAAACTCCGATTTGGCATCAGTATAGCCATCCCTGTTATGTCTGAATTTCGGCAGAAGGCTACGTTTCAGCTTTTCATATTCACGCGCAGTTTCCGGATTGCGCCTCAAATAGTCGCAAAAATATATCTCGTCATTATCCCCTGTGCCGTGAACATGGATATGGAACACCCTTTCCGCAAATCCCTCGGTAGTATATCCCTTATTGAAACTCATTCTTGTCATCGATGACGACATGCACATATAACCGTTCGCCTCCATTACCTCACATATATCACGCCAATCACTCCCGATCGATACCTCAATCAGAATATCTATTATAGGCTTCGCCCATATATCCGGAATCGCCGTACTTCCTACATGGCTGATCCTCTGACAAAAATCCGATAATATCTCCGACAGGTATCCGATTTCACTGCACGCCCATTCTTCCCATCTCGGATCATGAGGTACAAGAACCACAGGAAACAATTCCCACAGCTCTTCCAAAGTCATACTTGTAAGCGACCTTACCTCACCCATCGGATTCTGCGTGTTAATACGGTTTATATACTCTGCGTCTGCACATCTCTTCTTGCAAAGTTACATGATTTTATAATCTGCATCAATAGGCAAGTCAAGAAGTTCCCACACATCATTGCTTCAGCTCACGCTCATTAACAAAATTTGGGCAAAAGCACAAAACATGCTCAACAACATATAAAATTTGAAAACCATCCTTAACAGCATATGTTGATTTTTTATATCCGTCGCACCTCCCGGCTCCGAACCGGCAAGTGATGGCAAAGCCACATTCTTCAACAACTCGAATCTACAACCCTCTTAACCCAATTCTCACATGAAGAATCTACAAGTTTCAACTCTCCGCAACGCCACATGCATCATATGCCTCGCCGTTGCCACCCTCTTTTCATCTGCCCAGGATGCAGTACCTGCCAAAAAGATCAAAGACCACCGCACCAACCCCGAACTCTTTTTCCTTCAGGAAGGAGATGTCCCCAACAGCTACCTGTTGCTGCCTCCCCCGCCTGACGGTGCATCAATCACATTCCTCAATGACCAGGCTCGCTACACATGGGGCAAAACCATGCGCAACACCCCCCGGGGCGACCAGGCAGTCACCGATGCACGCGTTGATGGCAACGGCGTACCCGAAGCCTTCTCTGAAGCTTTCGGAGTGGAAATCGACGAGAACACACCCGAAATCCTGAAGCTCGTTATCGGAATGCGCGAAGATGCCGGCGACCTCGGCACCCGTGAGGCAAAAAACTACTACAACCGTCAGCGGCCATTCTCCTTCTACGATGAGGACACCTGCAACCCCGAGCAGCAGGAAGAGCTATCAACCAACGGCTCCTACCCTTCAGGACACACATCCATCGGATGGGCTACAGCCTTGGTCCTCGCCGAAATCAACCCCGAACGTCAGAACGAGATACTCAAACGCGGATATGAAATGGGCGAAAGCCGCGTGATATGCGGCTACCACTTCCAGAGCGACGTCGATGCCGGACGCATCACAGGAGCAGTCACAGTCGCACGCCTCCACGCCGATCCCGCCTTCCAGGAACAGCTCAGTAAAGCCAAAGCCGAATTCAGCAGGCTGAAGAAGCAAGGCAAAGTGGCAAAAGGAACCCCGGTCCCTACAAAGACCACCACCGACTGACCTGCCCTGATATATTATGACACCTCACCACATAAAACACGCACACTATTATGAAAAATTTCATACTGGCACTCACAGCTGCTGCAATAAGCATCCTTCCGGCAACCGCAGCTGACGATGACGATGCTCCTAAGTTCTCAGTGAAACCCACTGGCAGAATCCTTATGGACGGAGCGGTATACATGGGTGGCAACGGAAACATTCAGGAGGATGAGGACACACGGTTTGTCGACGGCGTGGCGATACCCGACCTCCGTCTCGGAGTAAAGGCAAGCTACGGAAAATGGAAAGCCAAAGTCGATGTCGGATTCGGATACGGCAAAGTCGGGCTGAAAGACACATATCTTGAATACGACTTCAACCCCTCCAACCTCCTGCGCGTGGGATACTTCGTGCCGCAATGGGGGCTCAACTCCGAGACGAGCTCATCTATGAAGCAGACCTATGAAGAGCCTACCTCCAATGAATTTTTCTATGCCAACCCCCGACTTCTCGCCGCCATGTGGGTCTACGACAAGGACCGGTTCTTCGCTGGCACAAGCATATTCGCCGAAGCAAATGCCATGACCCAGAACGCCACAGCCATGGGCAAGCAGGCATGGGGAGCGCAGACCCGACTCGTATGGCGTCCGCGACACAGCGACGGCGATGTATTCCAGATAGGCTCATCCTTCAATTACTCGACACCTACAGCCGACGACCATTCAGCATTTGATTACACCGCCAATTTTCCGAGCCGTGTATCCAAAGTACCGGTGCTCTCCGCAGGCATCGACCATGCACGAGGACTCTTCAAGATGACACCTGAACTGCTCTTCATCAAGAGCAATTTCGCCCTCGAAGCCCAATACTACTACATGAACGTCGCACGCAAGGACGGTTTCAGCAACTACACGGCTCAAGGTGCCTACGGAATGGTACGCACTCTGCTTATAGGGTCGCAATACACCTATTCTCATGCCGATGCCGGAGTAGCCACCCCGGCAAAAGGCTCTCTTGAATTTGTGCTCGGCTACAACTACACCAATGCCTCCGACTCCAAAGCAGGCATAATGGGCGGCATAATGAACGACATCAACTGCACATTCAATTACTACATAAATTCATGGATGCTGGCACGCCTGCGCTACTCCTACAGCACCGTACGCCACCGCGACGTCGAAAACCTCCTCCCAAAACGTCACGTCAACATCCTTGAAGCACGCCTGCAAATCATATTCTGAAGCAGCTATACACAGCAATGAACCCTGAGAGCCATAACCATCTCTCAGGGTTCATTACTGTCCGCGACACCGGTCACAGCCCACAAGCATCATTTCGGCAACTCCTTGCCGAGCCACGAGAATACGCGTGGATACAGTACCGACAGAAGCCTCTGATTCGACAACATCAGATCATGCAGCCCGCCGTCCACCCTCAGGCAAGTGACATCCGGTCCCAGCATTCGTCCGTAGCGGCGTATGTCATTGACATCAAGGACACCGTCCGCACGATTATGGGCTGGAGTCCATTCGTCACCGTTCACGCTCTCCGACGAATACATCAGCAATATAGGCACCTTGATATCCGCTTTACCGTCACGCAATGACTTCTGCGCCCTGTCGATAGCCCTCACCCATCCCGCCGTGACATCAGGCGACTGCGACAGCTTCCATCTCGTGTCATAGCTCCAGTCACCATGATGCTCTTTTAGCAGACTCTCCGCATAGGCAGTTGACTCCCCCTGCGCCACAGGCATATCCGGCACAATGCCACCGAGCCACGAGATCAGTGGCACAAGTCTCTCCTTCCATCCGAGATTCCAGTCGAGGAAAGGACTGTTGAGCACAAGCGCATCCACCTTGGCTCCCGGATTCGATGCCATGAAGCAGGCAGTGATCAACCCTCCTGTGGAATGTCCCATAAGTGCTATCTCGTCAACCCCTGACCTCCTCATCACACTAAGTGCGGAATCTATATCGGCAAAATATTCGCTCACATCACGCATCTCAAACATCCTCTGCCCCTTCATTACCGACCGTCCGTATTTCCGCAGATCAACGGCATAAAAATCATAGCCCTGGGCAACAAACCTGTCACCCATATCCGCATTAAAGAAATAATCGTTGAACCCATGCACATACAATACGCCACGCCGTCTCTCAGCCGACGTATCAGGCACACACTTACGCACTATCGTCGACACCACCGCTCCCGAATAGTCCGACCCCTGATCCACATAACGCATCTCATAGCCGTCACCCAACACATCCTGCTGCCACACGGACTTCACAGCACCCCTCATCGGCAGCACACATTGAATAAGCAGAACGAGTATCAGAATTATTTTCATAAATAGTTTTTTCAGTTATAACGCACCGGAATCAAAAAAGGATGTATCCCCACCCTTTCCGCAAAAAAATCACACCCCGCCACAACAAAAAAGAAACAACCCGGTCAGGCATCAGCCCTGCGTTCCCCGCAGTCTGCCGATCGGGTTGCTCCCTTTTACTTTGGTTGGATACCTGTATCCTGTTGCCTCAAATTAGTATGCAAACATCGGATAGTCAGCCATTACAGCATTCACCTTCGCACGCACGGCAGCTATAGTGTCAGCATCGGCAGGCGTACGGAGCACTGTATCGATCATCTCGGCGATCTCACCCATGAGAGGCTCCTTCGCGCCGCGTGTGGTGATAGCAGGTGTGCCAAGTCGTATGCCCGATGTCTGGAAAGGCGAGCGGCTGTCAAAAGGCACCATATTCTTATTGGCAGTGATGTCAGCCTCCACAAGAGCCTTCTCGGCAACCTTGCCGGTAAGATCAGGGAACTTCGAACGGAGGTCCACAAGGATGCAATGGTTATCTGTACCGCCCGACACTATATTGTACCCCATCGACACAAGTGCCGACGCCAGAGCCGATGCATTCTTCTTCACCTGCATCTGATACTCCTTGAACTCCGGCTGAAGAGCCTCGCCGAAAGCGACAGCCTTGGCTGCGATGACATGCTCAAGAGGTCCGCCCTGAACACCCGGGAACACAGCCGAGTCAAGCAGCGACGACATCATCCTCACCACACCCTTGGGAGTGGTCTTGCCCCATGGGTTCTCGAAATCCTTGCCCATCATGATCACACCTCCGCGCGGACCGCGAAGAGTCTTGTGGGTCGTGGATGTCACAATGTGGGCATACCTCACAGGATTGTCAAGAATACCTGCGGCAATGAGTCCGGCAGGGTGAGCCATATCCACCATAAAGATGGCACCGATCTCATCGGCGAGACGACGCATGCGTGCGTAATCCCACTCACGGCTGTAGGCACTTGCTCCGCCCACTATCAGACGGGGACGTTCCCTGCGGGCCACCTCCTCCATCTGCTCATAGTCCACACGTCCGGTCTCGGCATCCACGTTATACTCAAGAGCCTGGAACATCAGTCCGGAGAAATTCACAGGGCTTCCGTGGCTCAGGTGACCGCCATGGCTCAGGTTGAGGCCGAGGAACTTGTCGCCTGGCTTCAGGCATGCCATGAACACAGCCATATTGGCCTGCGCTCCCGAATGAGGCTGCACGTTGGCCCACTCCGCTCCAAAAAGCTGCTTAAGCCTCTCTATAGCCAGAGTCTCTGCCTCGTCAACCACCTCGCAGCCGCCATAGTAACGGTGCCCGGGATAGCCTTCTGCATACTTGTTGGTGAGGCACGACCCCATAGCCTGCATCACTTGGTCACTGACGAAATTCTCTGAGGCAATCAGCTCTATGCCTTTTTTCTGTCGCTGATGTTCACGTTCGATGATCTCGAAGATGGCGTTGTCTCTTGTCATTTTTATTTTATTAAATTAAGGTTTATTTCTTCTTTACCGACCAGCCGAAACGGCCTATCGGTGCCCCCTGCTCAAAATATTGACCATGGGAATAATTGAGCAGACCTGCGGCGGCAAGATCGAATGCTCCGGTGGACGGGTCCATAAACTTCTCGTCTGCAAGCACGTTCACCACATCCGCTACAAACATGTCATGGCTTCCGAGATGCACCACCTCCTTGACCCGGCACTCTATCGACAGGGGGGATTCCGCTATCGAAGGGCACGACACCTTCACCCCGGGCTCAGGCGTAAGCCCTGTCTCTTCCCACTTGTCATAATCGGCTCCCGACCTCACCCCGGCCCAGTCCGTGGCCCGGGCCATTGACGAAGTTGTGAGATTGATGGTAAACTCCATATTCTCCCTTATCAGAGGATAGGAATGACGCTCCGGACGCACCGATATATAACACATCGGAGGATTCGTACACAATGTCCCTGTCCATGCCACAGTGAGGATATTGCTGTGTTCCATAGTGCCACAGCTCACCAGCACCGCAGGCAGCGGATATATCATTGTGCCTGGTTTCCAGGATACTTTCACTTTATTGATCTTATAGGGGCTATTATATCTGTATTATCTGTGCATCCGCACTCTTGACAGTATGCGAACAATAATGGCACGAGATGGTCACATCCTCGCGGTCTACCACATGAAAACGTGTGCGCATCGGCTCATTATTTGTGATGCATTTGGGATTGCCGCACTTCACCAGTCCAAGGATAGTGTCGGGAAGAGTCACAGGATACTTCTCCACCACCTCATAATCCCTTATGATGTTCACCACCGCCGAAGGGGCTATCAGGGCTATACGGTTGAGCGTAGCCTCAGGGAAATACACATCGGCTACCTTTATGATCCCTTTATGCCCAAGCTTCTTGCTCTCAAGGTTGTTCCCTATGGTCACTGCCGACCTCACATGTTCGATACCTAATATTTTTACAGCTTTGAACAGGACCTCCGAAGGGATATGGTCTATCACAGTGCCGTTGCGCAATGCAGCCACAGCGAGCTCGGCTTTTGATATATTGGTCATTGGATTAATGTTTAATCGTTAACTTCGATACCCAGCGAGCGGCATATTATAGCCTGGCGGGCATACAGTCCGTTACGCGCCTGCTCGAAATAATAAGCCTTGGGATTGTCATCCACATCCTGCGCTATCTCATTGACGCGCGGAAGCGGATGGAGTATGCGCAGATTGTCGCGGGCATCGGCAAGCATGGCATTGTTAAGATTATAGAGATCCTTCACACGCTCATACTCCATGATGTCAGCGAAACGCTCTCTCTGAACCCTGGTCATATATATGATATCGCTGGTATTGATCACCTCTGGCGAAAAATCGGTATGTTCCGTATATCGTATGCCGTTCTCACGGCAGAACGCCTTGTATTCCTCTGGCATATCGAGCTCCTTGCAGGCAACAAACCGGAATGTGGGATTGAAGTACTTCATCGCCATTATGAGCGAATGCACGGTGCGCCCGTACTTAAGGTCACCCACAAGAGTTATGGTAAGATTCTCAAGTGTGCCCTGGGTCTTGTAGATCGAGTACAGGTCGAGCATCGTCTGCGACGGATGCTGGTGAGCTCCGTCACCGGCATTGATTATAGGCACATCGGAGACCTCTGTGGCATACAGCGCAGCCCCCTCAAGAAAATGGCGCATCACTATGAGGTCCGCATAATTGCTCACCATCTTTATGGTGTCCTTCAGGGTCTCACCCTTGGATGTTGATGTATTGGATGCATCGGAGAATCCTATCACACGCCCGCCCAAGCGGTTGACTGCGGTCTCAAAACTCAGGCGAGTGCGGGTCGACGGCTCAAAAAAGAGTGTCGCCACTACTTTGCCTTCAAGGAGACGGCGGTTGGGCTTCTCCTCAAACTTTCTGGCGGTGTCGAGCAGACTAAGTATCTCCTCACGACTTAAGTCGCTGATTGACACAAGACTTTTGGTATTCATTGCAGTGAAATATGAAGTACACGTGAGTACTCTGCAAAGGTAAATAGAAAATTCAACTTTCGCAAGCAAGTTGGCTCTTCATTTCTCGCAATAGTTTCGTAGTGCGCCTGTTCACAGCTATGCCCACCACACACCCTGCCAACAGTCCCAGCAGACAGCACGGAAGCATATACACGTCATAGCTGTCGGCAAACGACATCACCATATACACCATCAGCGGCACCATCAGCGTAAGCCCTATCATGCGGCGCGTACGGCGGAACAACTCAAGCCTGCACACCATGCCCAAAGCCTCAATCACTGTGGCGGCGGAAAGATCCAGGCGCGACAGCATCCGGTACTGTACCGCATGCATCACACCCATCACCACAAAGAAAGCCGACACAAGGACCACAAGCAGCACATGATCCGACACAAGCGGTATCAGGCATAGGGCACCTATCACACACTCGGCAGTGAGCCTCAGGCTGATACGTTTCAGTCGGTCACGAAGAGAGTGCGCCCCTTTCCCCGAAGCCACCTTGCGCTCCAGCTCCCGGG
>ERZ778516.2941-NODE-2941-length-10613-cov-5.139041_pt1 | contig 10613 bp, 12 predicted proteins | sample MGYA00510342_ERZ778516 | MGnify/ENA primary metagenome ERZ778516 (study PRJEB29527, sample SAMN07138961) | mouse gut metagenome | material: feces | host: mouse | place: China:Nanjing | collected 2016-01-25 ...
GATAATTCCTGCATAAAACAATTCCAGCCCCATTCAAAGCCGTCTGTGATTCCATTTGTAGAAACTGTGCTTATAATAGCTTTTTGCGGCGAAGCACCGTCTATAGGTTCGGCAAAATAAGGTAAAAAGTTGAAAAGTTTAGTAGGAGTTGATGTAGATAATTGCCAAAAGCCGCAATTGTTAGAACTCATTGTTTCTGCATAATAAAAGCCTTTTAATATTCCTGTTAATGTATTGTAAAGAATTATGTAGTTCAGACCTGAATCTGCAGAAGTGACTTTAGTAGAGCAGCCAATGAAATCCACTGTAGTATCCAATATAACCCAACCGTCTTCTGTTCTTACATCTTTTCTTACACCATCAGGAATGGATGTCGTAACAACATTGACCCATGGCAAAGCTACTTTTTGCCCTGATGGCAATAGGCATTCACTGCATGAATCCCAGGAAGATTCCGTTCGTGCTTCCATTCTTGTATCAGCAGAATACTTACTTTGTTCTGCCATTTCCAGGTTATCCATAGATTTCTCACAACTAAGTAATGAGAAACAAGCAATTAATAGAATTAAGTTTTTCATGAGTTAGTCCTCCTTATAATTAGTGTAACCATAACCTTCTTGTTGCTTGCTTACGTGAAATTTAAGTGAGTGCCAGTTCTTCGTGTTAAAGACCCATTCCGGAAGTTCGCCGGACAGACGATTTCCCTGCAAATCGGGAGGACTGATTCTCGGTTCATCTTTCCATGCATCAAAAGACAGCTTAGTTATATTATTGTTCCAGCAACCTATATAAACTCCATATTTTAATATTTCTATCGGAAATTCTCCCGATAATTGGTTATTGTGAAAAACTATATTCTTTATTTTATCCAATTTACCTAGCGATTTGGGAATAGAACCGCTAACTTTTGTGTCGCAGATAACGAGTTTCTGCAAGTTTGCAAGATTCCCCAGTTCTTCGGGTAACGGACCATTCACGAAGTTATTTCCGATAGTAAGTTGCTCTAAATTAGTTAATTTTCCTATTTCGGGTGGAATAGGTCCACTTATCTGGTTAAATCCTATGTAAAGATAAATTAAATTCGTCAATTCACCTATCCAAGAGGGTATTTGTCCTGACAAAGTTCCACCGCCAAGTCCAAGGACTCGTAATTCTGTCAACTTTCTGAAATCATCGGGAAATTCCCCGCTAAAACTTCCATAATAGTTAAATCCAACAATACGGTATTGGTTGGTTGAAGTTTCCAAAGCTATGTCCACTCCACCCCATGTTTGAATATCTTTCAAATCCCAATCATAGCCCCAAGGTCCAATCTTTTTGTATATATTGACCATGGCCAAACTGTCAGACTCATTTAGATGAGGAGCTGTATCTTTAGGCTCTTCTAACGATGGAACATTAGAGTTGCAACTAATAGTACATGCAGCTAACATGTAGATAATGAAGAGGCGAATAACAGAGATTGTTTTCATAATATTTACTATTAAATTAACTGATTTTCAAATATACAATTTATTTTCTGAAAATGAGTATAATCTCACCACTATTTTAATGGAATTTCAAGAAAATGCGGCACAGATTGAATGTTCTCGGTATTTTCTCTTCAATAAGCTTATTACCAATGCTTTTGCTCCTAACTATGAAATGCTGTTTTTATCAGAAGAACTCTGCCATTGACCTGCGATTTGTCAATGACGGACAGTAAAAATTGTTTTAAATTATATTGAGTTTACGTTACATTAAGCCAAAACAGCCTTGTCGTTTGCTTTGATGCATGGTAATCGGTAATTTTGTGTTCAAAAAAAGATAGTGATTCTACCGAAACGCTTTCCTTATCATCCCCCGGCTCAATCCTGTCTGCACCGCTCCCCGCATCAGGAGGTAGGCGAGGAAAGCAAGCCACAGCGCATGGTTCGCCAGGACGGGACGTAGTCCATAATACAAGACGAAGAAGCTGACGGCTGCTGCGGCCATGGACAATAGCATTCCGCGCGTAGCGGTGGCGCCGATGAAGATGCCGTCCCAGATGAAAGCGGCTATACCGACGGCAGGAACGGCAAGCGCCCAGTAGAAATAGGTGTCGGCAACCGCTATCACTTCTTTGTCATCCGTCAATAGCCCGAGGAAAGCATTACCTCCCAGCGCATAGACCAGTGTAAAGAGAACTGCCATTGCCACTCCCCATCCAAAGAGATGCCGGACGGTGTCTGTAAGGGCTTCCCGGTTGCGTGCGCCTATGTATCTGCCGCTCAGGGCCTCGCCTGCGTAGGCAAAACCATCCATTACATACGAGAACAAAGTGAAGAGCTGCATCAGCAGCGTGTTGACGGCCAGAATGATTTCGCCCTGCGAAGCTCCCGCCGAAGTAAAGAACAGGGTGACGGTCACCAGGCAAAGGGTACGCAGAAAAATATCCCTGTTCACTTGGAAGAACCGGAGCATCGCCCCTTTCTCCCAGATACCTGTCCCTTCTTTCCCTTTAATTCTTAATTTATAATTTTTAATTTCCCAGTATCTCTGCAACTTTCCATAATTGCGTACCCAGAGTGCCAGCCCCATCAGGAAACCGGCATACTGGGCAATCAATGTCCCCAGGGCTACTCCTTCTACTTTCATTCCGCATAGATAGACTAGGCTGAGACTGGCAATGATATTGGCCATATTCTGTGTGATGGCTATATACATGGGAATACGTGAATTCTGCATACCGATGAACCATCCCGTGAGTCCGTATAGTCCCAGCATGGCAGGTGCCCCCCAGATGCAGATGTGGAAATAGCGCGTTGCCATCTCCCTGACTTCGTTTGTGGGATGGATGAGAAAGAAAGCGCCTTGCCTGATAGGCGTTTGCAGCAGGATGAGGCAGAACGCCACCGCCAATCCTATGCCTACAGAACGTATCAGCAGACGTACAACTTCCGGCAAATCCCGTTTGCCGAATGCTTGCGAGGTCATTCCACTGGTACCCATGCGCAGGAAACCGAAAATCCAGTAGATGATGTTGAACAGCATTCCGCCTACGGCAATGGCGCCGATATAGGCCGGTGAGCCTAAGTGTCCGACAATGGCTACGTCAATCAGTCCAAGCAAAGGAACGGTGATGTTTGATACGATGGAAGGCAAGGCTATTTGCAGGATTTGTCTGTCTCTGGGTTTCATTGGTAACGCTTGTTTCATAAGACTGGCAAAGTTACGTAGAAAAAGAGATAAAAAGACCGAAAACAAGCCCGGAAGATGCTGAGGAAACCTAAAAAAAAGAAAATCAAAACAGTTTCTAACTATATTTTGTTGATGTTTGCAGTGAAAGTGCGTAAATTTGTAGGTGCATTTCCATGGAGATGATTCAGACTGTTAAACTATTATATACTTTAAGAATGAAATCCTTAACTTTACTTTTCTCTTTGTTTCTGATGTTGCCGTTGCCGGTTTCCGCGCAGTCGGCGGGTGAACTGTTGCAGAAGGTTTCCGAGGCGTTGTTCGGAGGCAAGGACGATTATGCCGTAAGCTTGTTCCGTCAGTCGGCAGATGCCGGTGTGGACCGTACGGAAATGTTCTATTGGACCAATGTGGACAAGAATAGTGAGGTGGCTCCCCGCTTTGCAGATGTGCTGGCTGCGCATTACAAGGAAATGCGAAATTACGATAAAGCCTATCTCTTCTATAAGGAGTTCTTGCAGCGTCATCCTAAAGATGTGCCTGCACTTGTTTCTTGTGCCGAGATGGAAATGATGCGGGGACAGGAGAAAGATGCCTTGAAAACCTATGAAAAGGTATTGATGCTGGATGCCGACAATCTCTAGGCCAATATCTTCTTGGGGAATTATTATTATCTCCAGGCCGAGAAGGACAAGAAGAAGCTTGAAGAAGACTATAAAAAGATAACTTCCCCCACAAGGATGCAGTATGCATGCTATCGCAACGGACTGTTCGACGTGTTCACCAATAGCTACGGCAAAGCTAAGGCATACCTGCAACGCGTGCTTCAAGTATTCCCCTCCATGGAAGCAGGCAATACGCTGGAAAAGATAAAGAAGATGGAGCTGGAGCTGAAATAGCTGTCCGCATCCCGACTAATAGGAAGGGGCTGTTTGTCTCTTATTTCTCTCCGGTCTCTTTTAATCTCTTCAGATATTCCGAAGGTATGCAGCCGAATTCTTCCTTGAAGCATTGCCGGAAGTAGAACGGATTGTTTATACCTACCTTGAATGCTATTTCCGAAATGTTGTATTTGCCTTCCAGCAGGTATTGCTCGGTGTGTTTCATCCTTATCTTGCGGACGTATTCGTTGGTGGAAAGTCCGGTAAGTGCTTTCATCTTGCGGTAGAGCGTGGAGTTGCTCATGCACATTTTGTCCGAAAGATAGCTGATGTCTATTTTGTCTGAAGATAGCCGTTCCTCTATCGAACTGGGTGATGACGCTTCTGCCCGCGATGCTCTCAATCAGGTGCGCAGACGTGCCAAGTTGGATGACGTTACGGCAAGTGGAAAGGCATTGCAAAGTGCCATTCGCCAGGAACGCCGTTTGGAATTGGCTTTCGAGCAGAACAGGCTGTATGATATTCGTCGCTGGACTGATACAAATGGTAAAAAGATGATTAGCAATATTCTGGGACCGAACGGCTCCTTTGTAAAGTGGAACACTGAAGAGGCTACCCGTGATGCTCTTGAGTGGGAAAATCAAGGTGAAGCAAGTGACAAAGGCATCACTTTCAACGAGAACCGCGACATGGTGTTCCCCATTCTTTTGTACGAAATCACAATGTCCAACGGTTCCATTACCCAGAATCCGGGCTGGAATTAAACACATTCTGATGAAAACAGATTGTTGTAGGAACTGATTATTCAATAGGTCTTTATATTCTGTCGCGGATAGTTTGCAATGGATTATCCGCGGCAGTTTTTTTAATCCGAAACAATGTTATGAATTTGAGATGTATTTTTATTCTTCCGGCACTGCTTGCCGCAATGGCTTGCAGCGACGATTCTCCCGTTACACCGGATACTCCAGACACTTCTGATAGTCCGAACATTACGAACAGCGTAGAGAAACTGGTGAGCATCGATGCCGGACAGACTTTCCAGACAATAGCCGGCTTCGGTGCCTCGGACTGTTGGGCGCCTGCCTTTGTGGGCAAGTCATGGACTTCGCACCGTGCGGGGATTACGGAACTGCTTTTTTTCTCAGAGATTGTGGGTGGCAAACCGAAAGGAATCGGCCTTTCCCAATGGCGGGTGAATCTTGGTGGCGGCAGTGCCGCGCAAGGTGAAGCCAGCGGCATCGAGGACAAAACCCGTTGTGCGGAATCCTATCTTACCGATGACTTGACGTACGACTGGACCCGTTGCGAGGGACAACGTTACTTCATGGACCGTGCCAAGGAGTTGGGATGTAACAGTTTCATTCTTTTCAGCAATACCCCTCCCGTGCAGTACACTTATAATGGAAAAGGATTTTCGGCCAGAGGGGGACTTTCCAATCTGAAACCGGAACATTATGGTGACTTTGCAGGATATATGGCCGATGTAGCGGCCCGTTATACCGCTGAAGGCTATCACATAAGCCATATTTCGCCCGTCAACGAGCCGCAGTACAACTGGGACAGCGGCCAGTAGGGCAGTGGCTGGACCAATGACGAAGTAGCTGCACTGGCACGCGAGTTGGATATGTCGTTGGATGCCCGGAGGCTTTCCACAGACATTCTCTTGGGTGAATCCGGTGACTGGGAGTATCTTTATAAAGTGAAAGGTGGGACTGCGTACGCTGGAATTTGATGCCGACAAAGGTTTTGCCCTCAACGGCAACTGGATGAAGGTAAAAGGCGTATGCCTGCATCATGATGCATGGGACATCTGGAACTATGACGAGGGACAGAACATACGCGTGGTGTGCTATACCAATGCTCCGCAGGCGCGCTTGCTGCTCAACGGCAAGGTGGTAGGCGGGATGAAACCCTATGATGAAAAGACCGGTATTATCTATTGGGATATTCCTTTCCAGGCAGGTGAGCTTCGTGCTGAGGGCTGCGATGAGGAAGGAAATGCCTTGTCAGGCTATTCCATCCGGACATCCGGACGTCCTTATGCCATTCGTGCCACTGCAGACCGCACGATTTTATCTGGCGACCGTGCCACTGCGCATATCACCGTAGAGGTGGTTGACGAAGAAGGTACTGTTGTGAAACTTGGCGACAATGAAATTACGTGTGCAGTTGAAGGACCTGCGCGTCTGCTTGGGCTCGAAGGCTCTGACAACAGTGACATGAGTGACTATACCGATAACCGTCACCGTGTATACCACGGGCGTTTGCTGGCCTATATACAGACTACCGGAGGGGAGGGAACGGTTAAAGTAAGGTTTACTTCCCCCCTTCTGAAAGGAACCGAAGTGAAGTTTGAAGTAGGGCAGTAGTGAATAGGCTGTCGGGATATTCTTCTTTAGTTAACGGTAGCTTAATCTCCCTCTTGAAGTATGGATTGCGCAAGTAATAAAAAGGGGAACATGAAAACAGAGATTGTAGGGCGCATTAGGGAACAAAAAGCCTTGATGGATATATGGATTCCAAGGAGTCTGAATTTATAGCTATTTATGGATGTCGTCGAGTAGGGAAAACTTTTGAGTTTGATAACCTCTACCGTGCCCTTTTTAAATATTCCGAGAAATATTGTGGAGGCGTAGCGGTCTATTCCCATATCCTTTTGAGCAGAGTCTTTTCGGACAAGATGACGGAAACTTTCCCTTTCATGCCTTGCTGCATAAAAGGAGCTTCTTGCAATGACAATGTAAAACAGAAATAGTTGTTCCCCCCGTCGCGGCTGATTATCCGGGGAGAGACGTTGGTGACGGTTCCTTGCAGGTAGCCGTATTCCTTGCTTGTATATCCTTCCAGTTCTATTTCGGCTTTCATGCCCGGATTGATTTGCGTGATGCAGGCATATGGCAGTTCTGCGGTGGCGATGGCCTGCCCATTCCGGATGCCTGTCAGTGTGATGTCCGTATCTGCCGTTTCGGGGTAGGGCACGAATGCCGCTACGGCCAGCAGCAGTGCCACGATGAGGCCGATAATGCCGATTCCGCTGCGCACTAGCATCGGGGGGACCTGCCCGATGATTCTCCGTACCTGCTCGCTTCTGAGCTCTATGTCTTTGTTCTCCATACTGTTATTCTGTAATTCATGCTGTCTCCCATGCGCTAACTGCCCAATTCCAATTGGTTTTTTACGAGGTTATAATAAGCTCCCCGGTTGGCTATCAGTTCCTGGTGCTTTCCGGTTTCTATGATTTTTCCTTGGTCTATCACCACTATCCGGTCTGCATTTTTGACGGTACTCAGGCGGTGCGCCACTACGACTACCGTTTTCCCTTTGTAGAATTCCATCAGGTTTTCTACAATCGCCCGTTCATTGTTGGCATCCAGTGCATTGGTGGCTTCGTCCAGAAAGATGTACTGCGGATTCTTGTAGACGGCGCGGGCTATCAGTATCCGTTGCTTCTGCCCTTGGCTCAGTCCTACGCCGTCCTGCCCTATCAAGGTGTTGTATTTCAGGGGGAGGCGCATGATGTAGTCGTCTATATTGGCAATCCGGGCAGCCTCTGCCAGCCGTTCCTTGTCTATATCCCCATCGTCCACCGCAATGTTGCGGGCTATGGATTCGGAGAAGATTACCCCGTCCTGCATCACTACGCCGCATTGCCTGCGCCACCACTTCAGGTTGAAGCGGTTGATGTCTGTGCCGCCGATAGAGATTTCTCCGCCCAATGCCTTGTAGTAGCCCAGCAGCAACTTGATGATTGTCGTCTTTCCGCTTCCGCTGGTGCCCACGATGGCAGTCACTTTCCCTTCGGGAATCTCAAAATCCACACTGTCCAGAGTCTTGTTCAAGGCGTGCGGGTCGTACTTGAAGTCCACCATTTTCAGCCGTAGGCTTTTGTCTTGGCTTTGAAATGCAGCAATCGCCTCCGGATTACTTTCCTCGTTTTCCATCTCGTGTATTTCGTTGATACGTTCCAAGCTTATCTTCACGTCCTGCAGGGAGTAGATGAAATTCATCAGCTGCTCGATGGGCGAGCTTAGTTGTCCGATGATGTACTGCACCGCCAGCATCATACCCAGAGTCATCTGCCCGTTTATCACGGCGGTTGCCGCCACTACGGTAATCACGATATTCTTTATCTCGTTGATGAAGATGCTTCCTGCTTCTTGTGTCTGTTGCAGTCTTAGGCTCTTCATATTTGCATCGAACAGTTCGGCCTGCACGTCTTCCCATTCCCAGCGCCGGCGCTGTTCGCAGTCCTGCAGCTTTATCTCTTGCATGGCGGTGATGAACTGGTAAGTCTTGTTGTTGTTCTTCGCCTGCTTCTCAAAGTAGAGGTAGTCTATCTGCTTCCGCCGTTTCAGGAAGAGGGCTATCCAGACGGAGTAGGCGATGCTGCCTGCCAGAAAAATACAGAATATCGGCAGGTTGTAGCATAACAGCACGGCTCCGAACACGATGAAGCTGAACAGCGAGAACATCACGCTGAGTGTCTGCGTGGTAAGGAACTTTTCCACCCGGTTGTGGTCGTTCATCCGTTGCAGCAGGTCGCCCATCAGCTTGGTGTCGAAGAAAGACATGGGCAGTTTCAGCAGTTTGATGAAGAAGTTCGACACCAGCGAGATATTTATCCGCATACTGATGTGCAGCAATATCCACCGACGTATGAAGTCCACGCTTGTCCGACTGACGGTCAGCATCAACTGTCCGATAAGTATCAGATAGATGAAATTCAGGTTCCGGTGCTTGATTCCTACGTCCACAATGGCTTGCGTCAGGAAGGGGAAGATGAGTTGCAGGACACTGCCAATCAGTAGCCCCAAGATGATTTGCCCGAAGTAACGGCGGTACTGGCGGAAATAGCCGAGGAGGAAGGAGAAGGAGCGCTTTTCCGATTTGTGCTCCTCCTGCTTCTCGTAGAAGGCTGGGGTGGGTTGGAGGAAGAGGGCGATGCCAGCTTCTTCGTTCTTAACAAATGTATTAAACCAATTTTCTTTAAATTCTTCTTCCGTGTATTTTAGCAATCCTTTTGCCGGGTCGGCTATATAGTAAATATTCTTCTTCTTTCGTTTTTTTATATCATATAATATGATAAAATGTTTCTGATTCCAATATAGGATACAAGGCAATGAAGCTTCTTTTAATTGGGGAATTGTTACCTTTCCCACTATTGTATGAAATCCCAATTTTAAAGCGGCTTCATTGATGCTGCGTAATGATGTTCCTTCCGTAGTTGCAAAACAGTATCGGGATATTGTTTCCAATGAATAGTTTGTTCCAAAGAAATCGCATATCATTTGTAAGCAGGCTAAACCGCACTGCATAGAGTCGTACTGTTTATGGAGTGGGAATCTCATCATTCTTTCAATAACTGTATGTTCGGTTTTTCTTGTTGCAGATATTGGCTTTTTCTTTTGGGGGCTTTATATTTCCATACATATTGAACGGTGAAGTAAAGCATTTTGTCCCGTTTGGGGTAATCGTAGTTTATGTAACTGTGATAATCCAACCGGGTATCGTCAATAGAGTAGGCATATTCATAAGGTTCTATCATGTAGCGCATGCCGATTCCTACGTTCCAATTGGTATTTATATTCCAGTTAAGTGCCATTCTGCAATCGGTAGAATTCTTCCTTTTGGAATATTCCTCATGAGAATAGGGCTGGAAGCTGATGGAACCGTTCAGCGAGATATTTTTATAATAGAAACGCCAATTGGGATAAATGCTTATCCAGCTTTTCGTGGTATTCTCAAAAAAGCATCTACGGTATCTTCCCATCAATCCGATATGCCCTACATTCTTTATGTTGTATCTGGCACTGAGCGTGGCAATAAGCTGGGACTCCCTTTTCTTGTTTTCGTAAGTGTAGGCATAAACCTCTCCTTCCTTCCGGCCTATTCTTTCGTATATATCCATATATCGGGCATAGCAGATGTCGGGTTCTATATACCAGGCTCCTAGGGTGAACCGGTAGGCTGCTCCGCTCTCGATGGTATAACTTGGCTCAAGGTAGGGGTTTCCTTTGATGACTTGAAGGCTGTCTGTGGAGGTGTTGTACGGGTTCAGCAGGGAAATGGAAGGATTGGATGTATATCCCCGGACGTAGCCTTTAAGCAGATGATGCTTCCGGAATGAGTAGCTTGCATTTCCCGAAACTCTTATCTTGTAGTATTGATTCTTGATGTCTTCTATTTTATTGTAATGACAATCCAGTCCCAACGATAGCATATACGAAAAAGGTGTTTTTGCACTACTGTATGTGGCATACAAGTATTCGTTCCAGCTTCGGTAGTCGAAAGTATTGCTGCCTGCGGTCGAAGTGTTGTCCAATTTCCCGTTTATATAGTAAGTGTCACTTCCTATTGTCAGTTCGTTTTTGTTGTCCCATTTCTTTTGGTATTCGGCTATGTAACTGCCGGTCTGATAAACCATTTTATAGCGGTTCTCATTGGAATAGTTGTAATTGTCGGAAAATTCATGGTTACAGTTGCTGTCTTTATTGAGGCTGTAACTGTAACTGAGGGTACTTTCAAGCAGGCTTTTCTCGCTCAGCCGATATTGGTGCAATACTTTCCCGGCAT
>ERZ778516.2943-NODE-2943-length-10609-cov-11.762081_pt1 | contig 10609 bp, 7 predicted proteins | sample MGYA00510342_ERZ778516 | MGnify/ENA primary metagenome ERZ778516 (study PRJEB29527, sample SAMN07138961) | mouse gut metagenome | material: feces | host: mouse | place: China:Nanjing | collected 2016-01-25 ...
TAGGGATTCTTAGCATTCTGGAACGGACGCCGCCAAGGGAGGCACATCCTCTCTCCCGGCGTCCCCCTTCCATAAAAATACCAACCCATACATAATTAAATTCAGAAAGGAACCACATAATATGAACCAACAACAAACACGCAATCATTTTATCGACGCCATCCGTGGATTTGCAGCAATCAACATGGCAGTTTTTCACTTTCTTTATGACGTTTTTATAATCTATGAGAAAAACCCGCACTGGTACAGCCTTCCAGCAGTGCATCTTTGGCAGCAGGCGATCTGCCAGACGCTGATCTTTTTATCCGGCTTTGTCTGGCAGTGGGGAATCCGGGGAAATCTGCGCCGCGGCATGCGTTTTAATGGGTATGGATGTTTAATCACGATTATAACACTCGTAGTGATTCCTTCAGAATCAATTTGGTTCGGCATTTTGAATTTTATGGGATGTGCGGTTTTGCTGCTGCTTGGGCTGCAAACGGTTCTTAAAAAAATTCCTCCGGTATGCGGGCTTGCTGTCAATTTTTTACTGTTTGTGCTTTGCAAGCAGATTCAGTATGGCAGCATCGGGATCGGCAGTGTGTTTCGCATACAGGTGCCCGCTGTTTTGTATTCTGTAAAAATTCTAACGCCGTTTGGATTTCCGTTTGCAGGATTTCGCTCAAGCGACTATTTTCCGCTGCTGCCCTGGATCTTTTTGTATCTGTGCGGGTATTTTTTTTATAGGATCTTGCAGGAGCATCGGGTGATGGAGTGCAGTTTGTGGCAGCGGGCGGCACGGTATCAGGTTCCTGTGCTGTCTGCGGTTGGGAGCAGGACGATTTGGATTTATCTGCTTCATCAGCCGGTGTGTATGCTGGTGTGTTATTTGGTGTTTGGGAATATAGGCATACCGCATTGACAGCAGGGCTTTTTTTAGAAATGAATTGGCAACCCACCTATATTTTGTTATAATCAAACAAAAAGAACAGGGGGGCAATATGGAATTGGATCAAGAAAAATATCTGGCGCTGTTAGCGGAGAAATATCCGACGATCCAGGCTGTATGCCGTGAGATCATCAACTTAAGCGCAATTTTAAATCTGCCAAAGGGCACCGAGCACTTTATGAGCGACCTGCATGGGGAGTATGAGGCATTTTACCATATTTTAAATAACTGTTCCGGCGTTGTACGTGAAAAGGTGGACATGCTGTTCGAGCAAAAGCTGTCGGATGCGGAGCGGGAACAGATCTGTACACTGATTTATTATCCGCGGGAAAAGCTGGAGCTGATTAAAAAAGAAGTGATTAATTTGCGGGAATGGTACCGTGAGATTTTAACGGAGCTGATTGAGATCGCAAAGACGCTGTCGTCTAAGTATACGCGTTCAAAGGTAAGAAAAGCGATGCCGGAAGAGTTTGCGTATATTATTGACGAGCTTTTGCATGTGCAGAAGGATGAGGATGATAATCAGGTTATTTATCACAGGGAGATTTTAACGACGATTATCGAGCTGGATAACGCGGATGAGTTTATTGTAGCGCTTGCTGACCTGATTAAGCGCATGGCGGTTGACCGTCTGCATATTGTGGGCGATATTTTTGACAGGGGGCCTTGCGCAGACCAGATCCTGGACTTGCTGATGAAGTACCATTCGCTGGATATTGAATGGGGAAACCATGATATTTTATGGATGGGAGCGGCGGCAGGGAGCAAGGCATGTATTGCGAACGTCGTCCGCAACAACTTAAAGTACGATAATACGGAAATCTTGGAAAACAGCTATGGGATCAGCCTGCGTAAATTAACGCTGTATTCGGAAAAGCTGTATCCTGGCGTAGAGCCGATGGAGGCTGCGGTAAAAGCGATTACCGTGATGCTGTTCAAGCTGGAGGGGCAGGTGATTGCAAGGCATCCTGAATATGAAATGGACGACCGCAGGCTGCTGCACCGGATTCATTGGGAAAACCATACGGTTGAGCTGGAAGGAAAGACATACGAGCTGACGGAGACAGAGTTTCCTACGATAGATCCGGCGGATGTGTATCGCTTATCAGACGAGGAAGAAGAAATTATGGACGAGCTGTGCATGGCGTTTGTCAACAGCAGCCGCCTGAACGAGCATATCCGATTTCTGTATAAAAAAGGCGGCATGTACAAGACGTTTAACGGCAACTTGCTGTATCACGGCTGTATCCCGCTGGATAATGAAGGCAATTTTGAAGGGATCTGTATTGACGGCAGGATGTACAAGGGACGCGCCTATCTGGAATATGCGGACAAGACAAGCAGGCGGGCGTATTTAGCGGGACGCAGGCAAAGCGACCTGGATTTTATGTGGTATTTATGGTGCGGCAGAAAGTCGCCGCTGTGCGGGCGCAATATCAAGACGTTTGAGCGCAGCTATATCGCGGACAAGTCGGTGTGGCACGAAGCATCTGACCCGTACTACAAGTTTTACCAGACGGAAAAGACCTGCAATATGATTCTCAGGGAGTTTGGGCTGTATTCTTCCTATTCGCATATTATTAACGGGCATACGCCGGTACGCACCGGGGAAGGCGAAATGCCGGTACGTGCCAACGGCAGGCTGATTGTGATAGACGGGGGCTTTTGCCGCAGCTACCATAAGACGACCGGGATCGCAGGCTATACGCTGATCTATAATTCGCATGGCATCCGCATCAAGGCGCACCAGCCGTTTGAAAGCATCTATGCCGCTCTGCGGGAAAATAAAGATATCGAATCCAAAAGCGAGATGGTGGAGACAGAAAAGGAACGGCTTATGGTCAAGCATACCGATAACGGCAGAAAGATCCTGGAAGATATCGAAGGACTGAAAAAACTGCTCAACGCTTACCGGGAAGGTACGATTGAGCAGGGAAATGTATAAAAGGAATATGCAAAAAAGGCGCTGATATAATAAGCAGCGCCTTTTTTGATTTACATGTCATAATACATCATTGCGTTTTCCGTCGTCCGAAAGATCGTATTGCTTGATCCTACCTGGCAGACTTTTAAAATATCTCCGTCTTCCAGTTCCTGTGCGTATTCCGCAGGAAGAATAACCTGTTTATCCGATACAAAAGTGGTAGACATCTTTTCGTCGTTTACGTAAATGCGGCTCCAGTTCGTAAAGCAGTCGCCGTAGATCGAGAGGCTTTTGTCCGCATTTTTGCGGTAGCTGTAGATATGCGTCTTGTCTACGCCCATTTGCAGGTCAGAAGCCGGATATTTGTTTATGCCGTCATAGCAGTAGCGTTCTCCGTAGAGAATGTCGTATTGCAGGTTTTCCAGCTTGTTTTGGTACTGCTCGTTTTCGGTATCGTAGGCGCCCGCCTGGTGGTACGTAAAGATCGTGCCTTCATGGATGCCTGCCTGTTCCGTCGTATAGGCAAGAAGCTGGTAAGCGGCAAGGTCTGCGTCTTTTTGCTCTAAGCCAAAGTTGTTCCACGTAGCGTACTGGGTCTTGAAAATATCCCCGGATTTTAAGTCTTCATCGGCAAGGCCCATCGTCGGCAGATGGTCGCCGAACAGTACAAGCAGTGTCTTTTCGTCCCGTTTGGAAAGCATATCCGTTAAGTTTTTAATAAACTTGTCGACTTCATGGATCTGGTTGACGTAGTATTCCCACTGGTTGTTCTTTTCTGTGGTTTCCGCGCCGGATACTTGGATCTGTGGGTTTTCCAGGATCTTTTCTTCTGGATAGCTGCCGTGCCCTTGTACGGTAATCGTGTATACAAAGTCGGACTTGTCTGGCGTGGAATCGAGTGCTTTTTGCGTTTCGCTGATCAGGATATCGTCTGTCGGCCAGGAGCCAAGCGGCGTGTATTCCTGAATGTTCATAAGCTCCTTGCTCGTAAATGTATCAAAGCCGAACTGGGAAAATGCATTGGCGCGGCTGTAAAAGTTGCCGCCGTTGTTGTGGACGACATGCGTGCCGTATCCGACCGCGGACAGGTCAGAAGCAATGCTTTCACAGTCTGTTTCTTTTAAAATCGTTTTGTACGGATATTCACCGGTGCCGAAAAACCGCAGGTTCATGCCCGTTAATACTTCAAATTCTGAGTTTGCGGTTCCGGCGCCGACAACAGGCACTGTCAGGTAGCCGGAAGTAAAGTTGTCAGATAACGCCCGAAAGTTCGGGATTGGGTCTTTGGACATTTTTAGGAAATTAATTTCCGTCGGGTCCATAAACGATTCAAGCAGTACGCAGATGACGTTTGGCTGATCCTGGCTGGCAGAATCGGATACGACCTCGCCGGATTCTGCGACCGTATAGGAAGAAGCCGTTTCCTTTGCCTGAGAGACTGTCTGCGTGATTTCTTTTATTTTTGATTCAGAATAATCTGAAGGCTTGCTCATGCCACGATCCATAACGCTGGATGAAAAACCGTATACAAAACCATAGTCAGAATAGCCCTGTGCAATATTGGCAAAATAAGAAGCCATCTGCTGCGAATTATGTGCCATTGAGGTAGCGACAGACATTAATACGCCCATGCCTGCGCAGAAGCATACCGCGCGCACCTTATGCGGATGTCCCTGGAACTTCGGGCCTTTTAAGGCAAATATAACCAGAAATACAACCAGTGCGAAAAGTAAAATAATGACGCATATTTCCTGCGTTTTTGAGAAATACTGTGTATTAGTCATTGTCAGCAGGTCTGAGATGCACTTTAAGTCCGTGTAGCCAAACGGCGTCACGCGCTGGGACAGCACACAGCCGTTAATAATGCCAAGCAGCAGCCAAAAGCAGCTTATAATAATACGCATAAGCATCCTGCGGCGGAATAAGTATACGACCGACATCGTAAAAAAGATAATCAGTGCATTAAAGAAAAACGCAAACGAATGGCTGCCTAAAAAGACGCACGCATCCACAAGGGAACGCCTGGAGCATACTTCGATGACAAATACGAGCATACAGGCAAGCAGTGCGTGAAACAGCAGCGAATAGCGGTTAAAAAAAGCAATCTGGCGGCTGTAGTCACGCTTTTCCCTCATTTTCCATTTATCTTGAAATATTGTTTTCATAAATACGGAATACCTCCTCCGAAAAATTCTTAACTAACTTTATTCTGACTGAGAATAAAATATATCCTATTGGACAAAAAATCAATCGGTAAAAATCATAAAAAATTCTTAAGATTTACTTAAATTCGGGATATAATGAATAATCCCGCTGGAGAATGAAGTGAAATTGCCTTGAAACGCCGCTGTCAGTGCGTTATAATCATCTATAATTGCTGTTTCGGCGGCAGAATCTGCCGCATTTGCCAGGAACCGGTTTTTTCCCGGCGCATATACTGTTATTAACGAAATGCAGGAGACAGATGCGTGGATTATAAGCAGGAACAGTTTATGCGTATGCAGCAGTACCAATATGCGCCTAAAATGCCGTTTTATATGAGCTATCCGATTCAGAATGCCTTTATGGAAGAGATGGAATATGAGCGGGATATGGAGCGTATCAAGGAACTGTATCCGCAGGATGCAAAGCGCATTCTAAAGCTTGTCGAGGAAGAGTGCGACAAGATGGAATATGAAGGCAGCATGATGTTTGACGAATATCCTGACCGTGTGATGTTAAAGGTGATCTGCGACAAGATCTATCAAAAGGCTTCGATGCCGCAGGAAGAACCGGAAGCAGACAAAGATCTGGAAGCAAAGCAGGTAGAAGCGCTTGATCACCGGAGGCCGCCAGGCCCGCCGCCACCACCAGGATGGAGACCGCCAGGCCCACCACCACCGCCAGGATGGGGCCCTCCGCCACCACCGCCGGGATGGAGACCTCCGCCACCGCCACCGCCGGGATGGGGCCCTCCGCCACCGCCGCCACCGCCACACCGTCCGGGGATGCGCAATTTAATCGAAGTGCTGCTCTATAACGAGATGTATCAAAGACGATGCAGGCATAACCGCTGCCGCCGCTGGTAGAAAAGCAGGCAGATCAACGAGGCCTGTGGGGGCGCGCGCTCCCGCGCAGCTTTCACAGGCTTCGTTTTACATAAACGATTACGAAAGGAAAGGGACAGATGAAAAAAGGGTTAATCAAGGCAGCAGTGCTTTTGCTGATATTTGTAATCACACTGTTGATTACCGGCCGTGTTACGAATAAAAATCAGTTAGACCTGACAACAGAAATGGAGGAGCCTGTTTTGCCGGTTATTATGCTGTATACGGACAATAAGCTGATCAATGAGCTGTACGGCTATACGTCTCCGATGAATGCGGTCGGTATGCGCGATACGATTACGCCGCTTTCCAGCAGCAGGGAGGTTCCGCTTCAAATCCGTACGTATGGCTACCGGATCGACGCGGTTTCCTACGAGATCCGCAGCATTGACGGGGAGCGGCTGATCTCGGACGGAAACATTACGTCTTATGAAGAAAAAGACGGGCAGATACGGACAAGCGTACCCGTACAGAGCCTGTTAGAGCAGTCCAGAGAATATATTCTGACATTAAAGCTCCGCCAGGATGAGAAGACCTGCTATTATTACACGAGAATCGCAGACGCCAGAGACTGCTATGTAGCAGAGTGCGTCAAGTTCGCGCAGGAGATCAGCGAAGCTACATTTTCGGAAACGCCGGATGAACTGACTTCTTACTGGGAGCCAAATGCGGCGGGGGATAATTCCACGCTGCACAAGGTTACGATCCATTCCAGCCTAATGCAGGCGAACTGGGCAGATTTTCCGTGCGACAGGCTAAGCGCCCCGGTGCCGTCGGTCAAGGAGATGAACAGTTCCTATAATGTTATCCTGCTGAACTACGTTGTGACGTCCAACGGGGAAAGTGGAGAGCAGGAATACTATAACGTCGAGGAGTATTACCGCATTCGCTATACGAACGAGCGCATGTACCTTTTGAATTTTGAAAGAACTATGAACCAGATTTTCCAGGGGGAAAATGATTTTCTGTATGAGAATTACCTTCAGCTTGGCATTCGGTCTAAAGATGTGGAATATATGCAGAACGAATCCGGCACAGTCACCTGCTTTGTCCAGGAAGGGGATTTGTTAAGCTACAACCAGTCGTTTCACCGCCTGGCGGAAGTGTTCAGCTTTCGCGGACACGAAGGGATTGAGGCAAGGGAAAATAATATGCAGCATGATATCCGCATACTGAATGTGGATGAGGCGGGCGATATCGACTATGTCGTATACGGATATATGAACCGCGGCATACATGAAGGGGAAGTAGGCATCAGCTTTGTCCACTATGCAAGCCAGGCGAATACAAACGAGGAAAAGCTGTTTTTATCGTTTGACAAGTCTTATCAGGTGTTGCGGGCGGAGTTGGGCAAGCTGCTGTATGAAAATACGGCAGGCGATATTTATCTGCTGTTTAACGGCACGGTCTATCATATGAACTTGGCGTCGATGGAGATGGAAGAGGTCGCCTCGGGGCTGGACGACGATACGTATGCGGTTTCCGAATCCAACCAGTATTTTGCCTGGATTTCAGACCGGGATTCGACAGAGATATCCGTAATGGATTTAGAGACCTCCAAAGTGCGAAAGATTACGGCAAAGGAAGGCAGGACACTGCGTGTGCTTGGATTTTTAGAGGAAGACCTGGTGTATGGCATTGCGGCGGACAAGCATAAAAGCGGCGGCATGGCAGGCATCCGCCAGACGCCGATGTATGCGCTGCGCATTGTAAATGCTTCCAGCATGGAGGTATTAAAAAAATACCGCAAAAAAGGGTATTTTATTGACAGCGTGGAGTTTCATAACGGCGTGCTTATTATGCAGCGTTTAGTCGCCGGAGAAGGCGGCTACGCGCAGGCACAGCAGGATTCTATTGTAAACCGCGGACAGGAAAATGAGGAGCAAAAGATTATCCATACAACGGTTACAGAAGTAAAGCAGACGCAGGTGCAGCTTACGCTGACGGAGATGAAAAAGGAGTCGCCGCCTGTCTATGTAGCCGCAAAGCAGATCCTGAACCAGGAAGACCGCAGCATGAGCTTAAAAACGCCGCAGGAGCAGCAAGCGTACTTTGCATATGCAAGGGGCAGGGTGGAGACAGCGACGACAGACCTTGCCGAAGCAATCCGCAGCGCCGACGAGTATATGGGCGTAGTCGTAGATGAAAAGCAGAACTATATCTGGAAGCGCGCACGCAAAAACATCCAGATGCCGTTTGAAGTACAGCCTTCGGATGCGGATGCAGAGGCGTCTGCGGCAGCCAAATGCGTCAGCGCGATCCTGCGGCATGAAGGCATTGAGGTCAGTGCGGGAGAGCTTTTGGACAGAGGAGACACGCCGCAGGAGATCTTAGAATCGCTGCTGTCCGACCGCAAGGTCATCTGTGTGGAGGGCTGCTCGCTGTCGCAGATCTTATATTATGTAAGCTGCGGTACGCCGGTACTGGCAGCGGCGGGAGCACAGGGGGCGATGCTGGTGACCGGGTATGACTCGTTAAACGTATGGCTGTATGACGCGCAGGCGGGCACGGTGCTAAAGAGCACCATCGAAGAGGCACAGGAGAAGCTGCGCGGCGCAGGCGGCATCTATATCGCGGTGCAGTAAGCGCAGAATAAACAATGATTATGCATATTGTGACATAAATATTGACAAAATGCTTTTTTGTGGTAAAATAATAAAGTATTTGATCTCAAGGATGGGACAACGTGCAGACGTTGTCCCTTTTCTGGATAGAGCCTGCTGCCTGTATATTTATGCACCGATTTTGACATAATTCAAAAGATCGTGCATAGGATGAATAGAATCATGCAGGCAAAAGACAAGGAGGGAGTTTAAGTTATGAAAGAGCTGGAAGAGATTCTGAAAGTAGTGGACGACTTTGTGTGGGGCCCGGTAATGCTCGTACTTTTAGTAGGCACCGGAATTTTTCTGACGATCCGTCTGAAATTCCTTACATGGAGAAACCTTCCGTACGCGGTGAAGCTGACGTTAAGCAAAGAAGCGCGCACAAAGAAGGGGGAAGGAGACGTCTCGCCGTTTGCCGCGCTTACGACAGCGCTTGCGGCGACGATCGGCACGGGCAATATTATAGGCGTTGCGACCGCGATGGTTTCAGGCGGTGCGGGAGCGCTTGTGTGGATGTGGGTGTCCGCGTGCTTTGGGCTGACATCAAAGTTCAGCGAATGTATGCTGGCGATCAAATACCGTGAGGTAAACGCGCAAGGCGAGATGTCGGGCGGTCCGATGTATACGATGAAAAAGGCGTTTCGAAACAAGGCGTTCGGCGCGGCGCTGGGCTGGCTGTTTGCGCTGTTTGCGGTGATTGCCTCGTTTGGGATCGGGAACCTGACACAGGCAAATTCGATATCGGATGCGATGAACAACACCTTCCGGGTGCCGACCTGGGTGACCGGGGCCATTGTAACACTGCTTACCCTGTGCATTATCGTGGGCGGAATCAAGTCGATCTCCAAGCTGTCATCGGTGATTGTCCCGTGTATGGCGGTCTTTTACGTATGCGGCGGGCTGATCGTTATTTTCGGCAATATCAGCAATGTTCCGGCAGGTGTGGCAGAGATTTTTAAAATGGCGTTTTCCATAAAGGCAGTTGCCGGAGGCGTGGGCGGTACGATCGTAGCGTCTATGATGAGCGGGATGCGCTACGGGATTGCGCGCGGCGTGTTCTCGAACGAAGCGGGCATGGGTTCCGCGGCGATAACGGCTGCTTCCGCGACGACAGACAATCCGGTGCGCCAGGGCTACATAAATATGACAGGCACGTTTTGGGATACGATTGTGGTCTGTACGATTACAGGGCTTTGCATTGCGTCCTCAGGCGTGCTCGGCATTACGGATGAGAACGGCGCGGCGATTGAAGGCGCGCAGCTTACAATCAAGGCGTTTTGCACCGTGCTCGGGCCGGCAGGCGGCTATATGGTAACGATCGGCATTGCGCTGTTTGCGTTTTCCACGATCCTTGGATGGGAATATCATGGGGAAAAGGCGTTGGAATATCTCGTCGGGTCAAATAAGTTTAATATGATCTACCGGGTTGTTTTTTCGGGAGTAGCATTTATCGGCGCGACGACGACACTGTCGATCGCCTGGAAGTTTTCGGATATTGCAAACGCGCTGATGGCGGTTCCGAATTTAATCTGCCTGCTTGCATTAAGCGGGGAGCTGGCAAAAGAAGTAGATGCGTTTGAAAAAGAACGGATACGTGAACGGTGCTAAAGTCATTGTGAAAAATGACTGCAAAATGCATAAAATTCGGTAATGTTTTATGCCTCATTCGTGAGTTTTTAACAGAAATGAAAAAAACACTTGCAAATGCTGGTTTTATGGACTATATTACGATATGAACTTGTGTATTCTAAACGATCTTAAGGAAGTGAAGGGAATATGAGTAATAAGCAAATTATAGTTTCAAATGTAGCAAAGGGGCATGAAAATCCGATAGCAGAGCTCGTTCAGGTGGCTTGTCAGTTCGACAGCAATATCACGTTTGAAAATGAAAACCGAAAAATTAATGCCAAGAGCATTATGGGCATTATGGCATTTAATCCATCCAAAGGAATGAGCGTGAATATTATTACAGAAGGCAACGACGAGAAAGAGGCTCTGTTAGCAATGGAGAAGTTTTTAGTGTGTGAGTAGATTGTAGGAGGTCTAAGGAGATGAGCTCAAAGAG
>ERZ778516.2944-NODE-2944-length-10608-cov-5.367857_pt1 | contig 10608 bp, 8 predicted proteins | sample MGYA00510342_ERZ778516 | MGnify/ENA primary metagenome ERZ778516 (study PRJEB29527, sample SAMN07138961) | mouse gut metagenome | material: feces | host: mouse | place: China:Nanjing | collected 2016-01-25 ...
CATGGCCAGGATGACGGTGGCGGCCCCCGTCACCGCGTCGCCCCCGGCGTACACGTTCTCCCGGCTGGTCAGGCCGTTCTCATCGGCGATGATGCCGCCCCATTTCTCGGTGTCCAGCCCCTGGGTGGTGGACTTGATCAGCGGGTTGGGGCTGGTGCCCAGGGCCATGATGACGCAGTCCAGCTCGATATCGAACTCGCTCCCGGCTTTCACGATGGGGCGGCGGCGGCCGGAGGAATCCGGCTCCCCCAGCTCCATCTCCACGCAGCGGATGCCCGCCACGGAGCCGTTCCGGGGGTCCCTGGGGTCGTCCGGGTTGTGTAAGCCCAAAATCTCGGTGGGGTTGGTGAGGGTCTTGAAGATGATGCCCTCCTCCTTGGCGTGCTCCACCTCCTCGGCCCGGGCGGGCAGCTCGGCCTCGGAGCGGCGGTAGACGATGTACACCTGGGCCCCCAGCCGCTTGGCGCACCGGGCGGCGTCCATGGCCACGTTGCCGCCGCCCACCACCGCCACCTTGGCGGAGCGCTGGATGGGGGTGTCGGAACCCTCTTGATACGCCTTCATCAGGTTGATGCGGGTGAGGAACTCGTTGGCGGAGTAGACGCCCTTCAGGTTCTCGCCGGGGATGTTCATGAATTTGGGCAATCCCGCGCCGGAGCCGATGAACACCGCCTCAAAGCCCATCTCCTCCTTCAGCTCGTCGATGGTGATGCAGCGTCCCACGACCATGTTGGTCTCGATCTTCACGCCCAGCTCCTTGAGGGTGTCCACCTCCTTCTGCACGATGGACTTGGGCAGGCGGAACTCGGGGATGCCGTACACCAGCACGCCCCCCGCCAGGTGCAGGGCCTCGAAGACCGTCACGTCATAGCCCTTCTTAGCCAGATCCCCGGCGCAGGTCAGCCCCGCCGGGCCCGAACCGATCACCGCCACCTTATGGCCGTTGGGGGCGGGCTTTTGGGGCTTCTCGGTGGCGTTGGCGTTGTGCCAGTCGGCCACAAACCGCTCCAGGCGGCCGATGCCCACCGGCTCGTGCTTGATGCCGCGGACGCACTTGGCCTCGCACTGGCTCTCCTGGGGGCAGACGCGGCCGCACACGGCGGGCAGGGCGCTGTCCCTGGCGATGATCTGGTACGCCCCCTCAAAGTCGCCCTCCGCCACCTTGGCGATAAACTCGGGGATGTGGATTTTCACCGGGCACCCGGCCACACAGGGCATATTTTTGCAGCTCAGGCACCGGGCAGCCTCGTCCATGGCCTGCTCCCGGGTGTAGCCCAGGGCCACTTCGCTGAAGTTGCCCGCCCGCACCTGGGGGTCCTGGTGGGGCATGGGGTTCTTATCGGGTCTCATGTTGGGCATGTTACCGCACCTCCTGTTTGAACAGGTTACACGCCTGCTCATGGGCGTGGCGCTCAAAATCCTTGTACATAGCGCTCCGGGCCATGGCCTCGTCGAAGTCCACCTTATGGCCGTCAAACTCCGGGCCGTCCACGCAGGCGAACTTGGTCTCCCCCCCCACCGACAGGCGGCAGCCGCCGCACATGCCGGTGCCGTCGATCATGATGGGGTTCATGGACACCACGGTGGGGATGTTATATTCCCTGGTGAGCTGGCACACGAACTTCATCATAACCACCGGGCCGATGGCGATCACCCGGTCGTACTTGGCCCCCGCCTCGATCTGCTCCCGGAGCAGGTCGGTGACCAGGGCCTTTTTCCCGTAGGAGCCGTCGTCGGTGCCGATGATGAGCTGGGTGGAGGCGGCCTTGAACTCGTCCTCCAGAATCACCAGATCCCTGCTTCGGAAGCCCACGATGAGGTCCACGCAGCAGCCCACGTCATGGAGCTTCTTGGCCACAGGATAGGCGATGGCGGTGCCCACGCCGCCGCCCACCACGGCCACCCGCTTCAGGCCCTCGGTCTCGGTGGCGCGGCCCAGGGGGCCCACAAAGTCCTGGAGGAAGTCCCCCTCCGACCTGTGGTTGAGCTTTTCGGTGGTGGCGCCCACCACCTGATAGATGATGGTGACGGTGCCCCGCTCCCGGTCGAAATCGGCGATGGTCAGGGGGATGCGCTCCCCCTCTTCGTCCACCCGGAGGATGATGAACTGGCCGGGCTCAGCCTTGCGGGCCACGGCGGGGGCCTCGATCTCCATCAGGGACACGGTGGGATTGAGCACCCGTTTTTTCACAATCCGATACATAGCTTCTCCTCTTTCCTATGGATATCAGCGCCTCCGCAACGCGGTACGCCATGGGCTGATTTTCAACATTGTAGCACAACCTGCCCCGCCCGTCAATTTTAGAAGCTGTACCAATCGCCGAAGTATTCAGATTCGCGCGTCAAAATTGCCGGTGGCAAGGCGAAAAATCGCGGGAATACTTGGTGTATTTCAAGATTTTTCAACGCGGCCGGCGGCAGCTTTGGCCGCAAAGCTGGGTGCTGAGGTTATTGGTACAGCTTCTTAATCCCCTGGAAAGCGGCCTGGACGCCCCAAATCGGGCAAAAAAAGGGGACTGACCCCGTCAGTCCCCTTTCCCGTCTCAGAACGCCACCACCCGCAGGATAATGGCCAGCGCCGCGGCGGCCACGCATACCGTGGAGGCCGCCTCCGCCAGCAGAGCCGCCCGGCGGCTCTTCCGGGGCCGGGGCGCGGGCACGCTCAGCTCCGGCTCCTCCGCCTCTGCCCCCTCCGCGGCGGCATACGCCTCCCCGTCCGCCCATGCCTCCAGGTTGGCCGCCCGCCACGCGTTCAGGTCGATCACATTGTCCCCGCCCCGGGCGCGCCCGCCCTGCCGCACCAAGGCGCTCCGGCGCCCGGCGTCCGCCGTCCCGTCGAACCCGGCGGCCATGGCGCCGCCGCCCCACGTGCTCAGTGTGTAATAAGCAGTGTTCATAGCCAAAGCCTCCCTAATCTGGTGTGGGCCCAGCATAACAGGGCTTGGGTCCCATAAACCGGGTTCTTTTCACTCTTGGAACAGGCGTTTTTTCATCCGTCTGTTTTACTATTCGTTATAATAATATGTTCGTTCGACCTTGTCAACCCCTTTTCGCAAATTTGTTCGGTATTTCGGCAAAAAATTTCGCCCCCGGCCTGCACCGGGGGCGAAATTCCATTCGATTACCGCAGGTAGTTGCGGGGATTGACGCTGGTGCCGTTGATGCGCACCTCGAAATGGCAGTGGGGGCCGCTGACGTTGCCGGTCGCGCCGGAACGGGCGATGATCTGCCCCTGGTATACCTTCTGCCCCACGCTCACCAGAAGCTCGGAGTTGTGGGCATAGTAGGTGACATAGCCGTTGTCGTGGCGGATGGCCACCAGCTTGCCATAGCTGCCGCTCCAGCCCGACTTGATGACGGTGCCTCCGTCGGCGGCCTTGATGGCGGTGCCGGTGCGGCAGGCGATGTCCAGCCCCAGGTGGAAGTCATAGCTGCCCCACAGGTTGCGCCCGCCGAAGTTGGAGGTGATGGCGCCCCGCACCGGCCAGATGAAGTAGCCGTTGGAGGCGGTAACGGGCCGCGGGGTGGTGCCGGTGTAGGCATAGGTCATGGTGGGCTCTTTCAGGGTCTCGGTGGACAGAATCTCCCGGCCCTGCTCCACGCCGTTGACATAGGTGACGTGGGCGTTGACCCGCTCCAGGCCGTCCTCGCCCTGCTCCTTCACCTTGCTGTCGCCTATATAGAGCTCGGCGGTCTCAATATACTCCACCGGGCTGGGGATCTCCTGCTCGTAGGTCTCCTCGGTGGTGTTCTCCACCGACAGGAAGGGCACCGCCTGCTGGATGACCAGCTCCTGGTCCACCCACAGCTTATCCACGATAACGTCCGGGTTGAGCACGGACAGCTCGTTGGGCCACATGTCCAGGGAGTAGGCGATGGCGTTGAAGGTGTCGCCCTTCTTCACCACATAGGTGGACTGCTCCACCCGCAGCTGGCTCAGGGTGGTGCGGATGGACTCCACATCATACTGGGTGTTGGACGGCAGCTCAATGGGGTAGACCTCCACGTCCTCCACGAACTGGTAACGGATGGTGTCCGGGGTGAGGTAGGGCTGGGCCACCTCGTCCAGCAGCTGGTACAGGTCGTCCTTGGTGGGGGCGTAGCCCAGTTCCTGACCGTCCACCCGCATCCCGTAGGCGGTGACCAGCGCCCCCACGTCGTTGAACAGGGTGTCCTCAATCTGGGTCGTGTCGCTCAGCTCGTCGGGGGCCACGTACACCGGGGTTATGGAAATGTCCGCGTCATAGTCGAACTGCTCCCCCAGGATGTCGGAGGCCCGGGACTCGATGTTGCTGACGATGGCATCCTTCTCGTCGGGGCTTGAGACCACGCCCACCTCCTGGCCGTTCACGTTCATGGCGTAGGCCCGGATATAGCTGCCGTTGAAGCAGCTGATGCCGATGACCACCGCCAGCAGCGTCACGTACAGCAGCGGGGACACCGGATGCCGGTCCACCACGCTGCGGACCCTGGCCGCGGCCCGGCCCACCCTGCCCAGCTTGGCGGGAGCCTGTGCGCGGGACCTTCCCTCCGGGATCACGGCGGGGACCTGGGCCGCCGGGGCGGCCTGCTCCCGCGCCGGCCTGCCCTGGGCGGCGCCTCTTCTCACCCGTTTGCCTGCCGCGCCGGCCCGGACCATCGCCGCCTTAGCTCCGTCCAGGGCCTCCTTTGCCCCGTCCAACGCCTCCGTCGCCCCGCTCAGGGCGGTCCTGGCGCTGTCCAGCGCGCCCTTTGCCCGCTGCTTCAGCGCGGCGGCGGAGCGCTTCTCCTTTTTGGTCCGGGCGGCCCGGGCGCGGGCTGCCTCCCGCTCGGCCTGCTTCTCGGCGGCCTCGGCCTGCTCAATATATTGCCTCCAGGACTGGGGCCTGGCGGCCCCGCCCTCTTCTCTTTTGTCCGGGCCGACCTGTCCGGCCCCCGTTACTGCCTTCTCCACACTCTCATGCTCTCTCTCGGTCTGCTTCACGGATGTCCCTCCTGTTGGCTTCGGGAAGCCCCGGCCCCACGCGCCTGCGGCGCTTTTCCGGCGGGCCGGCCCTTCCCTTGGTTTTCCGGCAAGTTACAAATAATCCGAAAAGAGTTACAAAACGGTTACAGGCACATCCTACACTATTTTGCCCTTCCCGTCAAGCCCTGAATTTCCAGCGCTGGTTGAATCACCCGTTTTACTGCGGCATATCTTGTTGTCTTTTGGCGCTATTTTTGGAGCTGTGGCACATTTTATGGTGCCCCTGGTGAAAGCGCCAAATTTTACCCGCTTTTTTCGTCCTTTTGCCCAGCCCTCTTGACAGCGCCGCCCCGGCAGTTTACAATAGCAATGCCGCAAAGTGAATGGAATATCACAGGGGCGCTGGAAGCATTTCCGGCTGTGATGTGGAGGATAAGGCCCTCCCGGTCCCTCGTACCTGATCCGGGTAATGCCGGCGTAGGAAGTGAATTCGACGATATGGGCCGTTGTCGTTTCTCTCGCTTACCGCATTGCACCGTTTGCATTGCGGTATACTTATTTTAAGGAGGAAACGACAATGTCAAACAGTAAATCCCACAACACGGTGCGCTGGCTGATGGAGAGCGCCATCATGATTGCCATCGGCACCATGCTCAGCGAATTCCCCAAAATCGACTTTCCCCTGGGGGGCGGCCTGACCATCTGCTCCATGCTGCCCTTGGTGCTCATCTCCTGGCGGTACGGCGTGGGCCGGGGGCTCATCGCCGCTGCGGCCTATAGCCTGCTTCAATTGGTGCTGGGCCTGAATAACGTGCAGTATGCTACCTCCGCCCTCATGGCGGCGGGCATCGTTCTGCTGGATTACGTCATACCCTATACCCTCATCGGCCTGGCCGGAATGTTCAGGGGCAAAGCGAAGGGCCCCCGCCTGGGCCTGGTGCTGGGCATCGTGGTCACTTTTCTGTTGCGGCTGGCCTGCCATTTCATCACCGGCTGGTGGATCTGGGACGCCCTGTGGCCCAACGAATACGGCTGGCCCGGCCCTGTGTACTCCATCCTCTACAACGGCAGCTATATGGGGGCGGAGATCGTGCTCACCGGCTTGGTAGCTTGGATTTTGTATTCTACACCCCTCAAACGGTACTTTGATGGGGAAGATTTGAAATAAGGACTGATTCATGTGGGCAAATTCGACGGCGTGCTCTTCTTCGCGGACTACGACGACACCTTATATAACAGCAGCCACACCGTCTCCCCCGAGAACCGGGCGGCCATCCGCTACTTTATGGAGCGGGGCGGGCGGTTCTCCGTGGCCACCGGCCGGGCACACCGCACCTTCACCCCCCAGATTGAAAAGGAGGATATCCCCCTCAACGCCCCTGTGGTGCTGTCCAACGGCGCGGCCATCTACGATTACGCCGAGGACCGCTACCTGGCGGACACCCGCCTGGACGGGGACGCCCCGGCCTGGCTGGCCCAGCTGTGCCGGGAGTTCCCCGACCTGGGCTTTGAGGCGTACCACGGCGAGGATATCTACGTCCACAATCCCAACGCCGTGACCCGGGAGCACCTGTCCCGGGTGGGGGGCGCGCAGATCCTCGCCCCCATCGGCGAGATGCCCACCCCCTGGAGCAAGGTGATCCTCCAGCAGGACGAGCCCTATCTCCGCCGGGTGCAGGCCCGCCTCCTCTCCCTCTGGGGGGACCGGTGCGAGGCCATCTTCTCCAACCGCTATCTGCTGGAGATGACCGCCAAGGGCTGCAATAAGGGGGCCATGGTGGACAGGGTGGCCCGGCTGCTGGGCATAGCCCCCCAAAACCTCTACTGCATGGGGGACAACCAGAACGACATCCCCATGCTGGCGCTGGCGGCCATCCCCTTCGCCCCGGCCAACTGCGCCCGGGAGGTGCGGGACTGGGGGGCCCGGCTGCTGGGCAGCTGCGACGAGCACGCCGTGGCCCAGGCCATTGAGATTCTGGACGGCGTTTATTAAGACTTTCTTAAATCAGCCCATCCCCGGCGGGAAATGTCCCGCCGGGGGTTATTTTTCCCCTCTCTGCGCCGAAACAAGGAGCGGGCGCTTGCGCCCAAAACAAGAAATGAGGAGCGAGAAAAGGATATGAACATCTTCAAGCGAGTTTCCATGCTGGCCTTGGCGCTGGCCCTGGCGCTGAGCCTGGCCTCCTGCGCCTCCGGGCCCGACATGCCCATGGAGGTCACCGTGAACGACCACACCATCGCCCTGGGCCAGACCACCACGGGCGATATGGCCGGCTGGGGCTGGCAGGTGGACTTCACCGGCTCCCAGAACGAGATCTACGAGGACGCCAAGTATGTGGCCTGCCACTTCCGCATCAAGACGGAGGAGGGCTCCGGCCACGAGTTCTGGGTCTCCGTCTATGTCCCCTTCCAGAAGAACATCAAGGGCGACTATGTGGATTTCTCCGCCGAGGAGAAGCAGTCCCTCACCGAGGGCGTGGTATACCGGGTCAGCCTGCGCAAGGACGCCGGCGAGAACATCAAGTTCACCTACAACGGCGCGGACTACCACAGCCTCACCTGGGAGGACGTGGAGGCGTGGGGGGCCAAGCCCACTGAGCACTCCAGCGACTATTCCCCCATCTACGAGCTGGAGGCGGCCCAGGGCACCCTGAAGTTCCAGAAGGGCTACACCGGCCAGGACGAGCCGGGCGAGTTCGCCGTGGTCATGAACACCAACGCCTTCGCCAAGCTCCAGAAGTAATCCCATTACATAAGCGGCCCCCGCCCAAGAGGGCGGGGGCCGCCTGCGTTTTCCCTCCGGGGCGCGGGGCGCCCTCCTATCCCTTTTCCAGGAAATAGGACGCCTCCATGTCGGCGGTGGCCAGGGCAAAGGCCAGCGGGTACTGCTGGAGGGCCTGGCCCACCAGCTTATTATCCTCCGGGCCGGAAAAGCCCATGTGCCAGCGGATGGCCATGGCCTCCTCCCGGGTGAGGCGCATGAAGCCCGAGATGATGTACACCGACTTCTCCCCGTGGCCGTAGGGCAGCTTGTCCTCGTAATAGAAGGTGGGCACCTTCTCCCACTTGCCGGTGGCGTCGTCCTTCACGTTGCGGGTGCCCGCCTTATAGCACCCGATCTTGCAAAGGTCGTGGAGCAGCGCGGCGATGGCCGCCGACTCCATGGGGTACTCCACCTGGTACAGCTCCCTCACCCGCTCCCGGGCCAGGTAGGACTCCAGGCAGCGGAACACGTTGACGCTGTGCTCGCACAACCCCCCGGCGTAGGACCCGTGGTAGCGCGCGGAGGCGGGGGCGGTGAAAAAGTCGCACTTATTCTCCAGGTAGTCCAGCAGCTCGGCGCTGCCCTCCCTGTGGATGTGCTGGGTATAGATTTCGATAAACTCCTCTTTCCCTGGCATGACGGGCCCTCCTAAGCAGATTTTCCCCATTGTACCACAAAACCGCCGCCCTGCAAATACCCTGCGGGGCGGCGGTTCCTCGAAATTTTATGGGCTGGGCTCCATGCCCGGCGTCTTCACGGGGCCGGGGCGCTGCCCTCCCCCAGCTGTGCCAGCACCGCCAGCGTGCTGGACGCGGTATCCTGCACCCGGATTTCGATCCAGAAGTTGGCGTTCACATCGTTGCTGAACTGGAAGTTCAGGTTGCGCCGGCCCTGCACATACTTGTCCCAGTCCTCCACCCGGCGCACGCCGATGCGGCCCGCCTGGAAGTCCTCCTTCACCGCCTCATACAGCGCCATGGCCTCCGCCCCGCCGTAGTACACGGTCTGGTCCGTCCCCGGGTCGTGGCCGTCGTTCTCATAGCTCACCTCCCGCAGGCGCCAGCCCTCCTCGGCCATCCGCCGCTCGGCCTCCTCAAAGCCGTAGGCTCTCCAGTACAGCTCCCGGTCGCCGTAGATCTGCCGGATGGCCCAGGCGGCGGTACCCTCCCGGTCCGCCTCCCCGGGGGCCACGTATACGGGGTAATACCACCGGGACAGGGTGGAACCGTCCTTCATATGGTAGGTCAGGCACAGGTTTGTCTCGCTGGCGGTTCCGCCCGGGTGCGTCCCCCGCTGGTCCACCGCCGCCTGGTGGAGGAGGACGGCGTACTTCACAAATTCCGGTCCGCCCTCCTCCGCCCGGAGGTAGTCCCCGCCGTCGGCAAGGGAGCACAGGTTGGCCCCCTCGAGCTCCACATAGTCCACCTGGTCCGGGTCGGGCACCCTGGTCTCAAACCCGGTCAGGTCGAAGCCCACCACCAGGAACAGGGCGGTAAACACCCCGGCCACCGCCAGCCCGCCCTTCCACTTCTTAAACACCCGGAAGGATTTGTCCAGCAGCATCCGGGCCGCGAAGTAGCCGGCGACGCCCCACACCAAGATGGAGGCCATCAGGGTGGGCTCCTGCCCGCCCAAAAAGCTGGTGGTGGCTATGCCGAAGGTCAGCCCGGCGCAGAAGGCCACGCCGTACTGGAACACCGGACGCATACATCTGACCGAAACCACATCCCCCGCGCTCTCCAGCCGTCGGGCGCGGTAGAGGAGGAAGGAGGCCCCGGCCAGCAGCAGCGCCGCCGCCGCATACGCCGCCACGCTGTCCAGCCCGCGGGTTTGGAACAGCCCGTCGGCATACCATCCCCCCACGCCGGAACCCAGCTTCATCACCGGCGTGAGCCATTCAACCAGGGTCTGCATCCAGGGCCCAAAGCCGTTGAAGCCGTAGTAGAAGCGGTGGAACACCGCGCTCGCCAGCACGCACAGCGCCCAGGTCAGCACGTTGAAAATGCCGTAAAAGGCGGGCAGGGCCAAAATGTGCCCGGTGAACATGCCGCAGAACACCGCCAGGGAATAGAAGAAGAAGCATTCCCCGCAGGCAACGGCCAGCCAGAACCCCAGCCCCGGCAGCAGCACCGTCCCGCCGATGGCCTCGATAAGCAGGGTGAGCAGGAAAATGGCCGCGTTGGGCACGACGAGGAAGGCCAGCCCCGCCAGGTAGTGGGTGGCAAACAGCCCCTCCCGCCGCACGGGCAGGGAGCCGAAGAAATTGGCCGAGCGGGCGTTATACAGGTGGCTGCACACCGCCATGGCGGCCAACACCCCGAATACCAGCGCCAGGACCATGGCCATGTGCGCCATCTCCGGCACACTCTGGGCAAACCGCCGCATATACCCGTCCGTGAGGCCGGGGCGGGCCTGGGCCTCCAGCTGGAGCATCATCAGCCCCTGGAGGGGCAGGGCCACCAGCCAGATCACGCTGTACGCCCCCCACACGGGCCAGTAGCGCAGCGCCGTTTTCTTGAACACGGGCCAATTAAAGAGCGATGTCCCGGACCGCATAGTCCTCACCTCCCATTTCATAGATAAAGATCTCCTCCAGCGTCAGGGGCAGGGCCTCCATAAACAGCGGCGCCAACGGCTTGAACTGGGCCTCCACCTCTTCGGCGCTCCCCCGGACGATGTAGGTATACACCCGTCCCACGTGGTCGGTATGCACCACCCGCACCCCCTGGGGCAGCTCCGGCGGCGTTTCATCGGCAAAGGCGATCTGGAGCTTGACGGTGCCCCCCTGGAGGTCGGACAGGGAGCGCTCCAGCGCCACCTTCCCCCGGCTGAGCAGGCCCACGTGGTCGCACACGTCCTCCAGCTCCCGCAGGTTGTGGGAGGACACCAGCACCGTGGT
>ERZ778516.2946-NODE-2946-length-10594-cov-3.428124_pt1 | contig 10594 bp, 11 predicted proteins | sample MGYA00510342_ERZ778516 | MGnify/ENA primary metagenome ERZ778516 (study PRJEB29527, sample SAMN07138961) | mouse gut metagenome | material: feces | host: mouse | place: China:Nanjing | collected 2016-01-25 ...
GTTTTAAAACTCCGGGCTTTTGGTACAGGGGTAGAAGGATTCGAACCCTCATTAACGGTTTTGGAGACCGGCATCCTACCCTTGGAAGATACCCCTATGCATTTCTAAATGCTTATTTAGTATACTGCAATTTATTGGAATTGTCAAGATTTTTTTTGTTTTTTCTTAAAAAAACAAAAACGGCAGGAAGGTATGCCTCCCCGCCGCGTTTTACCTGCCTCTTAAAGTATGCCAACTAGCAGGCAAATTTCTGGCAGAGCTGATGGAACTGCGGGTTCTCACCGTGCATTGCTACCAGTACCGGAAGCGATGCAAGGCTTAATACGCCGAGAAATGATTTCGCATCCACAATCACTTTATTATAAGTTACGTCGATGTCAAAATCACACTTTGTCGCCGCAGCAACAAACTCTTTCACATCATCCACACGATTGAATTTCACCAGATTCTTTTCCATAATTCTCACCTCAACTTTCTGGAAGTATGATATTTATACCACGTTTTCCATTCTACGTCAACAGTGAGTTTTTTGTTCCATTTATGGGTTATAGTACCTGAAAATTTGTTGGATTTGCAAAATCAGCCGGGTGCTCCCATAGATAATTTAGCAAATATGCCCAATATGTAACAACACTCCCGGGCAGTGTACTCTGCGTTTTTTCCCTGATAGGCAAAATACGAAAAATATTTTCGTGAATTTTCGCAAAAGGCAGCCTTTTTAAAGTTAATCTTTCAGATGATGGATAAGATCATAGGTGGTCGGCATATAAAGCTCCGGTATTTCTGTCCACTCACCACCGAACATTCTCTGTGCAAAAATATGGCAGACTTTATCAAAAACGGACTTCGTGTACTTTATCATCATAAGGGCGGCGATATGGTCAAATGTCACAGGTGGGATGGCATATCCCCAGGTACTCCTGTCATTTGGCAAAAAGCGCAGCTCACTCACGCAGAATGGCGTGATTTCATATTCCCGATCCTTTGACTCATCCCTGCAAAAAATATGCAGATACTGTGTCTGCCCGTCAACCTGGCACTCAAGCACACACCTTTCCTGCTCCTTGGCATTTTTCATCCCGTCAACCAGCAGCAGCGGCTGCCCCTCGCCGCCCGGCATCTGAGGTACGTTCGTGCTGTATTTAAATTCACGCTTCTGGTCAGTCTGTAAAAGGTTAATCAGCCGGTCAATACTTGACTGGTCCATCACCTCCTCGCCAACCTTACTTTTCTGCAAAAAGTTCAGCAAGGTATCGATTTCCGTCTGTGAAAGTAAAGCCATGTTCTGATTCATAATCTATTACCATCCTTTCCTTATATGCAATTACCTGGAATTTTCTTTTGCAAAGCCTGCCAGTGCCGCCCACATTGGGGCATTCCGCTCCCAGATCTGTGCAAATTCCTCCGCCGCAAGTGGCGCTGCCCCCACCCCAATCTCAACCGTCGCGGAGGGGATACCCTTTTCCATCACGAGCCAGTCCCCGTAACCCGCCGCATCCTGCTTATCCGTCGCCGCGTAGCGTATCTCATTTTGGTTCACACCATGGATGATATCCACCAGAGCTTTGCATTTCGTCCTAAGCTCCCCCGTCTGCCCGTAATCCCAATAAATCACGCTGCCCGAAGCATGGTAACTGATGGCAAGCACCGGCGAGAGTTCTTCCGTGCGCCGTATTAAGGCTGCCGTTTCTGCCTCGGATGCGGGCGCAGTTCCCTTATATTTCATTGCGCCCGGATTTTTTGCACCGGAATATTCCGCAAAGCCATAATTAAAATTCCGGTTCAAGTCCACGCCGCGCGCATTTGCTTTCCAAAGTTTCATGTAATTCTCAAAGGTGGCATCCGTCTGTCCGTTCGTCTTATCGCGGTCATACCAGTTCTTGATATCCGCGCGCAGCAAAACGTCCGAAATCCCATCCAGTCCGTACTGGCTGATTGAAATTCCATCCGGGTTCATCATTGGGAATAAATGGATGGATACAGTATCAAAAAGTTCCCTTACTGTTGTCCCCCCATATACTGTATCCCCCAAAAGACTGAGATAAAATTCAAGCTGTGCCATCACTAACTGCGAAGTCATATACTCCCTCGCGTGGATACCAGCCTGTATAATAATCTTCTTTCTTGCGACAGGGCTGCCAAAAGCCACTTCATAGATATTCCGCCCGTCCGCACTCACACCGACCGACTGGTAGGTAAAACCGTCCGGATATCTGTCTTTGAGCTCCTTTAAGTCGCCGCACAATTCATCATACGAGTAGAGCTGCTTTGTCGTGTCCACAATATCCATTTTTTTTTTGCTTCAGCCATAACCGCACCGGAAAACATATCCCTGCCGTCGGCAACCTTCTTTTCCGACAGGAATTCCGCATATGCATAAACTTCCTGGTCGTTATACAAAAGTTTATCCCACCCCTCGGTGCCTTTTTCTATTCGCACAAACGACTCTCCATATTTCACCTGTACAATCACTTCCGACTCAAGCGACGGCGCGCTGCGCAGGTTAAGCTTTGAAACCGCAACATAGACAATATCCTGCGAAGGTTCCGGAGTCACTGTGTCCGGCGGTGTTGTAACATCCGGTTCCCCCTCCGAGCCCTGTGGCTGGTTCCCATCCGGTTCCTGCACTCCCGGGCTTGGTGTCGGCTCCGCGCTCTCCACCTTCGCCACATGCTCATAACCCTTTGCCGTTTCCATCGGCACAAGCCCGTCACTCTCCGGTTCTGCCTTGCCGCACGAAACAAAAAGCAGCATGGCAGCCAGGGCACAAACCGTTATCCTCCCCGCACATTTCATTCCTCTTATCCCCTTTCCCCGTACATACAGAAGACAAGCTAAAACCTGTCAAACTATCCCAAATCCGTTTTTACAAAACAAACCGCGGTTGGACATTAACCTAAAACCCCGTGGCAACTGTCAATTTTCTAGCCGCACTCCTGCCCATTAAAACATATTGTTTCCCGCAATTCCTCAAGAGCCTCCTGCGCGAGCGCAATATCTTCCTCCATCCGGTGTATCATATCACTGCCAACTTCCGCTGCCGTCATCACGTTCTGCAACTGCTGCGCAAACTGTTCCGCAGACTTCATATTCTGCTCATTTGCGCGCATCAGGCGCTCGTTCCCATCCTCCAGCGCGTCCTGCCCGGACTTTCCGAGTGCGTCCGCTATCTCCATGTTCGTCATGTCCATGGTGGCAAAAACTTCATCCACACTCACGGCAAGCGCCCTTATCTCCGCAAGCAGCTTATCATGCTCATTCAGCGCGTTAAACGCACTCTGCCCCGCCTGAAGCTGCGCCTGCGACAACCGCTCCACACTCTTACGCCATCCGTTCCCGACATTTTTCATTGACATACTTTACCTTTCCAATACTCCGAACAAATCCCTGACATTTTTTACGCCGATCAGCCCGATTCCCCCGGATTCTTTCTGATTCTTCCTAATGCTCTCCAAATTGGCATGGGGCAGGATACACTGCACATAACCCAGTTTCTGCGCCTCCGCCACACGCTGCGGTGCCATCGTTACCGCCCTGATCTCCCCGGTAAGCCCCACCTCCCCGAAAACCAGCGTGCGCTCAGGCACCGCCCTGTTCTTGTAGCTTGAGAGAATGGCAAATACAACAGCCAGATCAAGCGCCGGCTCGCTAATGCGCATCCCGCCCGCCACATTAATATAAGCGTCACAGTATGCAAGCTGTATCCCGAGCCGCTTCTCAAGCACTGCTAAAAGGAGGTTTACGCGGTTTAAATCCATGCCCGCCGCCGTGCGCCTGGGCATATTGAAATTCGTCTGACATACGAGAGCCTGCACTTCCACAAGCATCGTCCGGCTTCCTTCCATCGTCGCTGCCACAACGGAACCCGGCTCATTCTCCGGCCGCCCTTCAAGCAAGTATTCTGACGGGTTTAAGATCTCTGCCAGCCCACTCTGGCGCATTTCAAACACGCCGATCTCGTTTGTGGAACCAAAACGGTTTTTGACCGCCCGCAGAATCCGGTAGGAAACTGCATTCTCACCCTCGAAATAAAGAACGGTATCAACCATGTGTTCCAAGACCCTAGGTCCTGCCACCATACCTTCCTTTGTCACATGCCCGACGATAAAGATGGATATCCCCTCGCCCTTTGCCAGCCGCAGCAGGCTTCCTGTCGTTTCCCTGACCTGGCTTACTGAGCCTGGCGATGCCTGGATATCCTCCCGGTACATTGTCTGGATCGAGTCAATCACCACAAGTTCCGGCCTCTCAGCCAACACCACTGCTTCCACCAGGTCAAGATTTGTTTCCGCAAGCAGCAAGAGATTCCCCGAGGCTTCCGAAAGCCTGTCGGCGCGCATTTTAATCTGCTGGGGCGATTCCTCGCCGGATATGTAAAGCACATGATGTCCCTTCCCCGCCAAAATACTGCACATCTGCAAAAGCAGCGTGGATTTGCCAATGCCGGGGTCACCGCCCACCAAAACCAGCGACCCTGTCACAATCCCCCCGCCAAGCACGCGGTCAAGTTCCCCGATGCCGGTGTACACCCGCTCTGTTACGGTCTGCGTCACCTCGGAAAGCTTCTGGGGTGCCGCCCTTTTTCCCGCTGGCGCTGCCCCGCCGGCATAACCTGCGGCGGGGCTTTTTTTCTGCACCGGTTCCTCCACAAAAGAGTTCCACGCTTTACAGCCTGGGCACTGTCCAAGCCATTTTGAGGACTCATGCCCGCACTCGCTACAGAAAAATACATTTTTTACCTTGACCGCCATTCAAACTCCCCTATCCGGCTATACACATTTCACCACGCGGACTGCCGACCTTTCACCATCTTTCTTCTCGATGCTGAGGACAAGCTTCCCGCCCAGATTCGTCTTCATCTTGCCGACATTGGTTTCATCGATAAAAATCTTATATTCTTTTTCCGGCTCAAGCTCAAGCGTGATCTGGGCATCTTCCCCGGATGCCACATCAAAAACCACCGCCTTCTCCGACACCTGAAAATGTCCCACCGCAGTCCCCGGCACGGATTCATAGACAAACATACCATTGCGCTCAAGCTTCGTCATCTCACAAAATGTCTTAACTTTATATAAATCCCCGTCAAACTCAAAATCATTCACCTTTGATTTTTCCGCCAGCGTGTAATCTCCAAATCCAAGTGTACCATCCTCTTCCTTCCAGATCAATTCTTTATCCATCATATCCTCCTTACCGGCATCGCGCCATTCTTGTAGCAACAAAAATATCTTCCATGTTTCTGCGCCACATAAATTGTATCCGCCTTTATTTTAACATAGCTTGCAATTTTTTTCTACTGATTTCTCCCAATTTCGAAGAAATTGTTATTTCGAAGAAATTGTTATGCAGTAGCCCCCTAAGCCCTCTCGCGCTTGTGCCTGACCATAACCTTCACCTTTTCGTCCGCAACCGACAGTGTCACCGTATCCCCCGCGCGCACCCTTCCTTCTAGGATTTCCTCGGTCAGCCGGTCTTCAACCTTTGTCTGGATCGCGCGCCGCAGCGGCCTGGCTCCATACTTCTCATCAAAGCCCTCCTTAGCAAGGTGCAGAAGAAGAGCCTCCTCCGTCTTTACACGTATGCCCATTTGATCCATACAGCGCCCTTCTACCGTTTTTAGCATAATCTTTACAATCTCACAGATATCTTCGCGGGTCAGCGCATGGAATACAATCATCTCGTCGATACGGTTTAGGAACTCCGGTTTAAACAGGCGCTTCACCTCGTCCATCACGCCTTCCTTCATCTTGTTGTAGTCCGCCTTTGCATCCTCCTGCCCCGTAAAGCCCAATTTCTTTGGCGATACTATATTCTGCGCCCCCGCGTTCGAAGTCATGATGATAATGGTATTTTTAAAGCTGACTTTGCGCCCCTGTGCATCCGTTACATGCCCATCATCCAAAATCTGGAGTAAAATGTTAAAACTATCCGGATGCGCTTTCTCAATCTCGTCAAACAGGATTACGGAATACGGGTTTCTTCGAACCTTTTCGCTCAACTGCCCGCCCTCATCGTAACCGACATACCCGGGCGGCGAACCAATCATGCGCGAAACGCTGTGCTTTTCCATATATTCGGTCATATCCACGCGTATCATTGCGTTCTCATCCCCGAACATCGCCTCGGCAAGCGCTTTTGAGAGTTCGGTCTTTCCGACACCGGTAGGTCCTAAAAACAGGAAGGAACCTATCGGGCGGTTCGGGTCTTTCAGACCGACGCGGCCGCGCCGTATCGCTTTTGCCACTGCGCCCACCGCCTCCTCCTGCCCGATAACACGCCCGTGCAGCGTCTGCTCAAGGCGCAGCAGGCGTTCACTTTCATCCTCTTTAAGGCGCTTTAGCGGAATCTTCGTCCACTGGGAAATCACATCGGCAATCTCCTCCTCACCCACGGTAAGAACGGCTTCCTCACGCTCCTTTTCCCTCTCCTGTTCCATTTTTTCCATCTTGGCGCGGATGCGCTCCTGGCGGCGCTTGATTTCCCCCGCACGCTCAAAGTCCTCCGCCTTGATCGCATCTTCCTTTTCCTGCTCGAGCGAAACAATTTTTTCCTGCGCCTCCTTCACCTTAGCAGAAGGTGTGTAAATGCTAAGCCTCACCTTGGAAGCCGCCTCATCCATCACGTCGATCGCCTTATCCGGCAGAAAACGGTCGTTGATATAGCGGCTTGCCAAGCGCACCGCCGCCTCGATTGCCCCCTCCGTTATACCCACCTTATGATGGGCTTCGTAAGCAGGGCTTAACCCACGGAGTATCTTTATAGCCTCCTCCTCCGACGGTTCTTCGACCACCACCGGCTGGAAACGCCGCTCAAGCGCTGCATCCTTCTCGATATACTTGCGGTATTCCTCCCTTGTGGTCGCACCGATAAGCTGGAGCTCCCCGCGCGCAAGTGAAGGTTTTAAAATATTTGAGGCATCGATCGCACCCTCCGCGCCGCCCGCACCGATAATCGTGTGCAGCTCATCAAGAAATAGAAGTACATTTCCGTCCGAAATCACTTCTGAAACAACACGCTTAATCCGTTCCTCAAACTCCCCGCGGTACTTTGACCCTGCTACCATCCCCGAAAGGTCAAGTGTGAGCACTCGCTTGCCCCCGATCACATCCGGCACATTCCCGTCCACAATCTTTTGCGCAAGCCCTTCCACCACCGCAGTTTTTCCAACTCCCGGCTCGCCGACAAGACACGGGTTATTCTTTGTGCGCCTGCTCAAAATCTGGACAACCCGCGCGATCTCCTCCTCCCGGCCGATCACCGGGTCAAGCCTGCCCTCCCTTGCAAGCTGTGTCAGATCCCTGCTATACTGGTTTAAAGTCGGGGTTGCTGACTTGCCCCGGCCGCGCCCTTTCGCACCGCCCATCTCATTTTTGAGGACGTTCTGGTCCACACCGCACGCTGCCAACAGATCCATATATAATTTTTGCAGATTGACCCCGAGCGTATTTAAAAGCCGCACCGCGATACAGTCCGAATCCTTAATCAGCGCCATCAAAATATGCTCCGTGCCGATCTGCTCCGATTTTAACCGCATGCTTTCCTTCGCGCTGGCATCAAGTATCCTGCGCACGCGCGGCGTAAAATTATCCTTCTCCATAATACTTATTCCGCCCTCCGGCGCAATAAGCTGTTTCACCATCTCAACCAGCTTTTCCTCGTCCACCTCATGCTCGTCAAGCACCCTCCCCGCCACGCCGTTCGCCTTTGTCAGACCGATCAGAAGATGCTCCGTCCCGATATAATTGTGCGCCATGTCATATGCCGTTTCCGTGGCCAGGCGAATGGCTTCCCTGGCACTTTCTGTAAATTTCTCCTTCAAACCATTTTCTCCTTTTCAACCCGGATATTTTTCCTTCCATCCCCCACCCTGGGTAGCTCCCAATATCTCTTTTGTTTACCCTATGCCCCTTTCACGATGTGAAAGGGGTAGCTCCCAACATCCCTTCACCTATCTTATGCCCCTTTCACATTCCATCAAACGATTAAAGTACTCCGCCCTATACTGCCACCTCTCCTCCAGACCAAGGCTCCTCCCATACAGCTTCTGGATATTTGCGGGCTGCACTTTCACAAGCTGCCCATACAGATCGGGTTCCTGCGAAAGTGTAACCATACCGTGGTCATGTCCTAATTTTAACTGGGCATACTGCATCAGCGCGTCCGCCGTGCTAAGTATTTTCGCATAGCGCAGGACACCGTAGGAGCGATACACCCTGTCAACAATCTCCGCCTTGCTGCCCAGATACAGATAATCCCTGTGCTTTTTTTCTTTTGCTATAATCTGTTCTAATACCTGCCCAATATTTTCTATAATTTCCTCTTCCGTACATCCAAGTGTTTTTTTGTTCCCAATGCGGTACAAAAAAGCTTCCGTCTTTATTCCCCCGCGAATCCCGGCAATTTCCATATCAAATTTACCAATCTCATCCGAAAGTTTTTTTATCTTCCCCGCCATCGCTATGGCTGGAAGAAAGAGAAGATAATCCGCGTGGAATCCGGTTCCCGTATTAAGAGGGGAAGCACTCAGATAACCGAAACGCGGATCGTAGGCATAACCCAGCCCCTCAAGGCATTTTTCCACCCGGAACGCCCGCGCATAAGCTCCTCTTAGATCATTTCCCCGGGCATTTGCCCGGATACAGATATGATCTTCCTCGTTGATTAGGATGGAAACTCCCTCATCCTCCGAAAGCACAAGTGCTGCCCCCTGTTTTTTCTGCATTGCTTCGCTCATAATAAAATTTTCCACAAGCGCCTCACGCTCAAGCGGCGAGAGCTTTCCCACATCACAGGAATAATATTTCATCCCCTCCTCATGCTCAAGCTTCACCGCCTCCCCGCGCAAAAGCTCGGCAACCGCGCTACATTCATCCACCCCCATCATACTGACAAAATGATACTTTTCCAGATTCCTCCTAATCTGCACGCGGCTTGCAATCACTATCGGCTCCTCCGCTCGGTTCCCATACCACTTATTCATCCAAACATCCTGCCTCCTGCCCCTTTATAGCGCGAAGTTCGTCCCGAAGATGAGCTGCCAAACCAAAATCCTCACGCTCAATTGCCTGCTCCAACTGCAAGGAAAGCCTTGCCGCCCGGTCAAGCTTTAAAGCCGTTGTCTTTGTCTTTACCACTTCTTTATTCACGGCAATATGCTCCGGGCTTCTGCCCGTATGCCTATCCGCCCCCTGCAAACTGCGGATTTTGCGCAGCAGCGGTCTGCCAAAAGCCTTATAGCAGGTCGGGCATCCCAAAATCTCATCCTTTAAAAACTGCGGGTACGCCTTGCCGCAATCAGGACAGGAAATCTCCCCTCCCTGCACTATGGCTCCTACATCCTCCACATCCCCAGACTCCTCCTTTGATACCGTCCCCTCAAAAAGCCCGGCAAGAAGAGTGCCAAGGGAGAATTCTCCCTCCCCAAACGGGGATTTAAGGTGCAGACCCGTACTTTTCGCCGCACATTCCCCACACAGATACTGTTCCTTCTTCGCCCCGTTAATAATCTCCGTATAAAAAACAGTTGCCTCTTTTTCTTTGCAGATTCCGCACAACATAATTCCCTCATTTCTGCGCCGCCACAAAAGAAACTCCGCACCGGGCAGCGCGCAGGCACGGAATGCGGATTCCCATCCGCCCTTATCTTTAATACTTCCTATTTCCCATATATCAAAAGCCGTCATAAATCTGGTCAACCGCCTGATGGATCTCATCCCTTGTAACACCCCTGCAAATCGCGCTCGCCAACACCAGCCTGAGCTGCCCTTTCAGCTTCGCAATCGCCTGCAACTTATCATAGTCAAGCGCCACAACCGCTCCTTTCCTGCGGTCGAGTTTTAAATACCCCTCCTGTCTGAGGATCGAGTACGCCTTGTTGACCGTGTGCATATTAATCCCGACATCCTCCGCCAGGTCACGCACCGACGGCAGGCTGTCGCCATCGTGCAACTGTGCGGTCGCAATCCCCAGAATAATCTGGTTACATAACTGTATGTAGATTGCTTCATCACTGTTAAAGTCGATTGTCACTATCATCCTGCGCCACTGTCCTTTCCCTGTTGCATCCTTTGTTATATCTATCATATAACAGTCCGTCGGATTTGTCAATCTGGAATCCTAAGGCAATCCATCCATAAACTAAAATTTCCTTAAAAATCCACACATAAAAACGGGGCAGCTACAAAATATTGCAGCAGCCCCTTCATTTTCCTTTGCTTTTATCGCTATATCTCCCGCCTTCTGATTCCCATGCGCACGCATACAAGCAGCAGCACCACAACCGCCGCGCCGAGCAGACCGCAGAGGATACTCATACTGTTTTTTTTCTGTTCGTAATCCCTGGTCTTAGCAAGCAGTTCATTCAACTTCTGATCCGTCCCGCTGGTATCCGCCACTTTTACAATCTCCGGCTCATAGCGCTGTATGGTATATTCCTTGCGGTCAAAACGATAAAGCCCCGTCTCACCCGCCTCGTTAGTCAGCGCCAGCAGGCAATACTCCGACTGCCTTGATGCCATGTATGCCGGGATGCTCTCACCATCCACCAAAAGAAAATCCGCCTCATACCCATCGGGAATCATCAGCCCCGACACAT
>ERZ778516.2948-NODE-2948-length-10581-cov-5.194851_pt1 | contig 10581 bp, 9 predicted proteins | sample MGYA00510342_ERZ778516 | MGnify/ENA primary metagenome ERZ778516 (study PRJEB29527, sample SAMN07138961) | mouse gut metagenome | material: feces | host: mouse | place: China:Nanjing | collected 2016-01-25 ...
GAAATTAAAGGACAAGGATTTCCTAGATAAAATAATTGTTGCTGGTATTAATGCTTTTGGAATATCTTTGCATGGATGTACTGAAACTATGCATGAATCGTTTACTGGAACAATAGGGTCTTTTAATGATGTGATTTGTGCATTGAACAATTTAAAAAAATATAATCTACCAGTTGCATTAAATTGTGTTATAACTAAGCATAATGTTGAATTTTTAGGGGAAATTGTTAGATTTGTTGGTGAACAAAAATATGCTACATCTATTCAATTTGCATTTATTCATATCACTGGAAAAGCAGAGGCAGAAATAGATGATTTTGTAAAGCTAAGTGTTGCTGCAGCATGCATAAGAAATATGATAAAAACACATAAAGACACAGAGGTTAAAATATACACAGAAGCAATTCCGTTTTGTTTAATGGAAGGATGCGAGAAGAATGTATCTGAATTAAGAAATCACGATCATGTTATAACATATGATTTCAGAGAAAGGCGTGATTTTAGTAAGTCAATTTCTGAAAAGTTTAAATTAAAAGGACCAAGTTGTCACATGTGCTTATTCAATTCAATGTGTGATGGAACATGGACGGAATATCCACGGTTATATGGATTTGATGAATTTGTTCCAGTAACATCTTTTAGGAGTGAATATTAGTGGATATTAATGTTACTAAATATGAAACAAAAGAAAAGACTCTTATTAAATTAGGTGAGAAAATTGGAGAAGGAAGTAATTCCTTTGTATATGATGTTGTTGACGACAATGGTTCACTATATGTAGCAAAATGCTCGAAGAGCAGCAAGAATTATGTTAGTTTTAATTTGCAATATAACTCTTTAAAAAGATGTGAATCATTGGTTAATGATAGGCTGATTGTACCTAAAGTTATTTTATATGGACAGGCTGATAGTGTTGGAGATATCATGGTAATGGAAAAATTGGATAATTTATACGATATTAGCTTCATCATTAATAATTCTTTATTTTATGGAGAAATAATTATAAAGAAAATAGCCGAATCAATCGCAAAATTACATAATATTGGAATTTCTGGATATGATGTGGAATTCTATTGGAAAGCAGATACCAATCAATTAGTTATGCTTGATGTGGGACCTCAATATACATTTGGTTATAACTATGAGGATATGATTTGCAAACATTTGGAAATTGAATTAAATAATTTTATGGGAAAATGGAATATAATTTCTCAAATTATTCCAATGCAAGAAGCAAAAAAATATTTTAGTAGAATAGATAGTTTTGATATTAGTTGCCTAAAGAAATTTATGAATGATGATTCAATGAACATTCATATAACTAATGTAGCTAAAATTCACGCATTAAGTACTGTTTCAAAGTTGACATTACAGAAACAACAATATTACCTAAATATTTTCTTGAAAGAATACAAAAGAGTTAGAGATGCATTGACTATAAGCAGTGCTATCTACTTAAAAAGTTTTAGGCAAACTATTCAGAATAGAAATATGTATGCGGAGGCATGTTTATACTATTCAAATGTTGAAACATTATGCAAAGAAAGTTGTGCGGTACAATTGGAAAGGTAGTTTATATGGATATAAGTGTAATTATTCCTGTTTATAATAGAGCAAATATGATTACCAATGCCTTAGATAGCCTGAAAAATCAAACCATTAGTAATTTTGACGTAATTATTGTAGATGATGGATCTTATGATAATTTACAGAAAGTTATTTCCGAATATGCAAATGAACTTAATATTAAATATATTCATTTGTCACATAGTGGAAATATAGCTTTTTTAAGGAACTGCGGATTAAAGGCATCAAACAGTAAGTATATAGCAATTTTAGATAGCGATGATTGGTGCTTTCCTGAAAGATTGGAAAAACAATTCAATTTTATGAATAAAAACGAAAATATTGATATTCTTTCTTCGTGGATAATATTAAATGATGAATTTCAAGATGAAAATACTAAACGTTTGGAATGGCTATATAATATGAATGGGGATGAGAATGAGATTATTATTCGGTGTCTAAATGACGGATGTTGTATTTGTAATTCTACGGTAATGATGAAAAAATCAAGAATTGATGAATTGGGTGGTTACGATGAACGTATGCATATATGTGAAGATTTCAATTTGTGGCTTAGAGCAATTCTGAATCATTACGATATTAAAATAATGAAGGAAAAATTGGTAGTTCGTAAACTACATAAACAATCTGTAACTGAAGGTTATAATGGAGCAGCTACTTCAATACGACTTGTTATAAAGAATAAGATTGAGTATTTAAAAGCAACTTTCAAACTGGAAGGTGAAATATATAAATTCTAGGAATAGTATTTTGTTAGATGAATTAAAAGCTGTTATCGACAATGAAAATATGATTCACATTATCGATATTTACAATGAGATGCCTGGTGGAAAAATAAATAAAAATGCATACCATTTGGTAACAACATTTTCTAGGCGAGATGATGTATTCGAATATTTAAAGAATCAAGGATTAAAAATAGTAGAAAATTTTATTTATGCGTAGGAAGGGGTGTCTTTCAGTGGAGAAAACAATAAAAATATGCAATGCAAATGAGAATAACTTAAAGGGAATTTCGGTTGATATTCCTAAAGAGTGTATTTGTGGTATTTGCGGTGTGTCGGGTTCAGGTAAATCAACGTTAGCGTGCGATGTTATTGCAAAGTATGCATTAAACGCATTTGCACTTAGCATGACTGCAAAATTACGAAGAAAATTGTCAGATGGAAAATGTCCAAATGTTAAAGAGATTCGTAACGTTCCTCCAGTTATATTGATTGATATAAAAAATGCTAATAAATCTATTCGTTCAACTGTTGCAACTACAAGCGGGCTTATGACTATTTTGCGAAATATGTTTTCACTGTGTGGATGTACAATGAACGAAGATAATGCATTAAATAAGACTAAAATATATCCACGTTTGTTTTCGTATAATATACAAGAAAACGAAGGCGGCGGCGCATGTAGTTGTTGCAGAGGAACTGGTAAGGCCGATGGAATACTACCAGAAGATATTATATGTAATGAAAAAAAAGCAATATTTTCCGGAGCTTTTTCAGTGGTAAATGATAAAGGTATTAAATTTACAAAGATAACAGATTTATTTGTTAAGGCATTTTGTAAAGAGTATGCAATTGATATTGAGAAACCTGTAAATGAATTTTCAAAAGATGAAATGAATTTAATTTTATATGGTTCTGATAAATTGATTTGTTTTACGGATAGAAGTGGCGCTAATGGTGGAAAAAAGGAATTAGCCTTTCCTGGTATAATAGGAGCATTATTAGAAGTATATAACAGAACTAAAAATGCAAATATTGAAAAATGTATAACTAATGGCATTTGTAATTCTTGTAAGGGAACACGTTATAATTCTAGTGCGTTACAGTATACGATTGATAAATTTTCAATAGCTGACTTCCTTTCAATGAGTATTCGTGATGCTCGTATGGAAATATGCCAATTATCAAATAGTTATGGAGAAAAGTTTGAAGGCTTTGCAGAAGAATTTTCTCAAGTTGCAGAAGAATTGGAAAGAATAGGTGTAGGATACTTGTCTTTGGATAGGGCAATTTCTACGATAAGCGGGGGGGAACTTCAAAGAATAAGGCTTGCAAAGCAAATTGCAATGAAGTTAGAAGGCTATTGCTATGTAATAGACGAACCATCTACAGGTTTACATGATTCAAATATAGTAGATTTAATGAATTCAATCGAAAGATTAAAAATGAATCATAATACAGTGTTACTTGTAGAACATAATCCATTGATACTTAAGGCGTGTGATTGTTTGATTGAATTAGGTGAAGGTGGAGGAAATCAAGGCGGTAATATTGTTGCTGTTGGTACACCTAGTGAAATTGTAGAGGCTGATACACTTACCGGAAAAATGCTTAATAAAAAGCTAGGAATGGATATCATTGAAAATTATCATATATGTAATAAAATTGGCTTATACGGAGTATCAGTAAATAATTTGAAAAATGTGGATATAATACTTCCGCTTAATTCATTTGTTACGGTAGCAGGAGTATCTGGTTCTGGCAAATCATCAGCAATTAATACTGCGTTATATGATACGGTGAAAAATTATATTGATACAGGTAAAAAGGAATATAATCTCACTATAGAGGAAAAGTTTAATAATATAGTAAGATTGGATCAAAATGCATCTGTAACGAATTCACGTTCGAATGTGAGTACCTTATTGGGTATTATGAATAATATTAGAAAAATATTTTCTAATTCAGCACAGTGTAAGGAATTGGGATTTGACGCTTCTGTTTTTTCAAAGAACAGCAAAGTGGGTGCTTGTCCTCTGTGTGGTGGACTAGGTATTATTGAAGATGAAGATAAAAATGAAGAAACATGTGAAGAATGTAATGGTACAGGATATAAAAAAGAAGTATTACAAGTTAAATACAAGGGTTACAATATTTCGGAATTATTAGCTCTAAGTATAGAAGAAATCGTAGAAATTATAGAAGACGAAGAAGTTAAAAGAATATTAAAAACTTGCTGTAATATTGGCTTGGCTTATTTATCATTGGATAGAAAGAGTCCATCGCTTTCAAAAGGAGAATATCAGAGAATAAGAATTGTAACAGAAATCTGCAAAACAAATTCAGAAAATTCAATTTATATTTTAGATGAACCATCAAAGGGTTTGCACTTTTCAGATGTCGAAAAGATAATTCAAACGGTAAGGGAGCTTGTTGCTGCCGGAAATACGGTAATAGCAATTGAACATAACCTTGATGTTATCATGAATAGTGATTTTGTCATTGAGTTTGGACCAGATGCAGGAGTGGATGGAGGTAATATAGTCTTTAGTGGAGTTCCAAGCGAACTATTTAAAGCAAATACGCATACTGCCGAAGCAATTCGTGGCTATAAAACAGAGCAATTTGTTGCAAAAACAGACAAATATAGTGATGATATTGCAGTTATGAGTGAAAACATTGAATTTGTGATTGACAAAAATAAACTTAATATTTTACGTGGATTTTTTGGCAGTGGAAAAACACTTATGCAAAGAAACTTGTTGTATGCTAATCCATTAAAAAAGTATGTTTCGTCAATTTCCAACCAAGGTAAATATTTAACACGTGATATAGTTGCAAAAAAAAGTTATGGAACTTCCTTGCCTATTACGAGATTTATATCTGATGATAGGAGCATTTTTGGTAAAAATGAAAGAGTAGCTGAAACCTTAAACCTTACTCAGTTGGTTGAAAATATGTTTTATGAATATGGGGAGAATAACGATGATTTATATCGTAGTTCCTTCAATTTCGCTAAAAGAGCTGGAAAATGTAAATCATGTTCAGGATTTGGAAGAATAATAAGTTATGATTTTGATATGGTTTTTTTAGATGACAATTATACAAAAGAATTAAAAGCTTTACTTTTGGAACGGACAAGGATATCAAGAATTTCACCTTTATTAAAGAAAGAGTATGGAATAGATATATCTAAAGATTATGCGAAAATGTCTGAAGAAGAAAGGCAATTATTTGTATTTGGTGATAAGAAGAAAATTGTGTATTATAAACCTAAAAAGAAAGAGTACTTTTGGGAAGGATGTAATACTATATTGTCAACAAATATGTCATATGCGTCTGAACCGATTCAAAAATTTGTAAAACCTACATATGAAATGAGAGTCTGTAAGTACTGTAATGGAATAGGTGTTGATAAAAAAGTTTCTAAGGCTAGTTATAAGGGTATTAAATATAAGGAATTTAATGAGATTTGTATATTAGATTTAAGTCAGAAATTAAAAAATCAGAATTCAACATTATGTTTGGAGGAACAACAGTTTATAAGCATACTTGATAAAATGATAGAATTTGGTGCGGGAAATCTAAAATTAGGTGAATATACAGCAGAATTAAATCTCAAAATGAGGATGATTGTTCAATATGTGTCGTATCGTACAAATCCTCTTTCAGATACCATGATTGTATGGGATGATTTTGGATTAATAAAAGATACTCAAGCTAAATGTAAGCTGTTGTTAGATTTTGAGAAGGCAATTAGTGAGCATACTATTATATTAGTTGCTGACAACGAGCTGCAAATCGATGATTATAATGAAATAATTTTAGATGGCTCACCGATTTCAAGTGGAGATATGGCAAATAAAAATGGATTAACGAATATTTTATTTGTAGAAGATTCATATGGGGCAATAAGTAAAAATGAATTGGAAGTTCCTGCAAGGGAAACGATAGGAAGTAGCACAGATTGTATTAGCTTGATTAGAAATGAATTTAAAAAGAAATATAAAAAATTCAAATTCACTGGGATCAAAGATGAAGAAAAGTGTGATAAATGTAATGGTGTTGGTTATTATGAAGTAAATATGGGGGATATTGGATATGGTAAATGTGTTTGTCCAGATTGCAATGGCTCAGGGTTTTCAGAATCAATAAATAGTTGTTATATTAGTGAGAAAAATATCGGCGAAGTATTGAAAATGCCATTGATAGATTTGCATGATTGGTCTAAGAGATCAGGACTTTTAGAGGTTGCAAATAAGATAGAATTATATGTGAAAATCGGATTAGAAAAGGTAAATTTATCTGAGAAAATATGTAATTTTTCTTCGAAGGAATGTGAATTATATATGCTCGTTAATATGTTAGAAGGACCAGAGAAAGAAGTAAAAATTGTAGACTTTTTTGAAAATATGTTAAAAGTTGAATATGATGCGATTCTTGCTAGATTAAATGATTTGGCAATAGAAAAAAATAAGAAGATATTGATTGTTAAGGAGTGATAAAATGGAGGTTTGCTCTCAAAATCTGTTTGATCCAAAAACAGTATTATTAAAAGTTAATGGAAATAAATGCAATATGAATTGCGAGTATTGCTCTGAAATACCAAAGGAATTCTCAGAAGAACAGTGTACTTTTGATTATGATAAAATTAAAACTATACTTGAAAAATTGCCAAAAGATGTAGATATTATTTTACATGGTGGAGAGCCTAGTCTTATTGGAATTGAAAATGTAAAAAAGGTTGCTACATTGATTCAAGATTTAGGTTTTAAAATGAAACCTTCTATACAAACAAATGGCATGTTATCTGATAAATGGATTGATTTTTTCAGAGATAATAGGGAACTAATACGTGTAAGTGTTAGTATTGATGGGAATTCTCACTGTAATGCATTTCGTAGAATAAAAAATAGAGAAAATAATGTTGCGTTCAAATTAGTTGATAATTTTTTACATAAGATAGACAAGTTGGGCATTGAGTTCAGATGTATTGCAACTGTTAATAGTTTGTCTTGGGATAAGGGGAATCAGATTGTTGAATACTTTAATCAGTTTGAACATTTGAAATTTGTTAGAATTAATCCTTGCTTTGACATTGATTATGATGGAGTAAAAAGATGGGCTATTACGCCGACGCAATATCTTCAGTGCTTAAAAAGTGCGTTTAATATAATGTTAAAAACGGAAGCATATAAAAAATATAAGCTTGATCCTTTGATGGATATTGCAGAAAACTTAAGACGAAATACGAAGAAATATGAGTTTAAATGTAATAAATTTTCTTCGATTTTTCCTGATGGAATGGTAACTTCATGCGATGCCATGAGAGAAATAGTTCAAAATGTGGAAATTGGTGAGGATATGTTTTTAAGATTTATGCAACCAGATTATGTGGCTGAATGCATTGAAAGATGTAATAAATGCAAATGGTTGGATATATGTAAAGGAGGGTGTCCTCCACTTATGTATAGATATAAAATATATGTCCCAAAGCTGTTGGATGAATATTGTCAGTATAGAGTGGAAATTAGGCAATATATTCAAAGTACAATGAATTTGAAATAGAATCTGCAAAGGAGAAAGATGGAAGATAATAAAATAGAAGTTATAGATAAAATAACAGATGGCATTACAATTAGATATCTCTTAGTAAATGGAAAAGAAGAATCTGCAACTTATATTGATGATAGAAAATATGAGCTGGTTTATCCATATAGTTTACATATTGCAGATGAAATGAAAAAAGTCGATTGTGAAAAAGTACTTTTATTAGGTGGCGGAGGTTTTTCGATTCCTAAATATTTTATAAGTAACCATCAAACAGGAAAGATAGATGTTGTTGAAAAATTTGAAGATATATATGAAATAGCAAAGAAGAATTTCTTTGTATCTGATTTAATGGAAGAATACAAAACAGATGAAAATGGACATTTAAATGTATATATTACAGACGCTAAAGAATATCTGAAAAGTTCCAAAGAAATATACAATATGATAGTTAATGATGCCTATGATGGTGGCGAAATGGTGCCGGATTTATTGACAGAAGAAACTGTTGAATTAATTTCTTCGCATTTAGGGATGAAAGGAATATACATCATTAATTTTTTCTCTGCACTAGAGGGAGTAAAGAGAAAGACTTGGGATGTTGAGGAGCAAATATTGAATAAATATTTTTCAAAAACTGAAATAAGACAAGTGAACCAAAATTTGTTGAAAGAACATAGACAAAATTGTATCGTAATAGCAGTAAAATAATTATGAATTGGGGTGATAAGCTTGAACGAAAAAAAATATGCAATAGTAACTGGTTGTGGATCAGGAATTGGTAAAGAAATAGCAAACCGGTTATGTAAAAAAGGAATATGTGTGTTTGGACTTGACATTGAAAAAGCAGATGAGAAATTCATGTCGTTTGTATGTGATGTTAGTGATGAGAATCAAGTGAAAAATATTTTGGAGAAAATTAGTAAGCAAACATCTTATATAAATTATTTGGTTAATGCTGCTGGAATGTTGACAATTGGACAACCATTGGCAATTAAGGATATGTCAATTAAACAATGGGATGCAATTATGCGTATAAATTTGAGAAGTGTTGTTATTATGATAAAGCAAACTTATCCATATATGAAAGATATACATGACGCTAGCATTGTGAATATAAGTTCAGAGCAAGTATATAATCCAGATAAATGCTTTTCGCCTTATGTGACATCAAAAGCTGGTATAAATATGCTTACTGTAAGTGCAGCAAAAGAGTTTTTGAGTGATGGAATTCGAGTTAATGCTGTTGCATTAGGAACGGTGAAAACCAATATTTTGAAAAGTTTACCTATTGATTCCAAGCAAGAAGATTCTATGTATGAAAGTAAAGATAATACTATACCATTTGGAATCATTGAACTACAGAGCGTATACAATGTTGTTAATTTCTTATTATCAAAAGAATCAAAGTATATTACAGGCGAAATTATAAGATGCGATGGAGGAATGTTTCTTGGTAAAGAGTGATACTCGATTACGATATGTTGAAATTGTAGTGACAACTGCATGTACTTTGAAATGCAGGGATTGTGCTAACCTAATTTCTTTTTATGATAAGACATACCAAATTGATTATGAAGTGATAGTTTATTCAATGGTTAGACTTCTTAGCTTTGTTGATAAAATAGAAGAAGTAGGGGTTTTAGGGGGAGAACCTTTTCTTTATCCTTGGTTAGGAAAACTTATAAATTATTTATGTGGAAAACAACAAATTGAAAGAGTTAGAGTGGTTACTAATGGTACGGTTGTGCCTATTGATTTCGTTTTGATGAAAAGTTTTCAAGATGATAAAGTCCACGTTCAAATTAATGATTACCCTAACACAACCAAAAGCAAAGCAAATGAAGTTTGCGATATTATGAAATTGTATAATGTAAATTATCTTTATGTTAATAGAAAACAGGAGAAGTGGAGAGATTATGGCACAGCAGAAATAAAAGCAAAGAGTTTGACTGAATTAGAAAATCAATATAGTAATTGCAATATGAAATGTCGATCATTACTTAATGGAAAATTATATTTCTGTCCTAGATCAGCACACGGAAATGATTTAGGAATTATTAAAGAGAATGCATTTGTTGACCTTTTAGATAATTCTCTTTCACAGCAAGAAATGAAAAACAAATTACATACATTGTTGTATGATCTAAGTTATATAATGGCATGTAAAATATGTAATGCGGGAACTAAAGAATTTGAAGAAATAGATGCTGCCATACAATTTGAATAAACTTCCTCGTAGCAGAACTATGGGGAAGTAAACCCATGAAAAGATTAAAAAATGTTTTACATATTTCTGAAAAATCAGAATAGGGAGTGTTTTTCTATAACATAGGTATATTTTCGGTAAGCCTCTACTATTTTCGTAGTAAACCTATAATAACGTTCACATAGGGTATCTAAATTGAAATCAAACCACAAATTTATCCGTATTTCAAAACAGTTCCAGTGAATTCTCCGCATCTACCCATATTTGCAGACTGCCCTCAAGATATAACATAGCATATTCAAGAGGATTATCTATTGCCAAAGCATTTAAGGCACATTCAGAGCATGGTGTTGTTTTCAACCCTTCTTCCGCTTTTCTGCAGTCTATCCGTAAAACATATCCATCAAAAGTGGTTACGTCAATACAGTTATGGAGCATATTATACTCTGCATAAATAGTGTCTGCTGATTAAGCAAATATTTGCAACTTCCAACTCTTACATCTGCTCCA
>ERZ778516.2949-NODE-2949-length-10577-cov-7.950675_pt1 | contig 10577 bp, 8 predicted proteins | sample MGYA00510342_ERZ778516 | MGnify/ENA primary metagenome ERZ778516 (study PRJEB29527, sample SAMN07138961) | mouse gut metagenome | material: feces | host: mouse | place: China:Nanjing | collected 2016-01-25 ...
AGCAGTTCAATATGTCCCTGCTTGTTTAACAGCTCCTGTTTGAGCTTTTGTTCTGCCTGCGCACACGCTTTTAAATATTCCTGCCTGCTTTCCCGCTCCCTTTTTTGCTTCTGATTCGCCTGCTCATATGCATCCAGGCATTCCTGCTTTCGTTTTAATTCATATTTTAATGTTTTTTCTTTTTTTAACGATCGATCCAGGCATTCCTGCTTTTTTTCCAACTCCTGCTGCAAGCTCTGCTCTTCTTTTAAAAGCTCGTCAACCTGCTCTTGCTTTTCCTGTGATTCAGCCGTCAGTTTTCGCTCTGACGCAAGCAGTAGTTCAATATGCCCCTGCCTGTTCAGCAGCTCCCGTGCATCGCTTTGTGCCTGCCCTTCTAACGCTTCCATATACTCCTGCCATGCATCCCGCAGCTTGACATGTACCTTAACGAGCACTTTTGGCAAAGTATCACATGGCATATGCACACGAATCGAAAAGCTACAGCAGTCTTTATAAATCGCGGGTGCCCCGCTGCCGCCAGCCACCATCCCTTCCAGGCTGCAACTGACTGGCTTTCCGTTTTCATCCGCCTCAATGCTTTCTACAAGAAACGGGTTCGGATAATAAAATTTCCCCTGGTAAATCTCCTCTGCCTGTTGTACCTGATATTGCAGTTCCAGCCTTTGGCTGCCTTTTCTGGCATGGGAAAGCTCCATCATGCTGTTGCATCCGATGCTTACCTTTCCGTTATTTAATACGCTTTTTATAAATCTGCACTGTTTTGTGGCTTGTGTAACCTTGTTTCGTTCGGATTCTGTCTGTGCTTCAAGCTTTTTTATCTTTCCCGCGGCAGCTTTTTGCCGATGCTCTGCGCTTTCTTGCAGCAAACTGGCGATCCGGTCAAAGTGGCATTTTAACTCTTCCTGGAAAAATGCTGCTTTTTCTGCGATGATTTTGCTGTGTTCCAGATGCATCTGCTGGTCAAACTGCACTCTGAGCGAGCTGATTTCCCTGACAATTAACTCCTCCATCTGCATCATTGCAAACAGCCCGTCCATCTTTCCCACACAGGACGGATACATGTCCAGGCACAGGTTTCTTATGCCATAAGACATTGCGGTAATATTCCCATGCAGGCTTGTCCCAAGGAAAAATTTTGCATGGGAAATCACAGACATAATCTCTTTTGGCTGCAATTTCCTTCCGATTACATAAAACTCCCGGCAGACGTCCTGTATTTTATAGGAAACCTGCTGATCCTCATGACAGCAGTTGACTGTTAAAAGTAATACGGCAAGTCCGTAATCCGTACTGATTTTTTGCACTTCTTCTGCCAGCTTTTTATACTTGTAGCTAGTACCGTACTGCAAGACAAGGTAATCCTGGCTTAAAAAACGGTATTCCCTTTTTAACTGTAAAAAACAGCCGTCCAAAGTCTCCGGCTGGATATGCCTGCGAAACAGCCATAGCATATCCGGCACCTGGTAAATACTGCGTGTAACTGCCGCATTTTGCAGGCGCATACGCGAATAGGCATCTCTGACAGACAGATAGCTTAATCCCTCACATGCCTGCCGGATTTGTTCGGCTTCTTCGTCATTTTCAAAATCCCTGCCTGCCCCTACCGCATTCCATATTACTGCAATATTCAGCGCTGCTGCTATTTCCTGTGGCTTTTTCCACAGCTCACCGACACGGTACTGCCTTTCTTCTCCGTCTGGCGACTGATAACTGACTTGCTGGAAATGTATAAATTCCCCACCGCCGATCACCAGTGCGCAATAAGGGTCTTTGGCATGGCGCTGCGCCAGATCATCAATCGGATAGACTTGCGCAAGGTCATTGTATGGATGGCTTGTGCCGTTTGGCGCATATAAATCGATTTGCAGCCTGTCGCCAAAACGTTCTTCCATTTCCAACCGGAAAATCACCGGAAACATCGTATCTCCCAGGCTTTCTAAATCATACGCACCAAAATGTGCAATACGGATGGTTCCTTCTTTTTTTATCGTTTTCGCAGCCATATCCTAATTTCCTCTTCTTTATTTACGTAAACGTTTTCCTACATGCCGCTTTCTGAAACAGTGGAAAGGATATTCTGTACGATTTCCAGTTTCCCACTGCCTTGTTCAAGCAGTCTTTTCAGTATGCCAGATGCCGCAGCATACTCTTTGTGTTCTTTCTGAAACACATCTCTGTCCAGGTACTCTTCCTCGCAAAACGTTCCCCAGTTTGTCAGCCTTTGAAAATCTACTCCATCTGCGCCCATCGTCTCTGCCATCTGTACAAACGCTTCCATTTCCCGATAATTGTTTTTTTGTACCACAAAATTAAGCCAGACCGCATCGACATTCCAATCCGGGTCACGCCTTAAGCCGCACAAATAAGCGAGGTTTTCCATAAGCCGTTTCCACTCCCCTCCGCGCCGATTTTCCTCATAGGTCACAGCACATGCAGCATCAATCGATACTTTTACGGTCTTGGGTATGTAGCGCAGGTTGGAAAACTCCTCCCACTTTTTCGCGTCTGCAAGCTGCAAATTCGTTATAATTGTCAGCTTCAGGTTCGGAAATTCCTGCGCTGTAATTGTTTTTAAAAACCTGGAAACTGCACTTGATGCAAATATTTCTCCTGAAGCAAGCGCTGTAAACATCCTGCACTCCTTTAACATCGGTGTTATAACTTTCCTAAGACGCTGATAAAGCTGTTCGCTTTCCTGCGTTCCCAGCACTTTGCTGCCGCTTCTGCATGTCGGGCAGCGCAGGTTGCACGTCTCATCGCAGGATAAGGTAATATACTTTGGCGTATGATACACCGCATATTCCTCTGTCTTTTCATACTGAATAAGACACGCTGCATCTTTTTTTAATACAACCGGTTGATGGATGCCAATGCTTTTCCTGTTTTTGGCTGCATCATACAAGCATTTGCAGTATTTCTGACAAAATTCAAAATTCCCCTCTTGTACGGAGCGCCTTAGTCTGCGTGCTTTTTCAGAGTTCCAGATCTCCTGAAAATCCTCGTTAAAAATATTTCCAATCGCATAATTATGCTTAAGATAAGCGCTACAGCAGGTATACACTTCTCCACGCGGCAAAATCTCAACATTTTCAAACGGATTGCGGCACGTATAATCCCGAAAAGAACCGTCATGCGGCCACCTGCCAAAGACAACGGATTCATGCAATTCATCCAGTGTCTGCGCCCTGAATTTTAAAAAATGGATCTCTTCTTCCAATCCCCTGTGCCCGGCATAGACGCGGTCGTTATCTGCCTGCAATGCCTCGCACGTTTCTTTAAAAAGGCTGGTTTCCTTGCGCAGCGCTTGTAGCTGTGCCTCTTTTTCTTCTTGCAGCAGCCGGATTTTTTCTCTATGCCCTTCTTTCAAAGATTTGATTTCTGCCTGCCAGGCTTCCTCCAATGCTTCCAGCTCTGCCTTGTGTGCACTGTCCAGTGCTTGCAGCCTTTCTTCAAGAGCATTATATTTTTTATCCAGGCTTTCTAATTCTTCCTGGTGCTTTGCATTTATTGCGTTATGTTCTGTCTTGTGTGCTTCCTTTATCATTCGCAGCTTTTCCTGATACTCCCTGCGAATGCATTGCAGCTCCTTTTTCATCCCAAACATCTCGAACTTCCTTTTCCTCTATGCCTTATCTCATACTCGCATCCAGTTCCCAATGCCGCCTCAGGTCTACAATCCCCTGCGCATCTGCCGAATCCTTCACCCTGAATTCCAGCGCATTATAAATATAGTCAAACTTCTGCTCCTGCAAATCCTGAATCCCGATATCCACCAAATACCGGCCTTTCAGCAGATTCACTTTTTCTATCATAATGCGGACTCTGCCGTCTTTTTCAGAAAGGATACTTTTTTCGTTTTCTTTCCTGCCAGACAAAGCACTTGTACCAAAACAATACACACCGTCATCCCTTGTAATATTGATCACAAAATTAACCTGTTCTCCAACAAAATCCGCATGGTATTTCATACAGATTTCCATAGGTTTGCCAGCATATACGAAAACCGCGGGTTTTCCATCTGCATCGCGCACGGCTGCATCTGTAAAATAGATCTTATGGCTTCCTTCCCGGGCAGCGATTTCCGTACAAAACTCCGGCAGCTCTTTTATATCTGCTTCTGATTCTGTGCTGCATACGATTTCCGTATCCTGTGCTTTTTCCGCCTTCGAACGCATTTCCTGGAAATCAGCTTCTATTTTTTCCTCGCGCCTTTTTTCCATCTCCATCAGATATTCCTTAGAAACCTTACCCGGGCTTCCCTGTGCGCGCACCCTGCCATCCTCCAGCCAAAGCACCCTATCACATATGCTTTCTAACTGTCCCATCACATGTGACACGATCACGACCGTCGTCCCTTTTACCTTGATCTCCTTTAGCTTTTCAAAACATTTCTCCTGAAACCCTGCATCCCCGACCGCCAGGATCTCGTCGATCAGCAAAATATCGGCGTCCACATGGATCGCCACTGCAAACGCCAGGCGCATATACATACCTGAAGAATACGTGCGCACCGGATTGTCAATAAATTCTCCAAGCTCGGAAAAGCGGATAATCGCATCGATGCGCTTTTCGATCTGAGAGCGGTTCAGCCCAAAGATCGAAGCGTTTGTATAGATATTTTCCCGCCCGCTCATATCCGGGTGGAAGCCTGCCCCAAGCTCTAACAGGCTGGATACCCTGCCGTCCATTTCGATTGTGCCGTCTGTTGGGTACATAATGCGCGTCAGCATTTTTAGCATCGTGCTCTTTCCGCAGCCGTTCCTGCCGATTAGTCCGACCGACTCGCCCTTTTTCACCTCAAAGTCAATGCCGCGCAGCACCCAGTGCACTTCGTGGCGGCTGCGGCTTTTAAATAAGATACGTTCTTTTAAGCTGCTGCCTTTGTCATAATAGACTTTAAATTTTTTCGTTACACCCGTTACTTCGATTGCGTTTTCCGGCTTCATTAAAAACTCCTTTTTCTGTTATCACAGCTCTTCTACAAAATTCTTTTGCAGCCTGGCAAACACAGCCGCCCCAACTGCAATCGACAGAATACCTACCAAAAACGCCCACAATAAATTTCCCAGATCCGGCACCCGCTTGTAATAAAGGATCTCCCGGTACGCCACCGCAACTGGAGTCATCGGGTTCATACGAAACACCGCCAGCAGGTCATCCGGTACAAAGCTGATGTCATACATCACAGGCGTCATATAAATCCACGCCATCATAAGAACCCCTAAAATATGCTCCAGATCCCTGAAATAGACCGTACATGCCGATACAACCATAGCAAAGCCAAGGCAAAGCACGTACTCAATCCCCATCACCACTGGCAGACAGACAAGCGCCCTTGCCGCAAACCCGTTTCCAGACACTGCAATCACTACAAGTACGACCACAAAGGAAAGCAGCATATTCACAAAACAGCTCGTTACGAACGAGATCGGAAGCACCTCTCTTGGGAAATAAATCTTTTTTACAAGGTCCTGCTGGCTGACGACCGCCATAGCGCCGCCGGATACCGACGAGCTGAAAAACACCCACGGGATCATCACCACAGTAAGGAATAAATAATACCGCTCGATGTCCATGCGGAAAATCCTCGAAAAAACGACGGTATACACAATAATCTGGCACAACGGGTTGATAAACGTCCATAAAAACCCAAGCACCGAGCTTTTATACCTGCCCCGCAGGTCTCTGCGCACAAGGCTTTTAATCATCTCCCGGTAGCCAAGCAGCTCTCTGCATTTTTTCCACATGATACGATTCCTCTTTTCTGGGCTTTTGCATGTTTGTTTACAAATACCCTGTTAAAAATAAAATCCGATAGGCAAGATCGTCCAGGCGTCTCTGCCTGTGTATGTTTTGATCGAAAACGAGCTTACGCCTCTTTTTATAATCCGCTCTGTATGCGCACAGCAATCCAAGGCGGTACGCATTTCTTTGATTGGGGGTGTCCATTTCTAAAAGCCCTGCATAAGCGTCCCGAAACAAAGCCGCCTGTCCTGACAGCTTATGGCGCAGCCCGCCAAAATGCAGCACACGGTTTTTCCAGCGGGCGAATGCGTTTTTTTGCATTCCAATCTGGTTTCCCTCATGCTGGCGGTACAGTATATAAGCGTTCGGATCATAGTAAACGCTGCCAAAATACGCCGCTGTCAGATACATCCACCAGTCATGCAGAATCATTCCATCCGGCAGATGGTTTCTTACAAGCTCCAGCAGCTTTTGGTTAAATACCTGCGTACATCCGATGCAAATATTTTCCGTCAGCGCATTTCCAAACGAAGGCTTTATGGCATCACGGGACGGCAATGCCTGTTGTATGCGCAGATCTTTGGAAGCATAGATCACATTACTTGCATAAAGTAACGGACGCCCCGGATATTTTCGCTCCATTTTTTCCAGGCAGGAAACCGCGCGCGCCAGCTTTTCTTCCAGCCAGACATCGTCCTGATCCGCAAATGCATAATAGCTGTATGAATGGCCTGCGTGCGCCAGCAAGTGAAAAAAGCTTTTTGCCGTACCCAGGTTCTGCCCGGAATATGCCGACAGATTCGTGTGTTTTTGGGCATAATTTCTCAGGATATGACGTGTGCGATCACAAGAGCCGTCGTCACGCACAAGGACGGATACCTGTACGCCCTTCTGCGACAGAAGGCTGTCAAGCTGCGCTGGCAGATAGCGTTCGCCATAATAGGATGACAGCAGTACTTGTACGCTTTTTGGTTTCTGTCTCTGCTTTTCTTGCTGTTTCATTTTTCTCCTGCAAACTGCATATAAATCCGCCGCATCTTACCTGCTACGATATTCCAGTCATAACCTTTTATTTTCTGCCTGTTATGCGCGCCATAGGAACGCCGCAGCGTCTCATCCGCACATACAAGCTCCAATGCATCCCGAAGCATCGGCTTGCCCGCAAACCGGATACCGCCAGCAGCGTCAATCAACTCCCGGTTCCCGCGGATATCCGATACGACACACGCAAGCCCCGCCGCCATCGCTTCCATTAGAGCAGCCGGAAGCCCTTCCTGGATGGATGGAAACACAAAAACATCTGCGTTGCGGTACAGCCGCTCCACATCCTTTTGAAATCCAAGCATCCGAACCCTGTTTTGCATACCAAGCCGCGCCGCCTGCCGAATCAGCCTGTTTTTTAATTTTCCCTGTCCGCAAATCAAATAGGAAATATTTTGGTTTTTGATTTGAGCAAGCGCATCCAGCACTGCCTGGTGGTTTTTCCTTCTGCTTAGTTCTCCGACGGAAAGAAGTACCACCGCATCTTTCGGAATCCGGTACTTCCTGCAAAACGCTTCCCGCTCCCCGTTCCGCCTTCCGCCCAAAAACCGCGCGGCATCAATCCCAATGCCTGGGATATAACAGGTTTTCCGGGCGTGTAAGCTGCGCTTTGCAAGCCGGTAATCCTCCTTGTTCACCGTAACCAGCACATCGGTCCAATGCGACAGCAGCCTTTCTACCGGATAATAAACCAGCCAGTTCCAAAGCGGCGCACCCTGATAAAAATGAAAACCATGTGCCGTATAGACAACCGGAAGCTTCCGCTTATGCCCGGCAAGCCTTGCCAAAGCTCCTCCAACCGGAGACTGGCAGTGCATCCACGCAAAGTGCTGCTCTTCCATCAGCTTTCGTATGCTCCGGTATGCCCGAATGCAGGAAAAAACAGAATACACGCTGCGCGGACAGTCCCACGGATGCACCGATACCTGCATGTGTTCCAGCTCTCTTTGCAGCTCATCAAGCGTCTTACGATCACAAGTATTGCCTTTTTTGAAATTACATGCCACATGCACTTCATAGCCAAGCTCTTGCAGCAGTTTAATGTTCGGCAGGTTAAACTGTCCGATCATAGACGCCACGGACGCAAGCATCAGTACCTTTTTTGCTTTCCTACGCTTCATTCATAATCTCCGCCACAGACTTCATAATCTTGACATACATAGAATAGCTGTCCGCCTGCTTCCCGGCAGACGCTTTTTTGACAGGCACGTCCGGCGAATGAAACATATCTAAAACCGCTTCAGACGGAAGCACCGCTCCCCAGAGCAGCTCATCCGCCCCTGCTTCCAGCGCCCCGCAGATGCTTACAAACGTCTCCAGGCTCATAATCCGCGTGCCGCGCTCAATATGCCCAAGAAACGACATACTGATGCCGCATTTTTTCGCAAGCACATCCTGCGACCAGCCTTTTGCCTTGCGCACCTGGCGGATACGCATTCCCATTTTGCTGTAATCAAGTTCCTTCATACTTCCTCCAGTCTGCATCGAACAACTGTTTTTCGAAAAACATAACATTTTCGTATAAATAGTTGCGCATTACAAGGATCGTATCATAGATAAAAAGCCTTGAAAAATAAGGGAAAAACTCTGATTTTGAGACAACTAAGAGAAAAGAATACAGCCGTTTTTTGTTTTCTTTGTATTGGTATTTATTTTTCCTTGCTGTTTTAAAATATTGGAATTTTTTATAGATTATTTCTATTTTTCTTGGAATAAAACCGACAAAATTTAGTAATTACTGCCAATTTTTTTATTTATATTGCAAAAAAGAAAAAAGTAGTATAGAATACTTTCAGATAACAAATTATACGAAAATGTTATGTTTTAGAATTTGATATAAGAATTGTAACTGCCTCGGATAAGTGCTGCATTTTTGAGAAAGAGGAGCAAGGTTTCTGTCTTATATTCAAAACACAACATGCTCCCTGTTTAACAGCTATAAAGCTACACAACTGCTTCTATAATCGTTTTTTCTCCAATCCGAATCTCCCTTACCCCTGTTTCTTTTTTCTGATTCAAATTAAAACTTATCAAATATCCTTCTTTTTGGTGATAAAAATCCAGGTAATCTGTAATCTGTCGCTCTCCGCGCTGATGATATTCATTCCCGTGCCAGATCTTTAATTCCACAATAAATTGTTCGCCACAGTAATCAACAATCACATCTGTACGTCTCGCATCCCTCGTCTGCGCTTCAAGGTAATAATTCCCGACGCCATTGATAATCGGTTTTAAATACAGCAGAAAAAACCTGCGTCCGTTTTCCTCCAGAAACGATACGCTCTCCATACTGGTAAGCCCTGCTGCACACTGACTCCTCTGCCAAAAACAGGTTCAGTAAAAACATCTCAAAAATACGGTTTGCAATGGCAACCTTGCCGTTTTCTTCTTTTAGAAAACCAAACATCACACCCAGTCGAATGGATTTTTCTGCGGGGCTATAGGGAATCGTCTTGCCCTGATACAAGATCTGCTGGATCATGCTGCGCAGATTCTCATAAAGGTCTAGCTGTTTTACCATACTGTCAAACAGAGGCACATTTTCCTTTAAAAGCAGCTTAACTGCTTCTGCAATCCCACTTTTCGTCCATACACATTTCATTCCTTTGAACTCCGCCTCGTATGGAATCTCTTCGTCCAGATATTTGCACACCACCGAGACAAGATAGGGATAGCCTGCGGTATATTCATAAATATACTGTGCAGCTACTTCGATATCCATACCTGTTTGCAGATCCGTCTCGTATTCTGCAAGCATTGCCCTGATCTGATCAGGGGAAAAGCTCATTGGCAGGCTGAATTTTGCCGCAACATTCCAGGGACTGTTATACTGGCGTTCTGTATCTGGGCGTATTACGCCTGCCAGTATCACAGAATAAAACACCGGTCTTTCTTCCCTGTTTAAGTAATATACCCGAAGCTGTGAAAGAAAGTCGACAAATACCTGATTATTGGATGCACTGTCCACTTCGTCAATAATCAGCACAACCCGCCTGTCAGATTGTTCACAGATTCTGCTGAATACCGCAAACAATTCCCGCAGTGTCCGTTTTTGAGAATCAAGTGCAAACTCCTCTAAAAGCCCCGCCAGATGCGCCCCGTTACCAGCTTCCGCTTTTTTCAAGGCACTTTCCGCCATAGCTGCAAACGCACGCACAAAAGAGGACGCTTCCGCAAATTCCTCTGCTCCTATACACTGAAAATCTAAAGACAATACAAGATACTCTGTTTTCAAAAATTGCGCCAGTGCTATCAATGTTGTCGTTTTTCCATACTGTCTGCCACGGTTTAACACTACATATTTTCCTCTGTCTACATAAAGCCTCTTAATCTGCTCCAGCCTGTTATCCAGACGAACCATATAGTGTATCTGCGGCTTACAACAGCCCTCTGTATTAAAATATCGCATCCTGTATCCCTCCGTCCTGCCAAAAGCTTTCCGCTTCTTTTCTTACCATTATTATAACATTCTCCTGTCAGAGATGTAAAGTTTTGTGCGGTTCCATACCCGGCATCCACAGCAAGTCCACACAAGAGTCTGCTCCTCGTTTTCGCTGCAATGCTGTACTAGAGCGTGTTTGAAAAATCATTCCTGCCATCTGCATTCCCCACTTTGCGTGATATTTTCGCCAAATTCAGGTTACATAGCCCGCTATGCGTCCTTCATTTGGCGCAAATCTCCCACAAATTGTGAAATACATCTGACAGAAAGCATTTTTCAAACACGCTCTAGAGCGAACAAACCATATCGGGCTCGTTTGGCAGCACTTGCGAAGAACAGCCGGGAG
>ERZ778516.2950-NODE-2950-length-10576-cov-10.869309_pt1 | contig 10576 bp, 5 predicted proteins | sample MGYA00510342_ERZ778516 | MGnify/ENA primary metagenome ERZ778516 (study PRJEB29527, sample SAMN07138961) | mouse gut metagenome | material: feces | host: mouse | place: China:Nanjing | collected 2016-01-25 ...
GCAACCGTGGCAGTCATTACTGCACTGAGCGTATGGAATGACGTGATGACTCCGCTGGTTATCATGTCCGGAAGCGGTCTGAACACGCTGCCGCTGGCGCAGATGTCCTTCCAGACCCAGTTCGGTACCAACTACAATCTGGCATTTGCATCGTACCTGCTGGCACTGCTGCCTCTGCTGATCTTCTATATCATCTGTCAGAAGCAGATCCTCAACGGTGTTGTAAACGGCGCGGTGAAATAAAACAAAGGCAAATCTCAAACTGTATATACGGCCTGTAAACACGGGTATCGGAGAGCGAAGGATGCAGGTCAGCCTGTATTTGGATGCTTTCTGATACCCGTATGGTCGTTTCTGAAAGGAAAAGCAGAAAAAGTATTGGACAACGGGAGTCTAATCAGGTATCATATTGAAACGAAGGAGACAAAAGGCGGCATGAGTATATTATTTGCAGAACAGGACAGAACATTTACATTGCATACGAAAGATACCACCTACCAGATGAAAGTGGACAGATACGGATTCCTGTTGCACCTGTATTATGGTCGGAAGACCGGTGGGTGTATGGACTATCTCCTGAACTATGCAGACCGTGGATTTTCCGGAAATCCCTATGATGCGGGAACAGACCGGACGTATTCCATGGATGCACTGCCACAGGAGCTGCCCTGTCAGGGGACAGGGGATTACAGGAGTCCGGCGGTCATTATAAAAAATCCGGATGGCTCTTACGGCTGCGATTTCCGTTATAACGGTTATCGGATTTCAGATGGAAAATATGGTCTTTTGGGTCTTCCGGCAGTGTATGCATCAAAAGAGGAAGCACAGACACTGGAGATTTACATGGAAGATCCGGCGACCGGAGTCCGGATGACTCTGCTCTACGGCGTGCTCCCGGAACAGAACATCATCACAAGAAGCGCCGTGATCGAGAATCCCGGCAAAGAGAAGATCTGGCTGGAAAAGGCACAGGCGGCGTGTCTGGACTGGCTTCATGGAGCGTTTGATCTGATTACGTTCCATGGACGCCATGCTATGGAACGAAACGTACAGCGGGCACCGGTGACACACGGCGCGCAGGTGATCGGAAGCCGCAGAGGCACGTCCAGCCATCAGTACAATCCCATGCTGATTCTGGCGGGACGGGAGACGACAGAGGACGCAGGAAGCTGCTATGCCATGTCCTTTGTGTACAGCGGCAATTTTAAAGGAGAAGTGGAAAAGGACCAGTTCGGACAGACCCGGGCGCTTCTGGGGCTGTCGGATGAGCTGTTTTCCTATCCGGTGGAACCCAAAGGAAAATTCCATGTGCCGGAGGTGATTCTGACTTACAGCAGCCGGGGACTGGCAGAGCTGTCACAGAACCTGCACCGGTGCATCCGCGACCATGTATGCAGGGGCAGATACCGGGACGGCGGTCGTCCGATCCTTCTGAACAGCTGGGAGGCGTCCTACTTTGACATTACCGGCGCATCCATCTATGAGCTGGCGAAGCAGTCGGCGGATCTGGGAATCGACATGCTGGTCATGGATGACGGCTGGTTTGGCAAGCGGGATGACGACAACAGCGGTCTGGGAGACTGGTATGTCAACGAAGAGAAGCTGGGAGAATCTCTGGGCAGCCTGATCCGCAGGATCAACGGTCTGGGAGTGAAATTCGGCATCTGGATCGAACCGGAAGGGATCAATGAGGACAGTGAACTGTACCGGAAGCATCCGGACTGGGTGCTGTCGGTGCCCGGACGCAATCCGGTGCGCGCCCGGAATCAGCTGGTGCTGGATTTTTCCAGACGGGACGTGGTGGATTCTATTTTTGAAAAGATATGCAGTATTCTGGATCAGGGGAACATCGAATATGTGAAATGGGATATGAACCGGAGCCTTTCGGACTGCTATTCCAGACGTACAGAGGATCAGGGAAGAGTCCAGCATGATTATGTGCTTGGGCTGTATGATTTTCTGGAACGGCTGGTACAGCGGTATCCGGACATTCTTCTGGAAGGCTGCAGCGGCGGCGGCGGAAGGTTTGACGCCGGCATGCTCTATTATACGCCGCAGATCTGGTGCAGCGACAATACCGATGCTCTGGACCGGCTCCAGATTCAGTACGGGACCTCCTTCGGTTATCCCATATCGGCGGTCGGCTCCCATGTGTCTGCCGTGCCGAATCACCAGACCGGCAGGCTGACGCCGTTTCGTACCAGAGGGATCACTGCCATGGCGGGAACCTTCGGCTATGAGCTGGATCCGGGTACACTGCTGGAGGTGGAAAAGGAGCAGATCCGGGAACAGGTGCACAGGTACAGAGAGTATGCGAAATTGATACATAACGGTCTGTATTACCGTCTGACGGATCCCGGGAAGGATGCGGCAGGTGCATGGGAGTTTCTTTCGGAGGACGGATCGGAGGTTCTGGTGAGTGCGGTTATGCAGGAGATCCATGGAAACATGCCGGTGACCTATATCTGCCTGAAGGGCCTGAAGCCGGGCTGCATGTATGAAGAGAGATCCAGCGGAAAAATCTATGCGTCGGATGCACTGATGGAGACCGGGATTCCGCTGCCGGATCAGAGCGGGGAATACCGCGGATACCAGATGCATTTCAAAATTGCGAAACAGCAGGAAGGGGAGTAACGGTTTGAAAACAGACGAGATTTTTGAAGAACGTTTAAAGAGGCATCATGATGAACTTCGTTGGCTTTATATGGAGCTGTATGATAATGGAGACATGTTTGCAGAACTGTGTGAGAAGCTGCATGCATTTGCGCTGGAGCGGGAGCAGTATCTGATGGAACTGGACCGGGAGAGAGAGCAGAATCCGGAGTGGTTCCGGGGAAATGACATGCTGGGAATGATGCTCTATATTGATAACTTTGCAGGTAATCTGAAAGGGGTAAAGGACAGGCTTCCTTACCTGTCTTCCTGTAATGTGAACTGCATTCATCTGATGCCTTTCCTGGAATCGCCGAAGGGGCGTTCTGACGGGGGCTATGCCGTGGCGGATTTCCGTAAGGTGCAGCCGAAGCTTGGGAAGATGGAGGAGCTGGCGGCGCTGGCGAAGGCATGCCATAAGCAGAAGATCAGTCTGTGCATGGACTTTGTCATGAACCACACATCCGAGGACCATGAGTGGGCGAAAAAGGCAAGAGAGGGCGACGGGGAGTATATGAGCCGTTACTTCTTCTATGACAATCCGTCCATTCCGCAGGCATATGACCGGACGGTACCGCAGGTATTTCCGACCACCGCGCCGGGCAATTTTACATATCTGGAGGAGATGGGATATTATGTAATGACCAGCTTTTATCCCTATCAGTGGGATCTGAATTACCAGAATCCCAGAGTGTTTAATGAGATGATGTACAATTTCCTGTATCTGGCGAATCAGGGTATGGATATCATCCGCATTGACGCGGTTCCCTACATATGGAAGGAACTGGGGACGCAGTGCCGGAACCTTCCGCAGGTACATACCATCGTCCGTATGATGCGCATGATCTGCGAGATTGTATGCCCGGGCGTGCTGCTTCTGGGCGAGGTGGTCATGGAACCGGAGAAGGTGGTGCCGTATTTCGGAACGGTGGAGAAGCCGGAGTGCCATATGCTCTATAATGTGACAACGATGGCAACTACCTGGCACAGTGTGGCGACGAAGGATATCCGGCTTCTGAAAAAACAGATGGATATTGTAAACGGATTGCCGAAGGATTATCTGTTCCTGAATTATCTGCGCTGCCATGATGACATTGGCTGGGGGCTTGACTATGCCACACTGGAAGGCTGGGGCATGAGAGAAGTGGAGCACAAACGGTTTCTGAATCAGTATTTTACCGGAAGGTACGGCGCCAGCGAAAGCAGGGGAGAGCTTTATAATGACGATCCGGTGACGCAGGATGCCCGCTTCTGCGGGACGACAGCTTCCATGTGCGGCGTGGAGAGCGCGCTGTATGAGAAGGACGAAGAAAAGCTTCAGCATGCAGTCCGGATGGATCTGATGCTGCATGCCTATATGCTGACGCAGTCCGGAATCCCCATGCTGTACAGCGGAGACGAGATCGGACAGCTGAATGATTATTCCTATAAAGAGGAGGAAGACAAGAAAGAGGATTCCAGGTACATTCACCGGGGAAAATTCCAGTGGTATCTGGCGAAAAAGAGAACGGAAAAGGGAACCTCGCAGGAACAGATTTTCAGCGGTCTGTCCAGGCTGGAGGAAATCCGCAGGAGCAGGAATGTTTTCCGAAGCGACGCGGCAGTGTATACCTATGATGTGAAAGACGATTCGATTCTCTGTATTCTGCGGGAGAATGAAGAAGAACGGTTTATCGGAATCTTTAATTTCTCAGATGGGGAGAGAACTGCATGGATGGAGGAACCAGGAGTTTTTCAGGATCTTATGACAGGGGAAGAACGGAAACTGGTCAATGTAACGGTTCCGGCACATGGCTTTATCTGGGCAAGTAAAGCGAAATAATCAAAATACATCTGCTGTGCGACGGCTTTTTTGTCTGCCGTCGTACAGCAGATTATTTGACAGCTGACAGGTTCAAACAGGACACGGCAGGGGAAGGTGTAAGCTTATGGAATTACAGAATGAGGGAAATCGTGATTTTTTGAGAAGACTGAATGAGGACAGAGAAGTATACTTTGAGAAACTGGCAGAGCTTTTGAACGGCTTTGTGGCAGATCGGTTTCATGAGTATCAGGAGCTTCTGCAGGAGGAAGTTCAAAAGGAGCTGAAGCGGCTGCAGGAAGTGACAAAGAAACACATGGACGGTGTACAGGAATGCAGGAAACTGGAAGAGGAACTGCTGTCTCATGGACTGGAAGCATTCGTGAATGAGAAAATCACGGCAGTCGTCAGCGCCCTTGAGGAAAAGAAGAGACTGTGCGTGAAGATGATCTATGGACTGATACCGGACAGCTATACAGAATATCAGCCTGTATGGGAACCTTTCGGGAAGATTGATTTTACGATTTCTGAGGCCGTTGTCCTGGAACCTTCATGGAAACAGGAACTGGAGGAGATTCAGGAAGCAAAGGCACAGACGAAAGAAGAACTTGATCAGGCAGAGCAGGAGAGACGGGAAGCGGAGGCAGGATTTCAGGAGCTGATGCGCCAGAACGCTGCAAAGCGTTCAGAACTGGAAAAGGAAAAGCCCGAGATTCAATATACAACGAAAGTGATACGGAGGGAAGGATTTCTGGGATTTGTAAAGGATCTTTTTGGTAAACCGCAGACAGAGACGATTGCAGACGACCGTGCATGGAAAGAGTGGCAGAAGCAGGTGGAAACGATCCAGAAGGGATATGATCTGCAGGCACAGGAATGGAATGAGAGACTGGAGATTCGAAAAGAGAGAAAAGAAGCAAAAGAGACAGAATATGAACGTCTGAATAGGGAACAGAGAGAAGCAGAAGCCAGGATCCGAATGCTGCTGGAAAACAGCGTGCAGGAAGAACTGGAGCGGTATCTGTTTGGGGAAGAAGGATTGTCAGACCGGATGAAAGAGGCTCTGGAACGCGATATGAAGCAGAGCGCAGCAGAGGTTGGAAGTCTGGCAGGAAAAACATGCCGGGAGTGGAGTCTGGGCTGAATCTGAAAAGCAGCAACAGAAAAACAGGCTCTGCCGGTCCTGGTGGGATATGAAAGTCCCGCCAGAACCGGCAGAGCCTGTTTTTTATTTTCGTCCATACCGTATTGCCGGACACGCAGGCGCCTGTTCTGCATCAGGAGCTGCTATGCCTGTTTGCGCCGCTTCGTATTTTTAAAAGCAGTGCTCAGCATCAGCTTGATGCGGTTTAACTGATTGACCTCGCTGGCGCCTGGATCATAGTCAATGGCGACGATGTTGGCTTCTGGATGGCGGCGGCGCAGCTCTTTGATGACGCCCTTGCCGACGATGTGGTTCGGCAGGCAGGCGAACGGCTGTGCGCAGACAATATTGGGAGTGCCGTTTTCAATCAGTTCCAGCATCTCTGCGGTCAGGAACCATCCTTCACCGGTCTGGTTGCCAAGGGAGACAATATCCTTTGCCAGATCCGCCATGTGGTCAATACCGGAGGCAGGCGAGAAATGGATGCTTTTTGCAAGCGCCTGATTTGCAGGAGCACGGAAAAACTCCAGGGCTCTGATTGCCAGCCGTCCGGTCCGGGCGTAAGAGCGTTTTTTCCCAAGGAAATCTGCCCGGAACTCTGTATTTTTGAAGCAGTAGAGAAGGAAATCCATCAGGTCCGGCACGACGGCTTCCGCACCTTCGGCTTCCAGAAGCTCTACCAGCCCGTTGTTGGCGGAAGGAGAGAATTTTACAAGGATCTCTCCGACGATGCCGACCCTTGGCTTTTCTTCTTCATAGACCCGGATTTGGTCAAATTCTTCCACAATTTTGTGACACAGTTTTTTAAATCCTGCCCAGGAGGGATATTTCTTCATGAGAAATTCTTTACACTGCAGATTCAGCTGTTCGTAAATCCGGTTGGCTTCTCCCGGTATCTGTTCATAGGGTCTGGTGTGGTAGAGAACTTTCATGAACAGGTCGCCGAATACAAGTCCATAGACGGCTTTGAGCATCATCATGGGGGTATAGCGGAATCCCGGATTCTTCTCCAGTCCGCTTAAGTTGATGGAAATGACCGGAATTTCCGGGTGTCCCGCCTTTTCCAGTGCCCTGCGGATAAAGCCTATGTAATTGGAAGCCCGGCATCCGCCCCCGGTCTGGGAGATCAGGACAGCGGTTTTTGTAAGATCGTATTTTCCGGACAGGATTGCCTGCATGATCTGTCCGATCACGATCAGAGAAGGATAGCAGGCGTCATTATTTACATATTTAAGTCCCAGGTCTACGGCATCCTTTCCGGCTCTGGGCAGTACAACAATCTTCAGCCCGCAGGAACGAAATGCTGCCTCCAGCAGATTAAAATGAAGCGGAGACATGTCCGGGCAGAGGATGGTATCATTCTGCCTCCTCTCTCTGGTAAAGATCACACGCTCATAGGCGGAAGAACGGATCTGACGCGTCTCCTGCTTTTTTTCCCGGACGCGGATGGCGGAGAGAAGCGAACGAATCCGGATCCGCGCCGCTCCCAGATTGCTGACCTCGTCGATCTTCAGGCAGGTGTAGATCTTGCCGGAGCCGCTTAAGATCTCCTCCACCTGATCTGTTGTAACCGCATCCAGTCCGCATCCGAAGGAATTGAGCTGAATCAGATCCAGGTCGTCTCTGGTCCTTACAAAGCTGGCGGCAGCATACAGTCTGGAATGGTACACCCACTGGTCCATGACACGCAGAGGACGTTCTTCTTCATGCAGATGGGAGATGCTGTCTTCGGTCAGGACGGCAAGCCCATATCCGTTGATCAGTTCGGGAATGCCGTGATGGATCTCTTTGTCCATATGATAAGGACGGCCGGCAAGTACAATGCCGTGGGCGTGATGCTCTTCCATCCATTTTAAAGTCTCTTCTCCTTTTTTGCAGATATCCGTTCTTGCGCGTTCCAGTTCCGCCCATGCTTCCTTTGCGGCTTCTGTGATCTCGGCGGCAGTCATTCCTTTTTCTTTGTTGAATTCTTCAACCAGACGTCCGGTCAGGATTTCAAGGCTTTCAAAACTCAGAAACGGATTGCGGAAATCAAAGCGGTCCGACCGGAGTTCTTCCATATTATTCTTGATATTTTCTGCATAGGAAGTAACGATCGGGCAGTTGTAATGATTGTTTGCATCTTTGAACTCCGTACGCTCGTAAGGGACGCAGGGATAAAAGATGAACGGAATGTTATGCTGCAGGAGCCATTTTACATGGCCGTGAGCAAGTTTTGCCGGATAGCATTCGGATTCACTGGGAATGGATTCGATTCCCTGCTCGTAGAGCTCATGGGTGGATTCCGGTGAGAGAACCACTTCATAATTCAGCCTGGTGAAAAAAGTGAACCAGAACGGATAATTTTCATACATGTTCAGAACCCGGGGAATTCCCACAAGGCCGCGGGTTGCTTCCGCCCCGTGCAGAGGCTCATAAGAGAACAGCCGTTCATTTTTCCAGGCAAACAGATTTGGAGCCGGATTCTCTTTTTTCTCCCTGCCAAGGCCCCGCTCACAGCGGTTGCCGGAGATATAACGTCTGCCCCCGGAGAATTTATTGACGGTCAGACGGCAGTTGTTGGTACATCCGCGGCATTTGGTCATGGAAGTGGAAAACGTCAGTTCCTTCATCTGTGCTTCGGTCAGCATGGTCGTCTGCTGGCCCTCATACCGTTCTCTTGCGATCAGAGCCGCACCGAAAGCTCCCATGATTCCGGCGATATCCGGACGGATGACCTGGCATTCGGCAATCTTTTCCAGGCTTCTCAATACCGCATTATTATAGAATGTACCGCCCTGAACGACGATATGCTTTCCGAGAGAAGAGGCATCGGATACCTTGATGACCTTAAACAGCGCGTTTTTGATGACGGAATAGGCAAGTCCGGCGGAGATATCATCCACACCGGCTCCTTCCTTCTGCGCCTGCTTCACACGGGAATTCATGAATACCGTACAGCGGGTTCCAAGGTCGATGGGATTTTCGGCAAAAAGGGCTGCCTTTGCAAAATCCTGAATCGAGAGGTTCAGGGATCTGGCAAAGGTCTCAAGGAAGGAACCGCATCCGGAAGAGCATGCTTCGTTGAGCTGTACATTGTCCACCGTATGATTCTTGATGCGGATGCATTTCATATCCTGGCCGCCGATATCCAGGATGCAGTCCACATCCGGATCAAAAAACTGCGCAGCATAATAATGGGAAATGGTCTCTACCTCCCCTTCATCCAGCATAAGCGCCGCCTTCACAAGCGCTTCTCCGTAGCCGGTGGAACAGGAACGGACAATATGGGCATCGGGGGGAAGCTTCGCATACAGGTCCTTCAGCGCTTCCAGTGTGATATGCAGGGTGCTTCCATTATTATGATGATAGAAGGAATAGAGGAGCGAACCGTCTTCTCCCACCAGTGCGATCTTTGTCGTGGTGGAGCCTGCATCAATGCCGAGATAACAGTTTCCTTTATAGGAAGCCAGGTCTTTTTTGACTACCTTTGCATGGCTGTGGCGCGTTTCAAATGCTTTGAATGCTTCCGGGCTGTCAAATAACGGTTCCAGCCGTTCTACTTCAAAGGCGATCTGAATATGGTCGCTCAGCCGCCGGATCAGATCTTCTGCCGACATTTCCTGTTCTTCCTTTGATAAAAGGGCAGAGCCGGAAGCAGCAAACAGATGAGAATGTCCGGGGATAATCGTATGTTCTTCGTCCAGATTCAGCGTGCGGATAAAGGTCTGCCGAAGCTCGGACAGGAAATGCAGGGGGCCGCCCAGAAAGGCTACGTGTCCCCGGATGGGCTTTCCGCAGGCCAGCCCGCTGATGGTCTGATTGACAACTGCCTGAAAGATGGAAGCGGAAAGGTCTTCCTTCGTGGCGCCTTCATTGATCAGCGGCTGGATATCCGTCTTGGCAAATACGCCGCACCGCGCCGCAATGGAGTACAGCGCCTGATGGCTTTTGGCATATTCATTCAGCCCGGTGGCATCCGTCTGCAGAAGGGAAGCCATCTGGTCGATGAAGGATCCGGTACCGCCTGCACAGATCCCGTTCATTCGCTGTTCTACGTTTCCGTTCTGGAAATAGATGATCTTGGCGTCTTCTCCTCCGAGCTCGATGGCAACATCCGTTTTTGGCGCATAGGTCTGAAGCGCTTCAGAGACGGCAACCACTTCCTGCACAAACGGAATATGCAGATGCTGCGCCAGAGTCAGTCCGCCGGAACCGGTAATAACCGGATAGACCTGAACGGAACCCAGCTCCTTTACAGCCTGCGTAAGAAGAAGGGCCAGGGTTTCCTGTATATTGGCATAATGCCGTTCATAGTCCGAAAACAGGATCCGGTTTTCTTCATCCAGAACGGCGATTTTAACGGTAGTGGAACCGATGTCGATTCCAAGTCGGTAACTTCTGTTCATATATCTGGCAGATGTGCTGCCTTCACCTCGCATTTTTCTTTGGTTTTTTTCAATGATATATTATATGCAAACGGAAGTTAAGAGTCTATAAAGTTATTGTTAAGATTTTAGCATGCGTCGGTTGTTCTTCACTTCTGCTTCGGACGCCCGTTATGGATATCTATACTTTCCAGACAGGTAATCAGGACTCTCCTCACTGCGTGGGTCTCTCCATTCCATTCCATTCCATTCTGTTCTTTGGGAGAGGTCGGGGGCGCGGGGGCAGAGCCACCGCAAAACCTAACGACTGCCGCCGCAGTAGTGCAGACGGTTTTGCCGTTAGAATGAAGCGGACGAAAGCGGGGGCAGGGTTGTAAAATCCTGTTCCCCGTTTTCGGCGGCGAAATGGCAACGGCAAAAATCCAGACGGTCAAGGGTTTAAGAGCGGAGATTTTTTTGCGCTTTTTGCGGAAAAATACTACTCGTCCCTTGACGGTCTGGATAGGCAAAACGGACATAAAACAGGGATTGTTTTTGGTGATGAGATGTGCTATATATTATAATTGACAAATTGGAGTTGAGAAGATGTTTTGTAATGAGATAAAAACTATA
>ERZ778516.2951-NODE-2951-length-10569-cov-4.373312_pt1 | contig 10569 bp, 10 predicted proteins | sample MGYA00510342_ERZ778516 | MGnify/ENA primary metagenome ERZ778516 (study PRJEB29527, sample SAMN07138961) | mouse gut metagenome | material: feces | host: mouse | place: China:Nanjing | collected 2016-01-25 ...
AAGTTTATAATGGACCATAATAGGATTGGACTCTTCATCAAGGTCTTTACCTAAATATATTCAAGACCATTGAAGCATCGTCGTATCCGATGAAATATCAAGCGCAAATATATGGACTCAACAATCGCATATACAAACTCAAATGTATCATATTTATATCCTACCGTAACATTTGCTGTCATTTTTCACAAAAATCCACAAAACAGTAAGAAAAATCATCAGATAGTATCCTCAGATGCCTGGAGGCTGGTTTAGCCAACTCGTATATTCCCATTGTGGAACATAAGTAAAATCAAGTTTGAATTGTAAATGTCAGGCATTACAATAATACACCTGTCAATCACTACGCTGTCAAATAGTCAAAGTGTCGATTTCTTTCTGTAACATATCCAGGAAACATGCGGCATGCGCGCCATCCATCTGAGTGTGATGGAACTGGAATGAAATGGTCAAAGTGGTCCTAAACCACCTCCTGCGATATCTGCCCCATATCAAAAACGGCTTATTAAATATTCCGCTGTACATGCATAGAGCTCCGTCAATATCGAAACTCGCCAATACAGATGTTCCGACCACCATACTATCCGTAATATCATGGTTAGAGCATGACTCAGCAACCTGACCGGTAAGACGAAGATAATCATCGTTGAACACCAATAAATGGCTGGAAAAAGGTATATCACATGAGCTGACCTCTCCCCTTCTGTTTGCCACAATGGTATTCACCGCAATACTGTCATACTGAATCAGCTTACCATCAACCGGAAGCATATAAAATTCTTTCACCTGACTTGCCGCCTTGCCGATACACCAGACCATCAGCATATTGAACTTCAATCCGCGTCGCCGGCTAATGCGTACGAGACGAGACACATCAAGCGTCTTGAAAAACGTGACAATCGGCATCGGAGCCTTCATCCACATATCGAAAGCATAGGCACGAGTAGTGTCACAGGGATTTACCTCTCTCACAACATTCTTTTTTGCCGCAAAATTAAGGCATAATCTTCATACCAAATAGAAGAAAAGAGACATTCAGCATGACATCACACAGGTTGAGTGAACAGGTCAGAGTAAGGGGAACACTCATCCCTCAATCTCCCGGGCGTACATCCTGTGAACATCTTAAACTCACGGATGAAATGTGACTGATCGGCATAACCGGTATCATATGCTATGCCTGTATTATCCTGACCATTCTGCATAAGCCACAATGACTTTTGAAAGCGGACAATACGAGAATACTCTTTAGGCATCATCCCCACACAGTTACTGAAAACACGCTCAAACTGCTTCTTGCCGAGACATGATATACCCTATTCATTGTCATTGGCATTTTCATTCTCTTTTCTCAAATCCTCAAGGATTTTTCCATTGTAAGAGAAATATTTTGATCCTTGATATGCTCCTGAAGAATTACGCATGTCATCAGGCATGAATGTGCCGACAAACGGAGACAATTTATATATCCGTCCTTCATATTCTATGGAATCATCCGTTGCTATTTTCACTACCAGACCGGATGGAACAAATGTTATTGATTCTCCGATCTTTATGTTGCACATGCTGAATTTAAAACGAGAACGTTTGACCTCTCTTTTGACAGGAGTCACAACACTCTCACCCAATATCGGCTTATTCTCCTTATACAAAATGACCTCGGCATCATCAATAGTCATCGCAATATCTCTGAATATGTCAAGAGCTACCTGGGGAGCGACATTAAAAAACTCCCTGTTCTGGCGTATACGAAGATCCGTCAACCGGTCAATGGTTTTGTGCACCAATTTCTCAACTTCATTATACTTGCATGTCTTAATCGCAGCAAATATCTCAAAAGGCAACGGCACAGCAGTGTTGTCAAGTTCTTTCGACCTTATATCCACAGGGCGAGCACTCTTTCCGATCTTAACCCAATCCTCTTTAAAGCTTGGATTAGTCAATATGTATACATATCCTTGTTTAGAAATTTTCATAGTAAATCTTCGTCATATTGCAAAAGTACAGATAAAATTCAACAAATTCAATTTTCTGCCATCGAATTAACTATTTCAGAATCTTGCTTGTCTTGCTTGTCTGTTTCCCTCATGCCAAAGTCAATGCTTGCGGATTTGATAGGTGAATAGATCGAACCGGGTAAAGCCGAGAGCCTCAATAACAGCCCGACTCGATATGCGATCGGCATCATTATTGTATCCTGGAATCAGCGGAATCCTCACCACACAATCCTTCTGCCGGGCTTGGTCTGCTATAAGTTTCAGATTATCCACAACGCGCACATTGTCACGCCCAGTATAGTCACAATAAACAGCAGGATTAATATCCTTGACATCAATAATCAGAGTGTCCACTATCGGGAGCAAGGATTTAATATTCTCAGAGGGAACATTGAGCGATGTTTCAAGATTGATTCTCCAATCACAGCCACACTGTTCGCGGAAACGACCGATGAAATCGGGACGCAGACACGGCTCCCCACCTCCAAAAGTAACACCTCCATTTGTGGCAAGGAAATAAAGCTCATCAATACGAGTCTCGGCATAAAGTTCTTCCGGTGAATATTCCCTGAACCTGCTGCCATCACCGATCGAATGGGGATTGAGGCAATACCGACAACTGAGCGGACATCCATGAAAAGCCACAAGCGTAGTCACTCCATCGCCGTCCGTCGAAAGACGATGCCTGGATATGCCTATTATCTTTGCCTTTTCATTTTTCATAGGTCATTATTAATATGTCAGTACGCAAATTTACAAATAACAAATTGATTATAACCCTCATTTTTCTAAAAAAATATAACATCTTATAATCTGATACCATATTTCAGAATATGTTCATCAATCATACTTTTAGGGACAAATGTAACCAACGCTTCAACAATGCTGTTGAGCATACGCTCCCTTATAAAATCTGCCCTTACATATATCGAGACTCTTCGCTGCGACAAATAATCTCCTTCGATACGACGGACATTGATACGCTGCACATCAGTCAGCATAGGCAAATGCATCTCCGGAATTATGGTGAAGCCTCCGTTTTCATCCACTATACGTATAAGCGTCTCGATACTTCCAGCCTCATAAATACGCCTTCCGACACCTCTGGCTTTACAAAAACTGAAAGCACTGTCACGCAGACATTGAGATTCTTTCATTATCCACATCTGCTCATGTTCAAGATTTTCAGGCTTAAATACCGGCAACTTGCGCCAGCAACTCTCAGAGATGTACACCCAAAAAGGCTCCGTATACAACGGTATCTCCAATATGCCCTCCTCTGCCTGACCGCTAATGGCGATACCCAGATCAAGCTGACCTATATGCAGGGCTCTTATCATCGTTTCAGCTTTCATTTCTACTATGGACAATGTGACATGTGGAAACATTTTCGTATATGTCTTTATGAAACGAGGCAGGATATATGGTGCTATTGTCGGACCTGCCGACAAATTAAGCATACCAGTCACCAGTCCTTTCTCCTCTGTCACCAATTCCACGATACGTTCCGCCTCATTCACAATCCTCTCCGCCTGTCGCAAAATTTTGGATCCGATAGCTGTCGGACTTACATTCTTATTGGAACGGTCGAATATCCTGACATCCAGCTCACTCTCAAGTTTCTGAAGAAGAGAGCTAAGCGTAGGCTGTGTAATGCCCGATTCGGCTGCGGCTCGGGCAAAATTCCTATGGCGGTCAATTGATATAATATATTTAAGCTGTTGGAGTGTCATCCTGTTTATGATAGATAAATTCAATGCAAAGATAGGTAATATCATTTGTAAATCAATTGTTGCATTGTTACTTTTGCATCATAAAAAAATAATCGTATGCCAACAAAAAGATTTCACAGACATCTCCCATCCAATGGTTATGCTTTGTATTGGATATTGCTAATCTATCTCGTCTTAGGATTTTTCTATCCCATAATCGGACTCCTCGCACTGATATGCATGATAGCTCCGGTAGCCTTTGCCGTGAAACGCGGAAGATGGTGGTGTGGAAACGCCTGTCCTCGTGGCAATTTTTATGACAGGGTTCTTTCAAAATATTCACCACACCGCCCTATACCTAAATTCGTGCGCTCATTCGGTTTTCGTCTTTTCATGGTGATGTTCATATTCGCTATGTTTGGAGTGCAGATGTATTCTGCATGGGGCGACTGGAACGCCATGGGACGAGTGTTTTGGACAATAATCCTGGCCACAACCATTGTAGGGGTGTCACTATCGTTCATCTACGCGCCTCGAACATGGTGCTCATTCTGCCCCATGGGCACATTGTCATCATGGGTATCCCCGACAAACACTCCACTGCCTGACGGATTCATCAACATACATGTCAATGACTCTTGCCAGATGAAATGCAAAAGTTGCGCCAGGGTATGCCCCATGCAACTCACTCCTTATGACAGTCGTGGCGATAAAAACGGCTATCTCCATGCCGACTGCATAAAATGCGGCAAATGTGTCACCGCCTGCCCTATCAAAATAATGAAACTCAAGCACAATACCCCAATCAGTAATATATAGCCCCTCCTGTCAGACTGAAAACACAATGATTTCACTACATCCCAATAAGTGGAGACAAGCACCCAGGCATTGTTTTTATCCTGAATTTCAGTCCACATTCATGATAGCTATTGCGAAACAATTGAATTATTAGTAATTTTGTGGCTATGAAATCGTTGAGTTTATATTTTTCACCGACCGGTGGCGGAGAAAAAATCGCAAAAGCCATACAGAATGGCATTGACCAGAATGACTATGATTATCAGTTCTCTCTTAATCTCAATAAGAGACCTGTATCAGCAGAGACAGGCGAGATCGAAACATTGCCTGTAATCTTTACAATTCCTGTATATGGAGGTCACATGCCAAAAGTTGCCATGGAACGGCTCAATACGCTACGCAGCGAATGCAATCAACCTGCCATTCTTGTAGCAGTCTATGGCAACCGTGCTTTTGAAAAGGCACTTATCGATCTGGAAGCATTCGTTCGTGAACGCGGATTCAATCCGATTGCAGCAGGAGCCTTCCCTTGCGAGCACTCCTACAGCACTGACGAAACACCGATCGCAGCCGGTCGCCCTGACAACACGGATCTGAAAATGGCTGAGGAGTTCGGACGGTTGGTGCGTGAAAAGATATTACACAATGATTTCTCATCCGTCAACACATCCGACCTGCAAGACGAGCCGTCGCCGGAAGCCTCTCTAAAAAACTTCATCAAATTCGTTAAGGCATACCAGACTCAACAGGCTACTGAGCCAAAGATCTATATCCCGCTTGTTGACACTGAAAAATGTACGGAATGCGGTGAATGTGCAGATGCATGCCCAACAGCCGCTATCCGCGAAGACTTCACCACTGACGCAACCCGATGCATCAAGTGCTGCGCATGTGTAAAAATCTGTCCTGCTCAAGCCAGAGCATTCCATACACCATTTGCACGACCTCTTTCAGAGAATTTCTCAGAAAGGAAATCACCATGTTGGATACTCTGATAACACATGCCTAACAACCTTTTGAAAAGCATCCCATAGTGGCATTGATAACGATTATAAAGCACAGCAGCCCAATCTCTTATTAATATGTCGCACCATTTATGGGCACATAGTCATTCTGAGCTCGTTGGATATTGAGGCTAATGAATTATGGCGTATAGATATTTTTGCACTACATTCACAAAAATCTCGCAATTTTTCATTACTTTTGCAGAGTAATCCATTTATCATATGAACATTGCGATTGTTGGCACTGGGTATGTAGGACTTGTCTCGGGAACATGTTTTGCCGAGGTCGGTTTCGATGTCACCTGTGTTGATATTGACGAAAAAAAAATTGACGATCTCCGGCATGGCATCATCCCGATATACGAGCCACGCCTCGATGAGATGGTGAAGAAGAATGTCGAAGCAGGCAGGCTGCATTTCTCGACTTCCCTGGCAGATGTTATAGACGATGTTGAGGTGGTGTTCTCTGCTGTAGGCACGCCCCCCGATGAGGATGGATCAGCCGATCTGAAATATGTCCTTTCCGTGGCAAAAACCTTTGGTGAAAACATCAGGAAATACACTATACTTGTCACAAAATCCACCGTTCCTGTAGGCACTGCTGCAAAAGTAAAAGAAGCTGTACAGACCGCGTTGGACCGCAGAGGCGAAAACATCCCATTCGATGTTGCCTCCAATCCGGAATTCCTTAAAGAAGGGGCTGCCATCAAGGACTTCATGTCGCCGGACCGCGTGGTGATAGGCACGGAAAGCGAACGTGCACGGACAGTGATATCACGACTGTACAAGCCGTTCATGCTTAAAGACGAACGCATGATATATACCGACATCCCATCGGCTGAAATGATAAAATATGCAGCCAATTCGATGCTCGCCACACGCATATCGTTCATGAACGATATAGCCAATCTCTGCGAACTCGTAGGTGCCAACGTCAATATGGTAAGGAAAGGGATCGGCACAGACACCCGCATAGGGAAAAAATTCCTCTACCCGGGATGCGGATACGGCGGGTCATGCTTTCCGAAAGATGTCAAAGCCCTAATAAAAACCGCCGAACAGAACGGCTACAGAATGGAGGTGCTCCAGGCTGTCGAGAATGTGAACGAACGCCAGAAATCAATTCTGTTTGACAAACTGATGCGTCACTTCAACGGAGACCTTAAAGGGCGCACTATAGCATTGTGGGGATTGGCATTCAAGCCTGAGACCGATGACATGCGTGAAGCTCCATCGCTGATTCTTATTGACAAGATCTCTGACGCCGGAGGCTCAGTAAAAGTATATGACCCTGTGGCAATGAACGAATGCCGCCGACGTCTCGGCGACAAGGTAACATACTGCAAGGACATGTATGAGGCTGCCATCGATGCCGACGCCATTATGCTGGTGACAGAATGGAACGAGTTTAGAGTTCCATCCTACGCTGCCCTTGAACGCATTATGGCAGAGAAGGTCATACTTGACGGACGAAACATATATGACCCCGATGAAGCTGCCGAGCATGGGTTCACCTACATGTGCATAGGCAGGTAATCCCAACCATGTAATAATCCCGAATAACACCCGAACACCAAAATAAGCTATGAAAGGTATTGTTCTTGCCGGCGGCTCCGGCACCAGATTGTATCCCATCACCAAAGGTGTGAGCAAACAGCTTATCCCCATTTTTGACAAACCGATGGTCTATTATCCCATATCCACGCTTATGCTTGCCGGAATCAGGGATATACTTATAATCTCCACCCCTTTTGACCTGCCAATGTTCAAGCATCTTCTCGGCGACGGCAGCGATTATGGGGTCAGATTCTCTTATGCGGAGCAACCTTCGCCGGATGGACTGGCTCAGGCATTCATAATCGGTAAAGAGTTCATTGGCAATGACTCTGCATGTCTCGTGCTTGGTGACAACATTTTTCATGGAGCCGGATTCTCTCAGCTATTGAAGGAATCGGTAGAGACTGCCGAAAAAGATGGGAAAGCCACCGTATTCGGTTATTGGGTAGATGACCCGGAGCGTTATGGAGTGGCAGAGTTCGACAAAGAGGGCAATTGCCTCTCGATTGAAGAAAAACCAGAGCAGCCTAAGAGCAACTATGCTGTAGTAGGACTATATTTTTATCCTAACAAAGTGGTGGATGTTGCCGCCGGGATCAAGCCGTCAGCCCGAGGCGAACTTGAAATCACCACCGTGAACCAGCAGTTCCTCAAAGACGGCGAACTGAAAGTACGGACTCTCCCACGCGGATTTGCATGGCTTGACACAGGAACGCACGACTCACTTGCCGAAGCATCGATCTATGTCGAAGTGCTCGAAAAACGACAGGGACTTAAAATTGCATGCCTCGAAGGGATCGCATACCGCCAGGGATGGATTTCTGAGGACAAGATGCGTGAACTCGCTCAGCCTATGCTCAAAAACAACTACGGTAAATATCTCCTCAAAGTCATTGATGAGGTAAAAAGAACCGGCATAAAGAACTTGGACTAAAACTGTTTATGGAAGTAATCAAGACCGATATAGATGGCGTAGTGATCATCGAGCCTCGTGTATTCAAGGATGCACGCGGATATTTCTTTGAGAGTTATAACAAAAAGGAATTTGATGAGAAAGTACGCCCCGTCAACTTCGTTCAGGACAATGAATCGATGTCGACCAAAGGGGTGATGCGCGGACTTCATTTCCAGCTTCCACCCTTCACTCAATCCAAACTTGTACGGTGTGTCAAAGGTGCCGTACTGGATGTTGCTGTCGATATCCGCAAAGGCTCCCCCACCTACGGCAGGCATGTCGCTGTTGAGCTTACTGAGGATAATCATCGGCAATTCTTCGTTCCCAGAGGTTTCGCACACGGATTTGCAGTGCTTTCCGACATTGCGATATTCCAGTATAAATGTGACAATTTCTATGCCCCTCAGGCCGACGGCGGGATATCGATAGCCGATCCGTCTCTCGAAATCGACTGGCTAATTGATCCTGCCTACGCCATATTGTCAGACAAAGACTCCTGCCATCCCCTCCTGGCAGACTTCGAGTCACCTTTTGACTTCAACATTGATTTATACAGGTAATCCGGCAGAAAAGCATTACAGGCATAACTGAAAAAGTCAGCCCATTTTCATAATCTACTATCCAGATCCCATTTATGAAAATATTAGTTACCGGAGCCAACGGACAACTTGGCAATTGTTTACGCAATTGCTCGGAACGAGGCTCAAAAGACAATTATATATTCACCGATGTAGCAGAACTCGACATCACCAATGCCGAAGCTGTGAAACGTATGGTGAAAGACAACGATATCGAATTGATCATCAACTGCGCCGCATACACAAATGTCGATAAGGCAGAGGATGATGCCGAATTTGCCGAGACCTTGAATTCCGACGCAGTGCGTAATCTTGCCGAAGCAATAAAAGATAACGACGGAACACTGATACATATATCCACTGATTATGTATTCGGCAAAGAACCATACAATGTCCCTTGCAGAGAAGACCAAAAAGGAACACCGACAGGAGTTTACGGCATGACCAAACTTCATGGCGAACAGGCTATCGCCGCAAGTGGAGTGAAATCTCTCATATTCCGCACAGCATGGCTCTATTCGGAATACGGCAAAAATTTTGTCAAAACCATGCTCAGCCTCACATCCACAAAACCAACCCTTAAAGTTGTATTCGACCAGACAGGCACGCCTACATATGCCCAGGACCTTGCCGACACTATTTTCGATATCATAGAAAACCGTCGATACAAGGACAACGAGGGCATATATCATTACTCCAATGAGGGAGTGTGCTCATGGTATGACTTCACAAAAATGATTGCCGAAATCGCAGGAAACGACACGTGCGACATACAACCGTGCCACTCGGACGAATTCCCGTCAAAAGTGACACGTCCCTCCTACTCGGTGCTCGACAAAACTAAAATCAAGGAAACTTTTGGAATAAAAGTCCCATACTGGACCGATTCTCTCAAAACCTGTATCAAAAATATCAAAGCAAATGAAGCGTAATATCATAATAACAGGCGGTGCCGGTTTTATCGGCTCTCATGTTGTAAGACTTTTTGTCAACAAATACCCGGACTACCATATAATAAATGTTGACAAGCTCACCTATGCCGGCAATCTCGCCAATCTTGCTGATATCGAAAACAAGCCAAACTACACTTTCATCAAAGCTGACATCTGCGACTTTGACAGGATGCTTGAACTTATCAGACAGCACAACGTCGACGGTATAATCCACCTGGCGGCAGAGAGCCATGTAGACCGATCAATCAAAGATCCGTTCACATTTGCCAAGACCAATGTGATGGGCACACTTTCTCTGCTGCAGGCTGCCAAAGTGCATTGGGAATCGCTTCCTGAAAAATACGAAGGGAAAAGATTCTACCATATATCCACCGATGAGGTATACGGAGCACTTGAACTAACCAATCCGGAAGGGATTGAATCGCCGTTCACTACCACAGCCTCATCCAAGGAGCATCACCATGCCTACGGCTCTGAATTCTTCCTCGAAACCACAAAATACAATCCTCACTCCCCATACAGCGCATCAAAAGCATCAAGCGACCATTTCGTACGTGCCTATCACGACACCTATGGAATGCCAACGATTGTGACCAACTGCTCCAACAATTACGGTCCATACCAATTCCCTGAAAAGCTCATACCGCTATTCATCAACAACATACGTCATCGCAAGCCACTGCCAGTATACGGCAAAGGTGAAAATGTACGCGACTGGCTATACGTTGTGGACCACGCACGTGCCATCGATCTGATATTCCACAAAGGGAATGTAGCTGAGACTTACAACATCGGAGGCTTCAATGAATGGAAAAATATTGATATCATAAAAGTGGTGATCAGGACCGTGGACCGCCTGCTCGGAAATCCGGAAGGACATTCCGATGAGCTTATCACCTATGTGACCGACCGTGCCGGTCATGACCTGCGTTATGCCATAGACTCACGCAAACTTCAGAAAGAACTTGGCTGGGAACCCTCACTGCAATTTGAGGAAGGCATAGAGAAAACCGTC
>ERZ778516.2952-NODE-2952-length-10562-cov-12.799848_pt1 | contig 10562 bp, 9 predicted proteins | sample MGYA00510342_ERZ778516 | MGnify/ENA primary metagenome ERZ778516 (study PRJEB29527, sample SAMN07138961) | mouse gut metagenome | material: feces | host: mouse | place: China:Nanjing | collected 2016-01-25 ...
TCCACCGAAAGGTGCCGGTGAGGGAAGCATACGGGACAGGTCAGTAAGACTTATAACAAAGAATGAGCCGGTAGTCGGCAGGAATATTATCCATAGGGCATGACCCTGTAAAGGAGCTAAGCTGACACCCTGGTTATGGACAGGCGGGACGAAGGAAGTTAGGACCCGGCAGAGATGCTGGTGATCCTGGTAGACACGGGAGGTTCGCTGCCGTAGAAGGAGGGGCATACACAAGGCCATGTAGAGCGGAAACGGAAGACGTTCTACTTTGTATACCCAACACCTCTATTTTCGTACCAGATACAAAGAAATGTCCATCATCTTGGCTCATTCATCTGAGATATATAACTAAAAAATCCTTGAAAAATAAGGAAAAAAGACTTGACTAAATAGGGAGGCTAAAAAATGGAAAATCAGATTATTCTTGCCACAAAGCAACTGACAAAAAAATATGGGGATGTTAGGGCTGTTGAGAATATAAATTTGAATGTAAAAAAGGGTCACATATATGGCTTGCTGGGAAGAAATGGAGCTGGGAAAACTACCATAATGAAAATGGTTCTTGGACTAATTTCTATTTCGTCAGGAGAAATAGAAATTTTTGGAGAACAGTTAAAAGGAAATGAAAAAAATATTTATACACGAATAGGCTCTATTATAGAAATGCCTAGTTTTTATTCTTATTTAACAGGGACAGAAAATTTAGAAATATTTTCAAGGTTACGAGGGACAATCAAAAAGAATGCTGTAAAAAGTGCATTAGAAGTGGTTGGACTTCCTTATAAAGATAAAAAGCCGTTTGCGTCATATTCATTAGGTATGAAACAACGACTTGGAATTGCTAATGCTATATTGAATGACCCGGAGATTTTAATATTAGATGAACCGACAAATGGGCTTGACCCTTTGGGAATAGTTGAAATCAGAAAATTCCTGCAGACATTGTGCCACGAACAAGGAAAAACTATTATTATTTCAAGCCATATTTTATCAGAAATTTCTTTACTTGCAGATGATATAGGAATAATACATGACGGTCATTTATTGAAAGAAATTTCTATGGATGAATTAGAAGAAAAAAACAAAAAATTTATTGAAATTAAAGTGAACTCTGTCCCTAAAGCCACACAATTATTAGAAAATGTGATGGAGTGTAAAAATTATTCCGTCACAGATAAAGATTGTATTGAAATTTATGATGAAACTTTAGGCACAGAAGATATAGCAGATTGTTTAGTTTCATATGGGGTCGGTTTATCATCATTATATTTCAAACATGAAACATTAGAAGATTATTTTACTTCTTTGACTGGAGGTGCGAAATTTGAATAATGCATTTCAAACGGAAATTTTAAAATTAAAGAAAAATAAAATGGCTTTTATTGGTTTTATAGTTACCATTTTTATCCCTGTTTTATTGGTTTTAAAATCTGTTTTCATTGATAAAATAAAAATTGATTATCATGAATGGATGCAGACAGTTTTCATGTTGGTAAATTTGGTTTTGCCTATTATGAGTGGCTTTTTTATCACGCAGTCAATGCAAAAAGAATATGAAGAAAAAACAATTATCAATATTATTACTGCACCTGTAAATAGAACGGTGTTTGTATTTAGCAAAATTATGGTTTGGTTTTTCTGGTATTTGGTAGTTATGGTTGTTACTGAATGCTTGACATTATTAGGTTCATTATTTTTGTTCCATTCACAAGTTACATCTTCCGCTATTTGTTTTACAGTACAGTTGTTTACACAAATTGGCCTTTTAAGTTATATTGCGTTTTTACCAATCATTTGGATTGCTATAAGACAGAGGACCTTGTTTTATCCAACCATGATATCTGCTTTAGTTTTCGTATTATTACAATGTGCTGGTTCTCAAGTATCGGAAGAATTGCTTCCAGTAGCAAGTTTTGTCCCGTGGCTTGCTATACAAATATCTGCTATGCTGCCAGAAAATAGTCAATATTTATATATATGCATAGCTTCAATATTATGTTCTGGACTGCTCGGAATTATTTTAGCAATTTTTGAATTTAGAAAACAAGATTTATAGGAATTTAAAGCCTTGATTTGTAAATACAGTATGCTGATTTTATATATAAAGGGGGCTAGTGATAATGCTTGAGGAATGGATACGCTGTCCCATTTGCGGCAGTAAAACTCGTGACAGAATCAGGGAGGATACCGTTTTGAAAAACTATCCACTCTACTGTCCGAACTGCAAGCAGCCGCTTGGCTCGTTGCCTGCGGGAATAAAGATCTTATGGAAGCGGCGTAGTTATGCCTTAAAATGGCAGCGCCGTTTCTTTTCTTTTTGTTATATTTTTCCGGTATTCTCCTGGGGTAACCCCATATTTTTTCCGGAAAATTTTATAAAAATGCGTACGGTTCGTAAAGCCAAGCTGTATTTCTATGGCGGATATGGATTTGCCTGTGTCTGCCAGAAGGGATGCAGCTTTTTTTAATGCAAAAGTCAGGCCATAGTCGTGAAGGCTCATGCCAGTATATTTATTGACAATTGTATTCATATAATTTCCGCTGTAGCATAGGGCGTTTTCTAATGCCGACCTGGACATACGGCCGTCGGTTTCTTCCAAAAGATGCCCAATCCGTGAGAACAGGAGCTGGTCAGAGCTGGAATGGAGCCTTACTTTGCTGATATGGTATAATTGTTTTGTATCCAGATATTGGAATAATTCACAGATAACCCCTTTGATGATATAAGTAGACCCGAATTTTGGAAACATCATGGAATGGATTAACACATCGGAAAGTTTTTGGAGTTTTTCTATATTTTTCCGGTTTTGGAAGGCTGGGAGGAAGTCTAAGTAATTTTTTCCGTCCCTTTCTTGGATATTGGCGTCCATAAACTGAAAAATAGAATTATCATAAGCAGTTTCTTCCTTCTGGAAATATGCAGTCCGGTGGGATTCCAGCAGTTCTTTGATAAAGTTTACGGACAGGACGATAAAGAGAACTTGTGCTTTCCCAATGTATCTTTCAATATGGAATACATTTTGGTTGATTAGGCAGCAGGTCCCTTCCGGGTATAGATACTGCCTGTCCTCAAGTTTTTGCATAATGCTCCCTTTCAGGACAATGATAAGTTCAAAGAAGCTGTGCCGGTGCAGGGGGCGGGCATTGAATTTATGGAAGGAAGAAACAATACGGGAAGTATAGAAATAATCTTCACCGGGAGATACGGACACCACGTTGTAGTAATCTTCCGCACACAGGCCGCTGCAGTAGGAAAATGTAAACTGGATTGGCGCGGACATATCATAATATGAGTTAATGATACTGTCTGGGTGGTGGATTTGTAAAATGCTGTTCTCTTTTCCAGGGTGTATAATATTCTTGTCCATGAAGGCCTTTCTATGGCAGCAATGGCTTTATCCACGGATATGATACAAAAATTGTGTACATATAGATGTTTCTGACATTGTTGCTTTTGGTGAAAATTGCTAAAATTTACTTATCTTAAGATAAAGTATATACATTATCGCCAAAAAAGTAAAGGAGAAAACAGATGAATGAGAAAAAATATTTAAAATGGTACCAAAAAGTGGCCTATGGTTCCGGCGATATGGCATCGAACTGCGGGTATGCTTTGATTTCAAGCTTTGTTATGCTGTACCTTACAAATGCCGTAGGGCTGAACAGCGCAGTGATTGGGACATTGATGATGGTTTCAAAACTGCTGGACGGGGTGTCCGACATTTTCTTTGGGGGATTAATGGACAAGACAAAAAGCAGGATGGGGCAAGCCCGCCCCTGGATGCTGTTTGGGCAGATAGGGGTTTCTGCATGTTTGTTTTTGGTATTTTGCATTCCTGATATGGGGCAGTCTATGCAGTATGCGTATTTCTTTGTATTTTATACAGCCTTCAATGCAGTTTTTTATACCGCAAACAGCATTGCTTATGCGGCTCTGGCAGCGAAGATTACAAAGAATGGGCAGGAACGTGTGCAGCTTGGTTCTATCCGGTTTATCTTTGCAACTTTTACCACCCTTGTGATTTCTTACAACGTTATGGGGCTGGTGGAACGGTTCGGCGGCGGTGCAAAGGGCTGGCGCATGGTTGCTTTCATTTTCGCACTTACCGCCCTTGCAGTAAATACGTTCTGTGTCCTTATGGTAAAAGAAGTACCGGACGACGAGGGGCAGGCAGCAGGGGAAGCGGGAAACTCCCTGGAACAGGCGGGAACTGGGGATGCTTCTGGGAAAATAGGGGCATTGGGCAGCAAGGCCGCAGAAAAAGTAGGTTTTGGCACATCCTTACAATTGCTGTTTAAGAACCCCTACTATATTATCATTCTTGGGCTGTATTTGGTAAACTATATTTACAGCGGCATTACACAGGGCTCTGCCATTTATTTTATGACGTATTATATGGGCGACCCTGCGCTTTTAGGGACATTTTCCTTATTCCAGTTAGTGCCTGTTATGATTATCCTGACAGTAACGCCGATGCTTGTAAAGAAGTTTGGGAGCATGTGGAAGGTGAACCTGTATGCCAGGGTCATTACGCTTCTGATGGGTGTTGTGTTTATTGCAGGGGCACTTAGCAAGAACCTCCCAGTTATGCTGTTTGCCACATTTTTCCGGAATATGGCGGGCGGCCCCCTGACAGGGACATTAAATGCGCTGGTGGCTGAAACCAGCGACTATACATGGAGGACACAGAAGGTAAGGATCGACGGCGTCATGTTTAGCTGTTCATCCATTGGGGTGAAGCTGGGCGGCGGCATTGGGAGCGCAGTCGTTGGATGGCTGCTGGCGCTGGGAGGTTTTGACGGCAAGGCAGCGGTACAGCCGGCAGGGGAAGAAGTCCGGCTTTGTGCAAAGGCTGACCGGGAACGGATGCCGGCGGACGGGGAAGCGCTTTCCTTTATAACAATAAAATTAACTGATAAAGATGGGAGGGAGAACCTTTTTGCCTCTAAGAAAATTTCTGTGGCTGTAGAAGGCGCAGGCAGGCTGGCGGCCTTGGGGAGCGCAGATCCCCAGTCCCTCAGGAGCTATGACGATACGGAATGGGAAACGTACGATGGGTATGTGCTTGCAGTTGTGCGGGCAGGCGAAGAAGCTGGGAGGATACAAGCCACCATTAAGGCAGAGGGCTGTGAGGAGGTGAAATTAGAACTGGTAACAGAGCCGCAAAAAACCTGGCGTCCTTGACAATCCAGTTTATTAATGATAAACTAATATTAGTTTATCGGTAATGAACTGAAAATGCGGAAGCAGAAAGGGACAGGGATAGTTATGGTTGATACAAATTTGGGGGCTGTAGAAGCCCGCTTTGCGGACATTATCTGGCAGAATGAGCCGATCCATTCCAGGGAGTTGGCTAAAATATGCGGGGAAGAACTGAACTGGAAACGCCCGACTGCTTATAATGTGCTGAGGAAACTTTGTGAAAAGGGGATTTTCCAGAATAACCAGGGAATTGTGTCGTCCAGAATTAGCAGGCAGGATTTTTATGGCATGCAGGGAGAGCAGTTTGTAGAGGAGGCATTCGAAGGGTCGCTGCCTGCTTTTGTGGCAGCGTTTACGGCACGGAAGAAGCTGACGGATGGGGAAATCCGGGAGCTGATGGGCATTATCCAAAGGGAGGAAGGGAAATCGGCCCGGGAACGGGCAGATATGGCCCGCAAGGAAGGGAGGTAGGCATATGGATATTTGGTATGGGATATTTCACAGGATTTTGGATATGAGCGTGGCAGGGGGCATTGCAGCCCTTGCTGTGCTGGCAATCCGTGTGTTAATTCGCAGGGCGCCGAAAAAATATGCCTATCTGCTTTGGGGAATCGTACTGTTCCGGCTGCTCTGCCCGGTTTCATTGCCCTCCCGCTTTTCGGCGCTGAACCTGGCAGGGAGAGCAGCGGAAAGCAATGGGGCTTATGTGAGCCTGCAATCCGCGCCGGCAGCCAGCAGCGGGGCAGGCGGCTGCTTGAAGATAGGGAAGGGGAACATCCCGCTGTGGACGGCGGCAGGAGGGGATGGAAAAGAGCCTGTACCACCAGGAATGGGGGATGAAGGGGATGGAAAAGAGATTTTCCAATTAGGAAACCGTGCAGGGGGAGATGGGAAAGAGCCTGTACAATCGGAAAACTGGGCAGGGGAAAATGGAAAAGGGCTTTTACAGCCAGAAACAGCGGCGGGGAACATGCCTGTGCAGGAAGGCGCTGCAGTTCTGGGGACGCCAATATCCATTGCCTTTGCCATTTGGCTGGCAGGGGCGGGAGCGATGGCATGTTCCGGGCTGGTGTCCGGGCTTAAGCTCCGGCGGAAGGCAGCGTGTTCCATGCAGCTTTGGGAAAATGTGTACTTGGCGGATTATATTGCATCCCCCTTTGTGCTGGGGCTGGTGCGCCCAAGGATTTATTTGCCCTCTGGCCTTGGGGAACAGGAGCAGAAGTACATTATCCTCCATGAGCAGCACCATATTTCCCGGCGGGACTATTTGGTGAAAATACTGGCGTTTCTGGCATTATGCCTGCATTGGTTCAACCCTTTGGCATGGCTGTCCTTCCATTTGGCAGGGAACGATATGGAAATGAGCTGCGACGAAGCAGTCATCCGGAAAATGGGGGATGGGATACGGGCGGAATATGCAGAGTCCCTGCTGCGTTTTACAGTAGGGGACAGGAAGCTTGCACAGATGCCGTTAGGCTTTGGGGAGGGCGATACAAAGAGCCGGATTAAGAATATAATGAGAAATAAAAAGCCGGCAGCGGGGATAACCGGCGTGATAGCCCTGCTGGTTGGGGCAGCCTGCCTTGCCACAGACCCTGCCCCTGCAGAATCAGGGCAGGGACAGGCAGAGATGGGGAGCCACGGCCTGTTTGACGCCAGTTTGGGCAAATCCGGGAATGCTGCAGAAGCGGGGCAGGGACAGCCTGCAGGCGAAGGGAACAATAGGCAGGCGTTTTTGGGAGCCGAAATGGGAACGGGTGCATTTCGGGAAAAAGAGGAACCCGGGGAAACGGAGTTTGTGAAAGCGTATGTCCATGACGCAATTATGGAGAAAAATGGGACGTTTTATTCAGGGGAGTATGGGTATGATTTTGCCTGCTGCAGTTTTGAAAACCTGAAAACCAAGACGTATGCACTGGCTGGGGAAGAAGGCAGGAAAACGGCCTATTATGGCTGGGCTTATTACGGCGAATATAATTTTACAGATCATGGAATTGAGGAGGTGGGAAGATCCCATCTTCCGGTTGCGCTGTCATTTGCGGTGGATAGGGATGGATATACGCTGGAAGAATACTGGGAACCCGGGGAGGGCAGCAGTTTTGTACAGGATGTCCGTGAAAAATTCCCATCAGATATTGAAAAGGATGCCCTTGACAGCCAGAAATATGCAGTGCAGCAAACACAGGACTGCTATGCCCAGGCGGTTGAATATGGAAGGCTGAATACAGATGCAATTATTGAAAGATTGCTGGGAACGGTTTGCTCTGCTCCATTGGAAGCTTCGGATCCCAGGGCATATATTGATGCCCACAGGATGGAATACCAGGAGCTGGTTTATTATGGGGATTATACCGTCCGGTATTTCCTGAAACGTTTCCAGCAAGGGGCAGCTGCAGCCCAGAGCGCAGAAGGCAAGGGGCAGGCAGTGCAAAATGGGGGAGGAACAGGGCTGGAAGGCAAGATTATGGCTCTGGCCTGTGAAGAAATTTTAGGGCTTGGGAACGTGCTTCCGGTTTCGGCTGGCACAGCGTCTACAGGGCAGGAGTGGTACAACAGCCTGAAAACCCATAGGGGCAGCATTGTGGAATATTATGAAAAAATGGAAGCAGAAAACCCTTATACGGAGATTGGGATCCCAGTAATGCTGCCCCAAAACAGAAGTTGGATACAGGATATTGTGCGGGAAGAATGTGATAAGGAGCGCCTGCAGGTAAAATATTATGACAGTGTGCTGGAAGGGCAGTGCAGGCTTTGGGTTATAAAAGGTGGGGAAGCCAGTTTGCGGGACAGGATAGAGGAAAGCCTGGAAAGCAAATGGGGCATGGCGCCTGAGGAAGCCAGCCTGCAAAGCGTGATACCCAAAGGGAGCCCGGAAGAACTGTGGGCTGGGGCAACCAAGTCCTGGAACAGCATAGAGGTGAAGGTTCGGCATACGGAAGAATGGGCATTGGCTACCTGGGAGTATGGGGATTATGCATTTGCAATTTTAGGGGAAAACGGTTCCCATCAAGGCGTGATAGATTCCCTTCCAAAAACGGCAGTGGGGATAATTGGAGAACTGGAATGAGTGGGAGTGATGGTTTGCCAAAAATGTTTTTCATCTTATAGGAAAGACCGTGTTACTGTGAAGTGTTAAAGTGTATGGATTTCCTATAAGAGAAAAACAATTATGAGCAGCTCGCGGAGAGGGAATTTATTGCTGCGCAATCCGCTCGCGCACGGAGAATACGCTGTGCGCATTCTTTTTTATGGATATTTCAAGCTTTTTTGGAAAATGTGTGTTATAATGTCAGCATATGATATCGTATGTTCCGCATGACTTGTTATAAAATTGGCGGCAAAGCGCCTGCGGGCATTGTAATACGAAAAGAAGGAGCAAATACCATATGAAAACAAAAAAATTCTCTACTTTATTATTAGCGGGCTTATGCTGCATGACGCTGGCAAGCGGCTGCGGCGCGAATGGGGCAGCGAATCCGGCAGAAAATTCCGCTGGGGAAACCCAGGCAGGGGAGGAGGGCAATGAAGGGACAGAAAGCGAAAAGGAAACTGTGGGGGAATTTTCCACGCAGGATACGGAAGGGGAAACATATACGCAGGAAATATTTGCGGAGTATGACTTAACGCTGGTGAACGTATTTACCACCTGGTGTTCGCCGTGCGTCAACGAAATCCCGGATTTGGAGGAACTGCATAATGAAATGAAGGAAAAAGGCGTGAACGTGGTAGGCATTGTGCTGGACGCAGCCGGGACTGCCGGCAACCCGGACGAGGAGGTTGTGGAGAAGGCCAAGCTCCTGGCAGAGAAAACAGGGGCAACCTATCCGTTCCTGATACCAGATGCGAGCAATTTTAACGGCAGGCTTTCAGGGATTGCAGCAGTGCCGGAAACATTTTTTGTGGACCAGGATGGGAATATCGTAGGGGAAACGTATACGGGGAGCCGTTCCTTGGAGGAATGGAAAGAAATTGTGGAAACAGAACTGAAAGGGGCAGGGAAGTGAGCCGCCGGAACATTTCCCGGAACAATGGGGCTGATACCCAGCCGCAGCAGCGGGAATGGCGGGGCAGCAGGCCAGGTTCCATAAAAGTTTCCCGCAGCGGGGCAATTCTGGCAGCGCTGGGGCTGCTGTTTATGGGATACGGGGCAAGCCGTGGGGAGATGCCTGTGGTTTTGGAGAAAGCAATTAATATTTGTATGGAGTGCATTGGAATTGGATAAAGGAAAAAACGCAAATGAATGGAAACGCCATAAGGTGCAAGCCCTCTGGGCGCTGCTGACGAACGGCTATCTGGCCGGGTTTGCCCAAGGAAAAATTTACAGGGGGAAATTAAAGAACCTCTGCGTCCCCGGGCTGAACTGTTATTCCTGCCCGGGAGCCGTTGGAGCCTGCCCCATTGGGGCAATGCAGGCGGTAATCGGGAACTGGAATTTTAAGTTTGCTTTTTATGTGGCAGGGTTCCTTGTATTTGTAGGCGCATTGGCAGGAAGGTTTGCCTGCGGGTGGCTGTGCCCCTTCGGGCTGGTTCAGGAATTGCTGCATAAAATCCCTTTTCCCAGGAAAATAAAGGCGGTTCCGGGGGATAAGCTGCTGCGGAAACTGAAATATGCAGTGCTGTTGGTATTTGTCATACTCCTGCCCATGGTTTTGGTAGATGTGTTAGGCCAGGGCGCACCTTATTTCTGCAAACTGATTTGCCCTGCAGGCACGTTGGAGGGGGGCATCCCGCTGGTACTGATGAACAAACCCATGCAGAGCGCCCTTGGATGGCTGTATGCATGGAAAAACGTTTTGCTGGCTGTTACCATTTTCTTGTCTGTCTTGGTTTACCGGCCGTTCTGCAAATATATCTGCCCATTGGGGGCAGTTTATTCTGCTTTTAACCCGATAGCGGTGTTCCGTTACCGGGTAGACAAGGATGTGTGCATCAATTGCAAAGCATGCGCGGAGGCCTGCCATATGCAGGTGGATCCGGCGGAGCACCCGAACCATCCAGAATGTATCCGCTGCGGGGCTTGTAAAAAGGCCTGCCCGGTGGATGCAATCCAGTAATATTTTGTAACAGTTCAGCCTGCAACTGCGCGCTTGCTGCGCGGTTAGCAGCCAACGGATTGGAGTAGCCAGGAATCCGCCTCTTTGCCGCAGGCAAACTTTAAAATGGGCGGATTCCGTAACAGTGAAGCCGGAAGGCTGAACTGTTACAATATTTTAAAATTTTCTAAAAAAAGTGCTTGCTTTTTACGGAAGACTGTGGTAATATTAATCCGTCGCTGGGGCAACGGCGACGGACAAGCACTGACAAGGCTCCTTGGTCAAGCGGTTAAGACATCGCCCTTTCACGGCGGTAACACGGGTTC
>ERZ778516.2956-NODE-2956-length-10541-cov-3.667557_pt1 | contig 10541 bp, 8 predicted proteins | sample MGYA00510342_ERZ778516 | MGnify/ENA primary metagenome ERZ778516 (study PRJEB29527, sample SAMN07138961) | mouse gut metagenome | material: feces | host: mouse | place: China:Nanjing | collected 2016-01-25 ...
ATTGGTATAATTTATTATTATTTTTCCTTTCGTTCGGATACAAAAAAAATGAAAATAAGGGAGATAACCTAATAATCATTGGGCGGATGGCTACTATTGGGTTAAGTTTTACTGGACACTCTCCTTGCGGCATGTAACATATCTGTCTGTTTAATATAGTCTTCTCCATTGACTCTTACTATTTCTTCTTCAGTAATCCTCTGCGCAAAACAGTTAGAATGTATTTTATCTCTCATTCTCTCACTCGTGTTGTTGAAAATCCGATGTATAAAGCCTTTCAGGTATGAGAGATGCGGGGAGAGACGCTTGGAAAGGTGAGAGCATTGCTCTCATTTTTGCCCAATAATGTATTTTTTGTAGGTTACATGTCATTATTTCCTGCTATCCGATGCGAATACTTTCATTTGAAACTATCCGAAAGGCAGCTACCTTCTTAAATGCCTATTCTTGCTCATGTAGAATGATATTGTGCAGTTTTACTGTCTAATAGATAGTTTTCTTAGAAACTTCTTGAAATTTTGCTAGGATTAATTAAATCTTCATTATCTTTGAACCCTAAATCTAAAGATTATGAGTGACCAAATAAAGCAAATAGCCGAACGTCTTCAGGGATTGAGAGACGTTTTGGAACTGACTCCCCAAGAGGTGGCCGAAAGTTGCCAGCTCACGGTGGAAGAATACTTGGGTATGGAAAGCGGTGAGAAAGATATATCAGTCAGTGCTTTGCAGAAGATTGCCCGCAAATATGACATCGCACTGGATGTGCTGATGTTTGGTGAAGAACCTAAAATGAGTGCTTACTTCTTGACCCGTTGGGGCACAGGGGTGTCAGTGGAGCGTACCAAAGCATACAAATATGAATCATTGGCATCGGGATTCCGCGGACGCAAAGTAGATCCGTTCATCGTTACCGTAGAACCGAAGCCCGAAGATACGCCTATTTATTTCAATTCACACGAAGGACAAGAGTTCAACCTGGTGATAGAAGGACGTATGTTGCTTAACATTAACGGAAAAGAACTTATTTTGAACCCGGGTGACAGCCTTTACTTTGATTCTGCTCAGCCTCACGGCATGATGGCACTGGATGGCAAGACTGTGAAGTTCCTGGCAGTAATTATGTAAATTGTAAGAGTATGGTAGAAAGATTCTTAGAACAAACCGCTTTTACCTCACAAGAGGATTTTATAAAGAACCTGAAAATCAAGGTTCCCGAAAATTTTAATTTCGGTTATGATATTGTTGATGCTTGGGCTGCTGAGGAACCCGACAAGAAAGCCTTGTTGTGGACCAACGATAAAGGTGAATCCCGACAATACACCTATGGCGACCTGAAAAAATATACCGATATGACGGCATCTTATTTCCAAAGTCTGGGCATCGGTCGCGGTGATATGGTGATGTTGATACTGAAACGCCGTTATGAGTTCTGGTATTCCATTATCGCCCTGCACAAATTGGGCGCGGTGGTGATTCCTGCCACTCACTTGTTGACCAAGAAAGATATTGTGTATCGTTGTAACGCTGCCGATATTAAGATGATTGTTGCGGCAGGCGAGGATGTAATCACCAAACATATCATAGAAGCGATGCCTGATTCTCCTTCTGTAAAGAAGCTGGTCAGCGTCGGTCCCGGAATTCCCGAAGGTTTCGAAGATTTTCATCAGGGGATAGAAAACGCGGCTCCGTTCGTAAGACCCGAACATCCGAATACCAATGAGGATACTTCACTGATGTATTTTACATCGGGAACTACCGGCGAGCCGAAGATGGTGGCGCATGACTTTACTTATCCGTTGGGACATATCGTAACTGCCGGTTTCTGGCATAACCTGCACCGCGACAGCCTGCATCTGACGATTGCTGATACCGGCTGGGGAAAGGCCGTGTGGGGAAAACTCTACGGACAGATGATTGTGGGTGCAAATATCTTTGTTTACGACCATGAGAAGTTTACTCCTGCCGATATCCTCGGAAAGATTCAGGACTATCATATCACTTCACTGTGTGCTCCTCCCACCATCTATCGTTTCTTGATAAAGGAAGATATCAGTAAGTATGACCTGTCTTCTTTGGAATATTGCACCACTGCCGGAGAAGCGTTGAACTATTCTGTATATGAGACGTTTAAGAAGATAACCGGTATCCGGCTGATGGAAGGCTTCGGACAGACGGAAACGACGTTGACATTGGGCACCTTCCCTTGGATGGACCCGAAACCGGGCAGCATGGGCGTGCCCAACCCGCAGTATGACATTGACTTGCTGACTCCTGACGGTCGTTCGGCAGAAGACGGTGAACAGGGACAAATTGTCATCCATACGTCAAAAGGCAAGCCGCTGGGGTTGTTCAAAGAGTATTATCGGGCGGCCGAGCTGACAGAAGATGCTTGGCACGACGGCATTTATTATACCGGTGATGTGGCTTGGCGTGACGAAGACGGATATTTCTGGTTTGTGGGACGTGCGGATGATGTTATCAAGAGTTCCGGTTACCGTATAGGCCCGTTTGAAGTGGAAAGTGCACTGATGACTCATCCTGCAGTGGTGGAATGTGCCATTACGGGTGTTCCCGACGAGGTGCGCGGACAAGTGGTAAAGGCGACCATCGTTCTTTCCAAGAACTACAAAGGACAGGAAAGCCCCGAACTGATTAAGGAATTGCAAGACCATGTGAAGCGTGTGACTGCCCCTTATAAGTATCCGCGTGTGATAGAGTTTGTAGAAGAGCTTCCGAAGACTATCAGTGGTAAGATTCGTCGCGTGGAGATACGTGATAAAGATAAATAACCGACTTGTGCGTCGGGCGGAGTTTTATTCGTAACGAAGTAAAAGATGAAAAGAATTTTGTTTTTTGCATTTTTGTGTCTGACTGCCTGCCTGTCGGCAGGCGCACAGGCATTGTCTCCCATAACATGGACTGCCTACGGACTGACTTTCAAGGTGCCGAAGGATATTGCCGTGGAGGAGGATACGGAGGAAACTTTCCTGTTGAATGATAGTAAGTTTTATATCACTGTCCAGGCTTTGGACTCTGACGGCATCACGAAGGACGACCTGAAAGGGGTGCTTCGGGATTATGCCAATGATGATGGCGTGGAGAATCAGACTGCTGTCAAAGCCTTTGACTTGGAGCAATTCTATGGCGTTTCAATGGATGGCAAATGTGAGAATGACCATTGTTGCTATGCCTGCCTGATGACCAAGGCGGCGGGAAGTGCATTTTATATTTCCATCATTTATTCGGCCGGGCATAAAGCGGAGGCTGAGGCTATCCTGAAAAGTTTTGTGATGGAAGAATAACCAAAAGTTTTTTTGCTTTAGGAGGTATGCCAAAACCAAGATGTCCACTCTAAAAGTTGCTTCTTATAACTGACAAGTATAAAAGAGAGCCATATCCAACTCGATTCTCGAGTGATGATATGGCTTTTCTCATTGCTGATAAATTGCCCCCCCCCCCTCTATAGTTCTTATTTAGTCTTTACTTTAAATTGCAATGCAATAGGTTCATTCTTGATACCTTTGGGGAGTGACACCTTCACTTTGCCGTCCTTGCAAGTATATTTCACGCTCCTGTTTCCTTTTAGCATTTTCATCTTGCCTTTTGGAAGATTTCCTGTCCATTCTATCGTTTCCGGCAGTGTTTCTCCCTCGGGCAATGCATAGATGGCATAGAGTGTCTGTCCGTCTTTGTCGGCAGTGAACCATGTGTGTCCGTCCTGATAAATGGGAGTGATTCGGGTGTTGTAGATAGCCTTGCCATTTGCCCGCAGCCATTCTCCCACCTCATGCAGACGCTTGGTCACTTCCTCTTCGATGATACCGTCAGGGGTAGGCCCTACACCCAATAGCAGGCAGCCGCCTTTGGCAGTGATTTCACTCAATATGTTGATTACCTTCTGCGGCGATTTGAACGGAGCATTTGGCACCCATCCCCAATCATTGCTCAGTGTGATGCAACTTTCCCACGGATAGTCGAGCTGTGTTTCGGGGATACCGCGTTCGGGCGTCTGGTAGTTTTCGTTCTTTCCCCTGATGCTGCGGTCTACCGAAATCAATCCCGGATGCTTCCGGCGTGCCTGTGCCAGAATATCGTCCAGGCCGATGTCGTCGCCTTTCACCCAGCCGCCGTCCAGCCAAAGGATATCGAAACTTCCGTAGTCAGACATCAGTTCGTTCAGCTGATTGCGGGTAAAGGTCTGATAATTCTTCCACCAGTCAGGATGGCGGTCTTTCTTGTAATTGATATTACGGTTGGGGGTAGCGAAATAAGGATTCCAAAACCATTCGCAATGCCAGTCGGGTTTAGAGAAATAGCATCCCATCATGAAGCCCTTCTTACGGAAAGCATCGAATACATGGTAAGCCACGTTCTTGCGCGGATTATCCTTGAAGGCTCCGTGTGCAATAGAGAAATCTGTGTATTTGGAATCGAAAGTACAAAAACCGTCGTGATGCTTGGTGGTGAATATCATATACTTGATACCTGCATCCTGCATTACATCCGCCCATTGTTCGGGATTGAAGTTGACCGGATTGAGCGAATCTTTCAAGCCCCAGTACCATTCTTTGTATTCATTGTAGGGTAAAGGCTTCTTGCGTGAAATCCAGTCGACGTCTTCCGAGCATATCGACCATGATTCTACAATGCCCGGAACGGAGTAAAGACCCCAATGGAACAGGACTCCGAACTTCTGGTCTTGCCATTTGTCCAGTTTGGCCAACACTTGTTGGTCGGTAGGCCATACATAATCGGTTGCTTCTGACTGCTTGTGGACAAAGCCTTGTACTTGTTGGGCGTGGAGGTTCAGGGCGAACGCTGCTCCAGCCATGCATACTATTAGTTTTTTGAGGTTATACATAACTGTTATGAGTTAGTGTTTATTGTTTTGTTTGCGTTTAATTTCCGTTTAAGGGTTGATAAAGGTAAGGTTTTCTTATTTGGCGAGCAAGAAAAGAGGATAGAAATTTAATAATTGGGTGGAAAACAAAAAAAGAATGCCCGGAAAGCATTATTCGCTTCCCGGGCATTTCTCAATAGATTATAATGTATCAATTACCATCCCGGGTTCTGTGTCAGATTCGGGTTGATAGAGATTTCATTAGTCGGAATAGCAAACAGGTAGTTCTTCGGATCTTCAAATCTTGCCTGTGTGTCTACGCGTTTACTGTAAATGTCAAGTTCACCTTGGTTGTTTGTACCCAATACATTCTGCATAGTGGCGATATTTTCAGCAGAATAAAGAGTTGCATCAGGAATCATACCCATGCGGGGTGCAACAGAAGCATCTAGGCGTTTACCGCATGCCCAACGGCGCAAGTCGTCAAAGCGGTAACCTTCACCGAATAATTCTACACGGCGTTCGCGACGGATTTCACGAATCAGTGTTGCGTTATTGGCACTTACATTCGGATATTCAGTTTCCAGTTTGGGATCAACGGCCGGAGTCATAGTCAATTTGTGGTTGAATCCTACGCGTTCACGCAGCTTATTGACTGTTGCATCCAAATCAGTCTGAGAAATGGTGCCCAGTTCTGCAGCAGCTTCTGCACGAATTAACAGAATTTCACCGAAACGGAATACCGGAGCATCCAATGTTCCCTGATGGTGAGCAGCCAAATGTTCGGCTGCATTATAGAATTTGGCAATGCTATAACCGGTAGAAGATGAACCGCCTGCACCGGTATTTACAATGTTGGCAATATTGGCTGGATGTCCGTTCAGATAATAGGTGTGTTCACCGGCTTCGGGCGAGCATACTGTCTGTAGCAAACGCGGGTCGCGGTTGTTCAACTCTGCCAATAATCCGGTGTGTGTGCTATGTCCGGGGCAATTGCAAAGAGTGATAGGCAATCCTGTTTCTGCGCACAGATAGTCATCAATACAGTCTTTGCTGACACCCAGAGGGGTTTCGCCTACACCAATCTGACGGCTCAGGTTATTACCTTTACCCAAGCTGGGGTCATAGGCCTTAGACAAGATGATTTCAGGATTGTTTGCGTAATCAGACTGAATGAATAATTCATGATAAGCCTGTGAAGGAGAACTGCCCTGGAATAATGAGTAGCCATATTCCGATTTCATTAATTCTCCGGCCGCATTGTATGCTTCCTGCAGGAATTTTGTATCTCCTTCCATCTTGTGATAACGACGCCATGTACCTTCAAACAAGCAGAAACGTGCTTTCAATGCCAATGCTGCATCTTTTGAAATGCGAGTAACATCCACTTTCGATTTCATGGGCAACCACTCAATAGCTTGATCGATTTCTTTCAGCATATTGTCTGCTACCACAGTGCGGGAATCACGTGCTTTATATAAGTCTTCGTCTCCCGGATTTACGACTTTGTCATACCAAGGCACATCGCCATAAGTTTTCACTTTGTTGAAATAGTCAAGGGTTTTGAGGAATAAGATTTCTCCTGCAAAACGATGTTTTTCTGCTTCTGAAGCCTGTGACTGTTCGTAATTGGCTAAGAAGTCATTACAAGCACGGATATATTCCCAGTTCCATTCTGTATCTTTAGCACCGGTAGGAGCTACGTGCAGACCGAAGCTGGTAGTATTGTATTCCCATGGGTAAATGTTGTCCGATTTGAAATCTTCTTCCATCATACCGAAGTTGTAAGATTGTGGGTCTCCATGCCCTTTAATCAATTTAGGATAGAGATTGTTACAATATTGCTGTAATCCATCAGCACCGGCTGTTGAAAAGAATTTGTCTTTAGAGATGGAATCCAGCGGTTCGCGATCCAAATAATCGCAGCTTTGCAATGCTAAAGCTACTAAACCTATATATAATATATTTTTTTTCATAATCGTTCCTGAATTTAGAATGTTACGTTGATACCAAATGAATAAGTACGGCAGAATGGGTATTTGGTCATACGATCTTCCATTTCACCATCTTTCTTTCTGTTACCTGTTGCATCCGGGTCTAGGTATTTATACAAACCTGTAGCTTCCCATAAGTTTTGTCCGCTTGCAAAAACTCTCAACTGAGCGATGCCGAATTTGGAAATCCAAGCTTGTGGCAGGTTATAACCGATAGTTACATCTTTCAGACGGATGTAAGAAGCATCTTGCAAATATTTAGTCTGAGTTTGACGGCTGCGAGTTGTGTTGGTCGGAGTTGGATAGTAGGCATTCGGATTTTCGGGTGTCCAATAGTCTAGATGAGTTTCATTCAATGTACTCCACCATTGTCCGTAGTATCCCCAGAAAATACCGGTACTGCCTGTACCGAGCCACAAGTCGCGTTTCATTGTACCTTCAAACAAAGCGCGGATATCAAAGCCTTTCCATGATGCACCCAGATTGATGTTGAAACGATAGCGCGGAGTATTGTTACCGATAATCTTCTTGTCACCGTGGTCGCTTAATGTATTCTTTCCGTAGTCAACTGCACCGTTTCCGTCTAAGTCAGCGTAACGGATATCACCTGGCAACCAAGTGGTTGCAATTACTTTTTGGCGAACAGCCTGTTGTTCTGCTTCTGCTTTGTCCTGAATGAAGCCGTCAGTGACATAACCCCATATTTCACCCAGTTCCATTCCTTCGTAGTAGTCTCCCAGATAACCGGTCGGGTTGTCATATTTGGTAATTTTTGAATAGCTGTCCGAAAGGCCGATACCGATGTTGTAATCCAATGGGCTGCCGCCTACGTTGGCGATTTGGTCTTTCCAGCTCAAAGAAAGTTCCCAACCGTTTGTTCTCATGTTGGCTAGATTTTCCTTACCGCCGGTAGACCCCATTGTTGCAGGATAAGTCTTTGATACGACCATATCATTGGTATAACGGATAAAGTAGTCGAATGAAGCAGTCAAGCGGTTGTTCAACAGACCCAGATCAAGACCGAAGTTGGCGGTAGTTACCTTTTCCCAACTTACATTGTTATAAGCCAATGAAGCAGGAGTGATACCGGTTGCCAATTTACCGTTCAATAAGTAGTTAAGCTGAGCAAAGCCCATAGAGCTTAAGTAGTCGAAGTTACCTGTAGTAACCTGGTTACCTAATGAACCGACAGATGCACGGAGTTTAACGTTTTCGAATATATTGCGTGCAGAGTCAAAGAATTTTTCTTCAGATAATCTCCAACCGATAGAAGCTGATGGGAAGAATCCCCAACGGTCATTTTCACCGTATTTTGAAGAACCGTCATAACGACCGTTCACTTCCAATAAGTATTTACCTTTATAATCATAGTTCAAACGGAAGAAAGCACCTTGTACAGCCCAGATAGTTGCTTCTTCTTCCAGATTTTGCTTGGTTCCGGCTAAGTCGATAACAGGGATATCATTTACAAACAAGCCTGTTGTCTTGCCATACATATTACTGGTTTCTTTAGATTCCTGGTTATAACCTACCATTGCGGTAAGAGAGTGGTCGCCGAAAGATTTCTTATATTCTGCCCATAAGTTCAATGCTTCATAAGTATCGTCATACTTCCTCAGTGAAACACCGTTCGGGTCACCTTTTGACATTGAAGTGCCATCGGGTTGCTTCTGATAGATAGTCTTTTCGTGTGAACGAGTGGTTCTGAAGTAACGGTTTCCGGTATAGTCACCTCTTACAGTGAGTCCTTTGAACGGAGTTAATTTGAAAGAACCTGTATACCAGATATCATCATAAACATTCTTTGTACGTCCGGCCTGTGCCAACATACCCGCAATGTTGAAGTTGAAGTTAGAACCTGCTACACCTGCAAAGTCTCCATCCGGTAAATAAACGGGAACAAACGGCATGGCGCGATATACTTCATAATAAGGGTCTTCTGAAGTATAGAAATTAGAGTTAGGTTCGTTAGCTTCGCTACGATTGTATTTTACGTTCAATCCGATTTCCAACCAATTAGTTAATTGAGTGTTGAAATTGAATGACATATTAATACGTTTGAAATGGTCTGTTCCATAAGCCAGCAAACCATCTTGTCCTTTGTAACCTACCGAACCGTAGTAAGAGGTCTTTTCAGAACCACCACGAACGCTGGCATTGTGCTGTTGCATGAAGGCTGCATCATTAAACAGTACATCCAGCCAGTCAGTATTACCGGCATAAGCCCATTCTCCGTTGGCGGTGAATTTGTTTCCTTGTGTGTTTTCCCAAGCAGTAGGAAGACTGGGGTCTTTCATGCGTGCTTCTACAGCTTCAATCAATTCATCACTCCAATATTGAGTACCGCTGGTATTGTTGGATTCCACATTCATGGCGCGTAACCATTGGTCTGCCGGTAATCCTTTAGCCATGCGTGAAGGAGCTGACCATGAGAAATTATTGTTATAGTTGAAAGTTACTTTTTCTCCTTTCTTACCTTTTTTAGTTGTAATCAATACAACGCCGAATGCTGCACGTGCACCATATACGGCTGCAGAAGAAGCATCTTTCAACACTGAGATACTTTCAATATCCTGCGGGTTAAGCAAAGAAATATCGTTGGTTTCCACACCATCTACCAAGATTAATGCAGAACCGCCATTCAATGATGTAAGACCACGGACATTGATACTTGTGCTTGAGTTAGGATTACCATTGGCAAACGAAATGTTCAAGTTAGGAATGGCACCTTGCAAACCTTGAGCCAAGTTAGCGATAGGACGGTCTTCCAAAACATCGCTTTCCGCCATTGCTACTGCACCAGTCAGGTTTACCTTTTTCTGTGTACCATAGCCTACCACCACTACTTCCTCCAAAGTCTGAGTATCATCTTTCAAGATGATGTTCAAAGGAGTACCGTTCCATTTTACTTCCTGAGTAATGTAACCCACGAAAGAGATTTGAAGAATGTCTCCCTTATTGACATTAGATAAAGAGAAGTCACCGTCGATTCCGGTGATTGTTCCATTAGTAGTACCTTTTACTACTACTGAAGCTCCAATGACGGTCTCGCCGGTTCCGTCTTTTACAATACCGGTACAAGCTCCGTTCTGCTGTGTGATTTTCACATCGGTTACGCTGGGATTGCTAACCGCATACGCTGCTCCGGTAGAGGCTCCCATCAGGAACAGCATCATACTGACTGATTTTAGTCGTTTTAACATAGCTGTGATTTTTAAGTGTTTATTGAAACTTATTAATAACCAACTGTACCAAGTTCTTTCAGAACTATGTTAAACTGTAAGCCATTGTATATAAGCACGATAAGAAAACGCATAAAAATGTGCAAATAGTCATTCTAGAAAATTTGGGCTATGGATTTATGTATATAATTCTACTTCTTTTCTACCTTAACAATACGTTTAACCCCACTGTACAACAGGCCAATAGAATTTATTGACAGCATCTTATATTAGAAAATCATTGTTGATATCAAGAATGCTCTACTACGTTTCTACTTATAGAATTATAAGTTTTTCTCATAGAATCGTATTTTTAAGATTTAGAGAGCTTTTAATTCATAAATAAACATTAATTTCATTTCTGTAGCACAAGCTTTGGAATTCACCTTTGTTAAAAACGACCCGAAGACCAAAATATTTTTTATTCGAAAGCTACATTCTTTAAAATTATTATATATTTGCATCGTTAATCTAAATTATATTGAA
>ERZ778516.2960-NODE-2960-length-10524-cov-4.236890_pt1 | contig 10524 bp, 7 predicted proteins | sample MGYA00510342_ERZ778516 | MGnify/ENA primary metagenome ERZ778516 (study PRJEB29527, sample SAMN07138961) | mouse gut metagenome | material: feces | host: mouse | place: China:Nanjing | collected 2016-01-25 ...
TTATGGGCATCCGTCCCTCCCACATCCGAAATCAGTCCGACAAACACCCTCCCTGCCTCCTTCCAAATTTTGGATATTACAATTTATCCACCCATAAAGCCCACTTTTTTGGTTCTTCTTCCCCATCAAGCTTTAACAACTTACCGGCACATCAGCCGCGCACCGTTAAATGTCACCCTTTTTTGCGTTGTGAATGACGCGCGGAATGAAAACAGCCCGGCATACGCCATATTATCCCACGCCCCGCCGTAAGTGACGATATACTCCTCGCCCGGGGCGGCTTCATTAAACCAGGCATCGCAGTAATAGCTGCAATTCCCGGCACCGCCCCCGATCTCGGAGGGCAGCGCGATAAGCGGGTTTTCCTTATCATACCCCATGCGCTTTACATACATCCGGTCGGGATCGCCAAACTGTTTGCTTGAAAGGTTCACATTCTGGACGGGCAGTTCGTAGGAAATCAGGGCGCGCCGCCCATTCGGGTAACATACCATCAGCCGGTTATCCTTTACCGCGCACCCGGAAAGCACCACCCATATCCCGCCCCAGACATTTTCCACACCCCGGTAGCAGAATGCGTCATGCGCGCGCTGTCCCCCGAAATCCTCGCGGGAATATATATCCGCCAAATTCCCCAAAACACAACGCGCGGCATCCGTCGAGCCGGTATGTTCCGGAAGTTCCGACATCCCGGTGCTGTTTGCCGTAAGGTTGATGGGTGCACCGGAAAAAGTAATGCATACCCGCCCGTCCTCCTCCTTTTTCCTGTCCGTAATAACGCGCATCATATTGCCGCTTCCCGGCTCAAAAAAAGTTTTCCATGTGTCCATCACAGCCACGGCATCCCCCACGCGGTAGCGCCTTGAAATGGAATTGTCCCTCATCCGGATGCTGTTTGTCTGCGGCACATCTTCCGAGGAATAATAAGTTGCCTTCCTGTCCCAGATAAGGTACGGCATATAGACATTGCCCTCAAAAACCGACTGGGAATCAAGGATTGCACTCTCCACCAGAAACAGGCGCAAAAGCGTAAGTGCAGCAAAAAGATCAATCTCCTCAAATCCCCTGTTGCGCCCCGCCATCAGAAGAAATTCCTCACCGGAACGGTACAGGGATGGCTGCATGCCCGCCCTTGACACAAGCATCAGACCGTCAATATCTTTCTTTGGGGCAGGTTCTAACGCCATCCCGCCGCCCCCCTCAAATTCCTCCGCCGCAAAGTATGCGCCCACATAGATGGCATCCACCTCACCCTGCGAAGTTACAAAGGACGGGTCGGGCACAAAGCCCTCCTTTTTTTCCGGTGATATCAGGATTTCCTCAAATCCCTCAGAGAGCCGTCGCGCTACATAATGCTTTGGGATCTCAACCATCACTTCGCCCGCCGTGCCGTCCGCCGCGTAACCCTCATCCCCCTCGTAAATAATCCTGCGCTCCCCGCCCGCAAAGGATACCGCACACCGGCGAATCGCACACCACGGATAAATATTATCGAAATCATTCCCGTACGGGCAGGCATCTTTTTCGCCAAGCCGATAATTAAAATGCAGCCCGGCCGCATCCCCGATCCGCTCACATACCGGGACGGGGTCGCCGTGGTAAATCCTGACACCGTATTCCGGGACGGGCACAAAATCACCAGAAACACTTTTTTCGTATTTTTCCCCGGAAAAGCCCGTCTGACTGGGGGATTCATAAAAGACTTTTATGCCATCTTCCGGATATTCCAAAACTGTACCGTCCGCCCTGACTATCTCCAATGTAAGCCTATTTCCAGCACTTGCTTCCAGCCGGGGCATATTTTCCATTTTTTTCTTTTCTTTTACGTTTTTTCCCTTTTCTGCTTCCTCCGCACTCTTCCTGACATACCATCCGCTGGCACTGTAAATAATTTCCTCCCCCTTACCTAAAGCGGGGAGCAAAATATCTTTCTTATACTGCGCTTCATAAAATGTCGGTATTAATCCGTATTCGATTTGCAGGCGGCTGCCTAGCGGAAGGGTTTCCTCATCCCCGTCCTTCGCATAATAGACGCGGGCGCGCACCGCCCCCGCGGGAATTGCAACCTTTGGGAATGTCACATTGGTCAGTTTCCCGCTTACCATCCGGTATTTTTTTTCCGAGGGAACATCCGTGAGAATCTCCCCGCTTTCTAACATAAACTGCCAGATTGCGCGGTTGTAGGCATCCCCGCCCATCACCAGGAATTTTCCCTCCTCCGAAATGTCAAACCAGCCCGTATGCCGGTACTGTTTGTTCCCCTTTGCATAAATTTTCTCCTCACCCTTTTTAAAATGGCCGTACTCCACTTCCTGCGGCGCAAGATTCCTGCCCTTTACGCAAAGTCTTGCCACTTCCTCTTCTTTTAATCGGTAGCTCAAACAAATATTTTTTATTTTACCCGTAATTAACATAATATGATATCCCCTCCGCCGCAAAAAGATGGAAAATATGTTCCTTTTTCTTTTCATTTTGCTCAAGTATAACAACATTATACAACCTTGTCAACGGAATGGGAGCAAAATCGGGTTCAAAACCGACAGCTTTCGCACAGAAATTTGTGCTGGAAAAAAATGCTGCGATGTGATACGATAGATAGACCAGACTGAAAAGATATAAACAGAAAGAAGGAGTTCCCATGAACAAAAAAGAGATCCTTGAACTCAAGCGCCGCATGACAAAAACAAATTGCACGTTCACGCGTATGTGCGGCTGCTATGTCAATGCAGAAAAAGAGATTGTTCTGACCTTTAACGAGAATTTTTTAAATCTCTCGGAGGACGAGCTACATAAATACTTGGAGATTGCCGCCAAAACACTGTCCGGCACGCGGGGAAACAACCTGCTTGAACTTACTTTCCCAAAAGAGCAGGAAGAAGCGGGCGGCAAGCAGCAGTTTCTGATGGGATTAAAAGAGAGCAAGCTAAAAAACGACGAACTGTCACAAACCTTTTACCAGCTTGTTATCGATAATTACGATTATGCGGGCAATTACCTGATTATACTGTTCCACGATGTATATGATGTTATGGCAAAGACCAGCGACAACCGCACCCTCGATGAATCCGAGGAAGTTTACGAGTACCTGCTTGGTGCCGTCTGCCCGGTAACTCTCTCAAAAGCCGCGCTCGGCTATATTGAAACAGAAAACCGGATCGGACCGCGCATGCGCGACTGGGTGGTCGGCGTGCCGGACGCGGGGTTTGTCTTCCCCGCCTTTACCGGGCGCAGCACGGACATCCACTCCGTCATGTTCTACACAAGGGACACAAAAGAACCGCATGATGAATTTATGGAATTTATCTTGGGCTGCACGGCGCGCCAGACTGCAACGGAAAAGAAAAACATGTTTACGGATATTATTTCGGGAGCCGTGCCGGACGAGCGCAGGCGCGGCCGCGTCCTGTACGATATCCATGAAACATTGCAGGGCATGGTGGATGAGAAAGCGCTGTTTACCGAACCGGCGCAGGAGCCTGACCCGATCGTACTCACGCCGCAGGCAATCAAAGATGTTCTTGCCACAAGCAAAGTTCCGGAAGAAATTGCCGAGCGCATTGGTCAGTCCTATGTGGAAAAATTTTCCATCGAACCTCCGGTTGCCGAATTGCTGGTGGACAAAAAAATCCTGAGCTCGGGCGCTCACGAGCGCCGCGAGGAAGAACTGCTGATTGAGGTGCAGCAGCTAAAGGACGAGCTTGGACAGACCAAAAATGAACTTGCCCTCACCCAGCCTCCTGCCGATGACGCGGACTGTAAAATCATCCTGCGCGTCGCGCCACAAAAAGCGGAGCAGATCACCACACAGGTCATAGACGGCAGGCGCTGTATTGTGATCCCAGTCGAGGAAAACGAATATGCCTGCGTAAACGGGGAGGCACTTTTTGGGCAGGATACCGAATAGCCCGCATCCCACAGATATAGAAAGCCCCATCCGACGGAAATAAATTCCACCGGATGGGGCTTTGCCATCAAAAATCTAATTATGCTTTGACAAATAGGACTCCAAGCGTTCCAACAACATTTCTTTCATCATATCTGAATTGCATTTTTTAATTAAGCTCCTATATTTTTCTAATTCACCCGATCTTCCTGACAAATCGAGGTTCGATATACAGCTTTCAATACAATGCAATAATGACCATTCCACCCCGGCCATCCGGTCAGTAGGACAACACTTTATCAGAATCTCGGCTTCTTCCCATGTAACAGGCTGGCTGATGGTTACCACAGCATCCTGCATGGTACCATCCTCCTTGTCGTTTCAGATGCTATTCATACCCTGCTTTCTCTTTTATCTGCAATGCACCGTAAAGCGCGTATTTCGGCATGTAGAGTGTATCGTAGAGCAGAGGGCTCGCGTCCTTTCTCCAGGAAAGACCGTCCGCAAAGCCCCAGAATGTCAGGGCATCCATCTTGACTTTTCCTTCCTCTGCCAGTTTGAACAATCCCTCGACCAGCTCATAGTAATACCTTCCCTGCGCCCTCAAATTTTCATCCGTATCCATAAGCTTGTTCTGCCAGCTTCCAAGCGACACATCAAGCTCCGTCAATTCAATCATAAGCCCTGTCGCGCCAAGCTGTTCCACGGTATTCAGATAAGTTTTCAGGTCATCGCCCGTATAAAGATGCGCCTGCAAACCAATCCCGTCAATTAAGTAGTTGCCTTCCTCATCCACAAGCGTATCCACAAACTTTAAAAGTGCATCGGTCTTATACTGCTCATTGTAGTCGTTATAATACAAATCAATACTTTCCGGTGCATATTTATTCGCGTAGTTAAATGCATGCCAGAGATAATCCTCACCGATAATCTGATACCAGAAATTCATCTCCTCGCGGATTTTCCCATCCTCCATCCACGCTTCGTTGACCACATCATACGCGTAAAAAAGGTCGGTATAACCATATTCATCAAGCTTTTCAAACACCTGTTTGATATAGCTTTCCATGCGGGCAAGCATAACCTCGCGGGTCACAAACGGCGCGTTTGTATCAAAGTTTTCGTGGAAGATCCACTTTGGGGTCTGGCTGTGCCAGATAATCGTATGTCCGCGCACCGCCATCCCGTTCTCGCGCGCCCAGTCAAGCATCTTAACAATGTCGGTATTGAACTCCACAACCAGATCCCCCGCCTCGATACTTGCCGTCTTATCAAGAATATAGTCCGGCTTCATCGAGTTTTCCATGGTCACACTGTTAAAGTTTTTCTTAATCAGCTCGGCGAGCATACTCTTCTCGATCATCTGGGTGGTAAGGCATGTTCCCACCTTCATATTGTGCTCCGAAAATACGGACTGGATCGCCGGGATATCCTCCGGTTTTTCCGCCTCTTTGGTCGGCTCGGCTTCAGTTGGCTCCGCCTCCTTGGTCGGTTCAGCTTTGGTTGGCTCCGCCTCCTTAGTCGGCTCGGGCTCGGTTGGCTTTACTTCCTCTGTCGGACTCACTTCACCCGTCGGCATCACCGCCGCCGTCGGTTCCGCCGACTCTCCCCCCTCGTTCCCGCAGGCAGCGAGGGAAATCATCATCATCCCCGCCAAAATACCTGCAATCAATCTTTTTTTCATAAAACACCCCGTTTCTGCGCTGCTGTTACGTATAAGCGATTTTGTGGCAGGCAGCGCAAAGACACAAATCGCCGTGTGAAAATTTATTTTCACATTAATCCTTATTCTGGAGCGCTTGAGCGATAAGGCGACGCAAATCTCAAATATTGCGTATCCATCAGCGTTTATTTGTGACACTCCAGCGCTAATTTGTGACATTCCAAAATAAATCTGTATCAGAATATCACAAATAGCCGCCACGGTTTATAACACTATCATACCATAGAGCGTTTGATATTTGCTCCTTATTTATTGCAGGATTTCGCCTATTTTTTGCGTTTTTGAAGGCTTAACCTATGACATCCTCCCCCTTAAAAATCAAGATGGGCTCCCTACACAGACAACAATTAAATTAACCCCTCCCGCTCCCTGTCAAACTGATGATACAGCCAATCATTTCCCGCAGAGGCTGCCACCCGCTTTGGGCACTCCTTAAAATGCGGAAAATTGGGGGCTTCTGGCAGTACCTCATATGCAATCTTTTGATCCTCCAACAATTCCATCAATATCAGGGTATCATACAGCCTGTTTTTAACATAGATTTCCCGCCCCGCATCAAGCCGCCTTTTTATTTCCATCGCCCCCATACGAAATGACTTGCCAATCGCTACGATTTGCCGAACCAAAAGCTCTTTCACCTTTAACACCACTGTATAATCACATCTCTCAAGCAGATAGCAGGGGCGCTGTACAGCGGGAATGGTATCCGATGAAAAACATTTTTCACAATCCATGGAAACACGAAACTCACAGGATTGTAGGAAGAAATCCATCCGCCATTTTTTCATAAATGCATTCAGTGTATGCGGCGCATCCACAGATTTTCCACTTCCTGCCAGATAAAGATTCTGTCCCGCCTCCCGCGCATACTTTTGCGCCAATTTAAATTGTTCCGGTGAAATAACAAGAAGCACATATGAATCACTTTCCATATCCAACTGCACAAGGCAGGCATCTTTTCCTGCACACTGATTCTCCGCCCATTTCGCGTTCAGTATTCCGCACCACTCCCAGACAGAATCCTCCTCATCAAACCATTCCATACAAAACGGCAGGTGGTTGCTGTGATTGCCCGCAATTTGTCCAGTACAACAGTAAAAATCATTAAGTTCACATTTCCAGTCAAGTTCTATGGCAATCCCATGTTCCAACAGACATTTCACCATTACAATCCACTGGATACAAGAGCAGTCCTCCGCAGTAAATTCCAAGTCCTCCACGCCATTTTTCAAATCCGTTTTACTCCCAGAATTTCCCATATAATACTCTTTTGTATCATCCGTACATGCCGACACTTCTTTGATAACATCCGGGTGCCGGTTCGACAAAAGCTCTGCAAGTTGTAACACTACATTGTCTGACTCTGACTTTGTCGTTTCATTAAAATTTTCCATCAACATTCCTCCAACTCATATACTTCCTCACTCTACAGCCATACTCCCACAAAATTTCCACAACAAATTTATAATACAAGCCTTATTTCAATTACCTTAACCCACCATCTTAACCCACCAGGTTTGAGGCAGCCAGTTTTTCAATCAGCTTCTTATAAATCCGCTCGACAAACCACGGTTCCGCTGATACTTTCAATGCCTCCTCAAATGACCACCATTTAACTGCCGGGTTCTCCGCCTCATTTACGATCAATTTCTCATTTTCATCCGCTTCCGCCAGATATGTAACATTCATATGCAGATGGCTCGGCACATAAATCCCTTTTCTAATATGTCCGTCCACAGTCAGTATTTCCAGACTGAAAATATCGGGACTTAAAAGGTGCGCGTTGGCGACCCCTGTTTCCTCCCTTAATTCGCGCAGGGCGACCGAGCACAGATCCTCAACCCCGTCCGCATGACCGCCTACCCACGACCAGGAATTGTAGATATTGTGGTATACCATCAAAGTTTTAGTGCGCGCCCTATTTATCGTCCAGATAGAGGATGTAAAATGGGCAATACGGTTTTCCCTCTCCAGATAATCCGCGTTATTCTCCATATAAGAAAGCATTTCCTCGCGGTCACACTCCTCCTGTTCATTAAAAGGTTTATAATTTTTGATTTCCTGAATCAAACTCATATAGAAAATTCCTTTCTTTCCCATTAAATTCTATTAATTTCCATTTTACAAACCCGAAGTTCACCAAATAAATTACACCTTTAGGGGATGCGCTTACAGCGCACCCCCTCTATCAGGAAAGTAACCCTGTAATGTCCCCCGTATGCAGTACTGCAAGTTCGTGCAGCGCCCTGGTTGCCGCCACATACAGAAGCTTTGCGTTCCCGTCATCTTCGGGATACTGGGCGGCGGTAGGCTCGAGCAAAAGCACCGCGTCAAACTCAAGCCCCTTTGTGTAACTGACCGGAAGCACCATAATGCCCTTCTTAAATTCAGCCAGATTTAAATCGCTCTCCTCTATCCTTATCCTGCTGCCAAGTTCCGCCGCAATCCGTACCGCCCCGTTCTCATCCCGGCAGATTACCGCAATGGTGTCAAGCCCCTCCTGCTGCCATCCCGAAAGAATTTTTACCGCGTCGCACAGCGCCTTCTCATGGTCTTCGCACTCCCTTACCAACACGGGCTTTCCATGCCTTATAATCGGCTCGATCGGATAGCCTGCAAAGGAGCCGTGCCGCAGGATATTCTGTGCAAAATCCGAAATTTCCACAGTGTTGCGGTAACTTTTTGAAAGCACAGCAAAGGTGTCCTTAGGGTCGCGGAGTACCAGTTTTTTTAACTCCTCCCAGTCATTTAACCCAAAGCCAAAATGAATGTTCTGCGATACATCGCCCATAATGGTAAAGGAACAGGCAGGGATACAATAACATAATACCCCGTAAGCCATAAGACCAAAATCCTGCGCCTCATCCACCACAATATGATGCGCCTCGCGGATGCGCTCGGTTTCCTTGCAGCGCTTATAGATATAGGCGAGCGCTGCAAGATCGTACACATCATAGCCGATAATTTCCGGTTTCTTTTTCCGGTTATTCCGCCCCACACCCTTTTTCTCCCCGCCTGTTTCCAGCACCTTTTCTAATACCGCTTTCTTTCCCCCCTGCACACTTCCTGCCTGAAAGGAAGAGCCCTTAACATCCAAATCTGGTACCGCCGTCCTCTGATATGGCAATTTCTGCGCCTGGCAAAACTCGTCATAAATCTCAAAAATCGGCTTTTTCCATTTCTTTGGTCCAAATCGCCCCGTAAGGCTCTTAACCAGCGCTTTGCGCTCCTCCGGCGTATAGATTAAGTCATGCCCCGTCAGTTCATTTCTAAGCTTAACCAAAGTGCGCTCATTCAGCCCGTCAATCTTTGTCTGTATGGAAAGAATGGCATTGCTTGAGCGGTAACGATTAATCTGTTCTTTTGAGAAGAGCACTTCATCCTTTAAGTAAATATCTTCCTGAGGTATTATCTCCTCCTCCATCACTTCACAGTATGCCACCAATTCCTCAAGCCACTCCTTTGTCCCCTTTCGGCAAATCATGTGCTCCGCTTCCTTTTCTGACTCTGCTTTCCCGGCGCTCACGATCCGCCCGGCACTTTCTGAAAGGGAAATAATCTCAAATTTCTTTTCGTCCCAGTCCTCATACAACAGGCGCACGAACAACTGTTCCATCGTCATCTGCTTCACGCCATACACATCAAGTTCCGGCAGCACCCCCGTTATATAATTAAGCAAAATTCTGTTGCTGCCAATAATATAAAAATCCTCGGGCTTAAAATCTTTCGTATAATTATAAAGGATATAGGAAATCCGGTGCATCGCAACCGTGGTCTTCCCGCTGCCCGCCACCCCCTGCACAATCATACTGCGGTACGGTGATTTTCGGATAATGTCATTTTGTTCCTTCTGGATGGTAGCGATAATCTCCCCGAGCACCGCCTCCTTGTTTTTCGCGAGATATTTTGTCAATAATTCGTCGTTTGCAACCACCTCGGAATCATAATAATCAATCAGCCGTTCCTTCTCAATCTCGTATGTCCTCTTCCGCCTTAAATCAATGGTATACTTCCTTCCTGCCGGGGCAAGATAGCTGCATTCCCCAAGACCATTCTCATAGTAGACATTTGCAATCGGTGCACGCCAGTCCACTACTAGGATATGTGTCCTGTCTTTCATCACACCACCCTTGCCGAGATAAAAAACTTCCGTATGCTTCTTTGACGGCACAAGTTTCCTGTCATCTGCCACGGCTTCATTTTCCTCCTGCGACAAGGCATTATGACTTCCCGCAAAAGCCCCCTGATCTTCTTTGCCACCCTTCTTTAAAGAATCCTCCTCCACATCACCACAGACTATCTCCGCCACATCAATCCGCCCGAAATACGGCTTTTTTAACGCCCTTAAATTCTTTGACAGCGCGGTCTTCATATTCTCGTTCATTGTGATGGTATTGGATAACTCCGTAAAAATCTCCGGGTCATCATCGCGGTACTGGTCATACATCTGCTTGATCTCGGCATTCATGCGTTTCACTTCTTCCTCGTAGACGGCAATATTCGCCTTGATCACCTTAAGGCACTCTGCAAGATGCGCTTCCTCCGCGGATCGCCCATCCAAACCCATTTCAGGCGATCCGCCTTCCCCCCTCCTTTTTGACTCGGTTTCTGTTTCTGCCACCTGTCCATGTCCTTTCTGGTTCGTCATATTTTCCTCCGTTTCTGGCATCCTATGCCATTCCATATGATTTTTAACGACACGAACCGCTGTCCATCCCACAGGCGCGCTCCTGCCAAAAAATATTTTATCAAAAATCAAAAAAAACACTAGACTTTTATTTTTATCTGTGGTATCATATATCATGAGGTGTGGTTAAAATACAGGTCTACCGCTTTTACGCTTTTTTGTTAGTAAATATATTGTCCCTATCAAATAAATTGACGGGGGCTTATTTTTTTCAAATATATCAAATCTACT
>ERZ778516.2968-NODE-2968-length-10499-cov-4.381750_pt1 | contig 10499 bp, 9 predicted proteins | sample MGYA00510342_ERZ778516 | MGnify/ENA primary metagenome ERZ778516 (study PRJEB29527, sample SAMN07138961) | mouse gut metagenome | material: feces | host: mouse | place: China:Nanjing | collected 2016-01-25 ...
GACTATCTCAAAAATAATTTAGTTATCGCTTTCTTCTTCCTGTTCAGGAGAGATATTTTCTGATTGAAATGACTCGATTTGTTTAAGATATAATTCATATGCGTATTTAGTCATTGCATGATCTTCTATTTTTGTTTCCTCATTTGCAGTATGGACAATGAGATTACATTCGTCAAGATTTTTTCCTGAGAATACCTCCTGTAAATTTTCAATAAAGAAGCCATATCGGGGATCTTTCGATTCAGGAAGCAAAAAAGCAGGAATTTGCTGCTCTCCATGAAGTTTTGCAGTTAAATTTTCAAAAAAATTGTTATCATCATATTCTTTGGAATAGCCAGTTAAATCGATCTGCGCAATTGAACTGAACATATCATGTTTGAAAGAGTCTTTTGGTATATCCTTCTTATAACAACTGACGTATTCTCTATCGTTTACAATTAGTTTTCCGCTGAATTTTGTTGGTCTAAAAAGGCTCCTGTGGGCATAGATATCCATTTGTATGTTGAGGGTTGTTTCCAATTGCAGTGTTTTTAAAGTGATACTGCCAGAATAATGTTTGGGTTGATAATATCCTCTGATAAGAATGGCTAAAAGGATTATAATGATAGCGATGCAGGGAAATATAAAAAAAATCTTTCTGGATGGTTTTGATGATTTATGATTTACGTTTTTGTCCATTATAACATTATTCCTTTCCTGATATTGCAAGGTATACTTATCATGACCGGTTACAATGTAATTTGATTCGTGCTATGAAAGGTGGTGATAATCCGTGAAATAACATATTGATTACCCCTTTTCTGATGAGTATTTGTTTGGTGGTTGGTAATATAGCAGCTAAGCTATTAGGGAATAAAAGTCACAAATTGCAGTGTGGCAAGGATTAATATTGTAAATTGCAAAATTGAAAAACTGGTGTAGGTTATCAACCGATAACATTTCATTTTTTTTTCGGATCCCTGCCATTTTTGGATCAGATGCAGACATGGAGAGCGTAACAGCAAAACTAGGACGAGGACAAAGATCATCCGCAAAGGGTGTCCTCCTTCCATTCGTGCATATCCAAAGATGTTAAAATTGTGCCATTGGGCGGTAATGAAGTCGCAGATCATGCGCTGGCTTCGGAGGTACTGGACAGGCCAGTTATGAGGCCAAATATCATAAATTTCGTAGGGTGAATCTCCTGTTTCTTTTATGATATAAAAGTCCATAAAATAGGTATTATCATCCCAAAAGCCAGTTCCCTGGAAGTGAAGTCCTCCTTCAGGGAAGCCTAAATATTCTTCACCACCAGTGTAGATCAGGTTAAAGTGTCCACCATTAAGAATCATTTCATGCATTACACTTTGTTCTGCACGTCCCTTTTCATCGATCCCTATTGGATTAAGCAGGTTGTCATTCAACACGGCGTAACCGTTTGGTGAGATATAAACATGCCCCTGAAAATAGGATAATGCCCATATCAGCAGACAGATGCAGATACAGAAGATATTATAAAGTGTATTGGTTTGTTTTATTCCCTTTTCCATAAGTTCTGCCTCCGCAAACTGTCTGTTGATATATGGGTGATTCAAACTGTTCTTATGGTAAAAAATATACATATTTTGACAAGTCCATCCAAAAAACAAGCAACTGCAAAATAGCAAATATAATCTGACAAATGCATCTTTTCAGTATATCATGCTTTTGACCTTCCCTCCAGCGGGTAAGCAAAAGCCGCAGGGAGAAACCTTGCAGGAATAGGAGCAGCCCAAGGGTGAGGTATGTCATTTTTGAGCGTCCTTGGTTGAAATTGCCGTAATCTTCAGTGACTTGATGACCTGCTGGATACCAATAATATGTTGCAATGTATTCTGCAAGGATATCCATGTTGGCATAATACTGGGATGGAGGCGTTCTCTTTTCCTTGGTAAAGATATTGTTGATAATTTTGTAGTTTAATTTTTCAGGGGTGCGCCAAGCATGGAATTCTGTCAGCCCATAATGTTCGCTAAGCACAAAAAATCGATCTACTCGGGAACCATCTATACGGTCAACTTCGAAATCATCCCACCAACTCATCCAATAGATTCGATCTCCATTAATCTTCACTTCAAATGTAGTAGTGTTCGTCCTTCTTGTTTCAGGATTTAGTGCGTCATTATTCGAACCCCCAATTGAACGTTTTAGCAGTAAATAACCATTTGATGATAAATGCAGTTCCCCTTTAAAGCGGGAGAGGAGGGCTACAATAAGAAGCATACCGAAACAAAATACAGTGTAAATTTTTGGAAGTCTTTTTGTCATATTATTTTACCGTTTTTGTCCATTATACTGATATATCTTTTTTGGGGTTATTTTGTAAATAAGAATTGACAGGGCATGCAGGAAATATTAATGCTATATGCCCTGTTTCATCGACTTTGTTTTCTGATATCTAATTTTATGTTGTATATTTTATAGTGACTTGCGCCATAAATGTCGTATATATCTGTAAAGTAGTTTCATGTACTTTTGATGACCCATGTTTAAATCCGACTATCTCAAAAATAATTTAGTTATCGCTTTCTTCTTCCTGTTCAGGAGAGATATTTTCTGATTGAAATGACTCGATTTGTTTAAGATATAATTCATATGCGTATTTAGTCATTGCATGATCTTCTATTTTTGTTTCCTCATTTGCAGTATGGACAATGAGATTACATTCGTCAAGATTTTTTCCTGAGAATACCTCCTGTAAATTTTCAATAAAGAAGCCATATCGGGGATCTTTCGATTCAGGAAGCAAAAAAGCAGGAATTTGCTGCTCTCCATGAAGTTTTGCAGTTAAATTTTCAAAAAAATTGTTATCATCATATTCTTTGGAATAGCCAGTTAAATCGATCTGCGCAATTGAACTGAACATATCATGTTTGAAAGAGTCTTTTGGTATATCCTTCTTATAACAACTGACGTATTCTCTATCGTTTACAATTAGTTTTCCGCTGAATTTTGTTGGTCTAAAAAGGCTCCTGTGGGCATAGATATCCATTTGTATGTTGAGGGTTGTTTCCCATTTCAGTGTTTTTAAAGTGATGCTGCCAGAATAATGTTTGGGTTGATAATATATTATAATAAGGATGGTTAAAACGATTATAGTGATAGCGATACCAGATAGTATTAAGTAAATCTTCCTGGATAGCTTGAGAGTTTTGGAATTAGCATTTTTGTCCATTATATCATCATTCCTTTCCAGATATCATTTTAATGATAACAATTAACAAGGCGTGTAGGAAATATCGATTTTACACGCCCTGTTTTATAAACTCTATTTTCTGATATGTTTATTTTCTGTAGTATACTTTATAATAACTTGCGCCATAAATGTTAAACATATCCTGTAAAGTGGTTTCATATACTCCGGCTGATCCCAGTTTTGATTCGACTTTCAATGTCTTTTTCCATTCTGTCAGGTTGCTGCCCGAGGATGTTGTTACGGAACGCACAGAATGAAGTGGTATACCAGAAGCGTCATAAAGAATGATGTAAGCATCGCTTTTGGTTACTTTGATATCCCGACCCTCATATCTGAAATAAGTGGTTGCACCCGCGTAGTCTGTTGGATCATTTAGCCAATATATATTGTCATATGATTTTTTTATCCAACAGTATGAGTGACAGTTATATTTTTTGGTTACGCCTGACTTATGTTTCCAGGTTGTATAGAGGCCAAGATAGTAACCATCCAATGAACTTGCTTCGACGGGAGTGTAGTCGCTATCATAGAACTCGAGGCAAGAAGGGGATTTACCATAAAGATGCCCTATTCCCTTATAATAACGAGCATTATTAAGATCGGAAGTTTCAGGGCTGCCGTTGGAGCGTTCAAATCTAAATGTGGTAGCTGAACGGTTGATAGTGATATCTTCTTGTATGTCTTCCGTATTTAGATGTTCCGAAGTACTCTTTTGTTCCTCTGAACTAACACTGGAAAATATTGGTGTGGCGGAACGTTGTTCGTTTTTTTCTTCCGTTATGTCAATAAGACTGGTTACTTGCGTTTCGTCAAATTGCTCAGATATTTCTTCGGAGGCAAGTAATAATTGCAGTATAAGTTCTCTGTCATATTTGCTAGCTGTCAGAGCATTTTGATTTTCTGTCACAGCCAGAATATCATAATCAACTTGCAGGGATTCATAAGCGGTTAATAGTACTTCTGGGGCATCTTCCCGTTCAAATAGCTCACGATATACATTTGATTTTTCCTGAAAATGCTGAATTCCTGCCGCATGGGAATTAAAGAACAAGTAATCCATCTTCAGAGGATAGTCCAGAGCCGCACTTACAAGTTCTTCCGTGGAGAGTGTATCCACTACTTCCTGTGGCATATTGCATGCTGCTACCCATTCCCCATAACTCATCTCGTGCCAGATAGGGTCGCTTGGTGTTATAGGATATATGTATGAGCCTTCGGAGTCAAACCATTCCTCTACGTCAGCGGTATAAAAATCTGCGGGAGTGCTTTCCGAAGGAATGTTTTCGGCTTTAGTAGTAATGCTACCTGCCTGGAAAAGCATGATACCAATTAACGCGGCAAAAAATAACTTTTTCATTTTATTTACCTCCTTAATATAGTTTTGAGTGTTGGGAACATCGGAGTATTGCAATCTCATCTGTGAATGATCAGTCCACACGCCCGGGATTCCTTGTCCCCTGTTGCTGTAATATATTATACATGGTCTTAAAATTTTCCGCAAACAAAAAAGGGTTCCAATTTACATGCCCAAAAATCCAGTATTTAAGCGGTTTTTCGACAGCGGTCTACAAAAAAAATTGGAACCCTTTTTTGTTTGACAGGATTTTTGCCTATCTGGTATTATTATGTAAGACAAAATGTTTAGTTGTACCCATAATAGAGAGAGGAGGATGCCAAGGTGAAGAAACATTTGTTATTTCATAATCTTGCAAGGCGGGTAATTGTTCCACTAGTTTTATCAATAACATTACTTGTAACAGGTGGGAAGCCCACGATAAATGAACCGGGGACAGAGTGTTCTGTTTGCGGTGATGAAAATGATGTGGACGACATTGCAGGTTCTCATCCTTCGTCAACTGATGGTGGAGATTAAACGAGCTCGCTGTTAGAATACCTTTTTAAGTATATCACTTAGAAAGGTATTCTAATTTTATTATAAAGAATTAAGAATTTCTTTTGTATTCTTCCAATATTTTATCAGGTATTTTTCGATGTTCATTGTGATAATTGAATCCGGGCGATATAATTTACTTATGGCATATGCGTACCGAATCCAACGAAATATTTTTCTGTTGTTAGGTGCGGGCAACTGCCCCTGGGCTTTAATCTTGTTTATTTCCAATAAAAAGCGCTGTATATGAAGACAATCCAAGCGAAAATCATTCTGTAGGAAACGGATTTGCCGGAGGGCATCTTCGAGTATCCGTTCGGATTCCTCAAAATCATGCTTTAGCATTGCGAATCTGGCGCAACAATAGGCAAGCGACATGTAATATTCTGGAAAAAGGCATCCCAGGCTTTCGTCTTCTTTAAATTTTGAATATTGTGTGTAAAGCATATCTCCTATTCCATCCGAATCCTTTGCATCCATATCCCATGCCAAGTCTTCTAAAATTTTTCTTTCGTATCTTGTCAAGCTGCACTGTCCGCTTGCAATACTTTGATTTGGCAGTGTTTCCAGTAATATTCCCAAAAGATCTGTTCGGTATTGATTTTTTTGTGTTTTGCCACTACTGTAGGAGAGGACAGTATTCCAGTATTTTAAAAACTGTTGGTTGATGCGATCCTCCGTTTTTAATGTTTTTGCAATTTCCTGATAGATTTCCCAGGCTTTCTTATGATCTCTCTCATAATTATACTTAATTATTTCCGTACATTTGCGGTAGAATGAGTAAGTCCTGGTGCTGACTGTACCGCAGTATTTCCAGGTAGAAAGGTTAAAAATCTGAAAAAATTTTATCTTTGTGCGGCTTTGTGGCATGCGTTTCCCTTTTTCAATATCTTTTAGGGTGCGCAGGTCGCAGTCCATTTGATCTGCCATGTTTTCCTCTGTAATTTTGTATGCAATCCTCCTTTCCCGCAACATATTGTTGACGTTAAAAATATTGCGTTCCGGATAGTCCGGATAGATATTGTCGAGGTTTGCAGCATGATATTCCGCCATTTCCTGAGAGAGCACTTCCAGGCAGGATATTTCCTGCTGTGGTACTGGATTAGGGGAGTTTTGCAATAGTTTAATTTTAAGTTCCATCATCCGTATAAACATACCCTCAAATCCCTGAAGTTCTTGGAGGAGTTTAATGCCCTGGTTTAATGCGCAAAGTGCTGCACCTTTATTTTCTATCGCAGTAAAACGGAGTGCCTGATGGTAATACAGCGGTGGCAGGAGGCGGCGCTTGTCCGCAAGGTCACGCGATATGCCGCTGTCCGCCGGTTCAGTCAGGTAGGATATTAATCTCTCATACCAAAGAGCAGCTTTTTCCGGTTTTTGTTCTTCCAATAAAAATGCATAGCGGCTGATTAAAAGCAGCTCAAGTGTTCCCAGAAGATGAGGATGCAGAGTGCCTGTTGTAAGTATGTGGTCGGGAAGTGTTTGCGCCATCCCGCTTCGCAGGTTTTTCATTTGCCTCTGATAAGATTCCCGGTTGCGCCGGTATATTTCAGCGCGTTGCAGGCAGAGGAACTGGATATGTAGCTGTGAGTTTCCCCCTTTCAGGGTCTGATATTTTTGAATTGCATTTTCTGCTTCTGATAGTGCACCATGACGGATTAGCAATTGTATCTTCGTGCGCTCTTTTGCAAGTATGTATTCATCCTGTTCCAAAAAGATTTCGAATTTTTCCATGGATTTTCCGGCGCGTTGCCACAGCGTATCCCCCAAGAGTTTTTCCGGTTTCTTCTGCCCTGTTATGTATTTTTTTAACATGGCGGGGCTGCAAAGACCATGGCACAGCAGATTTCCATCAATATGCGGATTTGCAAGAAGATCACCTAAAAGTATTCCCAGCATGTTCTTTCCCCTTTATTTGAATTGCTCCATGCATAGTATACCATACATAATAGGTGAAGTCAAATAATTACTTATATAACTTTAATGGCTTCCCGGTTGAAGTGATAGAAGCGAGGGGGTGTAAGGAGGCTTATAATAATGTTATGGTTCTAACAAATGAATTTTTTTCCTTGTTTATGAATGGGTAAGCTTTTATTTATAACTTTTATATATCCACATCCGGATTTCCGACATGAGTATCTGATTTGTCTTTTAGTTTCGCAATCGCTGTCAGGTCTTCTTCCGCGTCCTTAATAATGCATCTAAGTATAATCAAAGTAATAATCAAAAATAAGAAAATACAGCATCCAATACAGAAGAAAAAGAATTTAGGGGAACTATCAACACTTATTGATGACAGACGAAGGGCAAGAAATATCCCCATACATACACAAAATAGCATTAAAGAGCGATATAAGATTTTGCACCTTGTAAAAAACCTCATGGGTATCCTCCTTTTGGTTAATAGTAAGTCAGATATAAAAATATGTATTTATTGTTATATTAATTTATTGTGAAACAGAAAATAAATTTGGATTCCAATTGTTATATTGGCTTAGTGGTTGGACTGGAAATGTTATATGATAGGGTTTGTTCAAAATAAAATACTGCCCAAATGTATTATATTTCTATTATTTGACCAAAATTTCAACATCGTTATAATGAATGTCTTTTTCTTCATACAAAACAGCCATCGTTTCACAATTTAGTATCCCAAAGTTTTTTCCTTCTTCGATTGTCTTAACATAAAATCCCATATATTCATTTGTTGCATCAAGAACAAGATGATTAATCAAATACTCCCCCTTATTTGTTTCATAATATATAGTTCCTTCTTGATCTATAATTTTTTCTGGTACTGGTTCTGAACCAAAATGAGGAGAAGTTTCTACAAAATAAAGCTTACTGTAGTCATCATTCCATGTAAAAAAGACACCATAGTACTCATCAAAACTATTTTCCTTTAAGTTATACACAATACAAACATTTAAAGATGGATTTACATGTCCTTCCAAAATAACGCGTTCTTCATCAATCCAATAAAAATCTAATATTGCTGAGAAAAAAACATCCGTTAATTCACACTCTATTTTCGTTCCGTTTTCCAATGTAATATTCAAAGCTGGAAATGACCATCCCTCGACTGGCACTAGTTCAGCTTTTTTACCAGACAAACTAAAAGCCACCGAATCATCTGTTGATTCTTCTGCAAAACCTGTCTGTTTCAAATTATCTGTTTGTCTTTGCAAATAGATATCTTTTCCTTCATCACAGCATACAAGCTCTGCTGGTTCATCTTTCTCTTCCTTTACAGGTAAAATTTCTTTCTCCAAAACTACTTCTAATATATCCTTTTGTGAAAGATCATTATCCAACGATTCCGTTTCCTGAGAATTGTTTTCCTGATTTTCTATACTTTTTACTGCATCACTGCCATTTTCATTTTCTGCTTTTCCACGAACATTGCTGACTATACCTACCAAAAATACAAAAAAAACAAATAATACCATTCCTTTTTTCTTATTCATAACACTTTTTCCTTTCAATCAATATAAATCATTTCCGAAATACTGTACGTTCCTATATTGTTTATTCCAACTTGGTTCTGGTGAAGGTTCGCCTACACCTACATATACATCAATATGAAATCCTTTTATAGCACTTCCTGCATCTTCCGCCTGCCTATACCCAACATCTACTATATAAACTTTTGCTCGATGCCCATTTCCGCTGCGTGGAATAATAGTATTGTCAACAGCAATTGTTTGTCCCACTTTAAGGTCAGTTCCTGTTGCAGTTTGCGGATATGAAACTATTCTATATTTTCCTGTTGTCGGATTATACTGAATATATTCCCCATCTTCTGTATATCCGCTCCCTTCTAATTTAACCTTTTTTAAAAAATTTTCTTTATATTTCTTGCCAGAAATACCTGAAGCAACTGTATTCCTACTTCCTGTACTTTCTGCTTCCTTGGCAACATAATAATATGTAATTTCAAATTTATCCTCATACACAACTGGTAATGTTAATACAACCGTAGTTGTTTTCTTTTCATGATTCGCCCCTTGCAATTCACATTGAATATCAAAATTCTTCGTATTTCTAATATGATATACTACTGTATGATAATCTACTTGATAATACCATAATATGTATGCTACCGTCAAGCAAATGCTTTGATAGTTAGGGATAGATTTATTATGTCCTGACCTGTATTTTTGAAATGGCGGGGTGGTATAAAATTAGGATAGTGTTTTTTTGGTGTGCTTATTAGTGCTAATATTGTCGATGGGTGACAGTGTTGATAGATAGCGGTTTGATTTATTTATTGTGTATGACATATTCCATGCATCTGATGTTATCAAATAATTACACGCAAAGCTTTCATTATTCTTACTTTTTTGCGATATATCTTGAAATTTCCATATGTTGCGAGTATACTTATAAAGTGGAAAAACAGAAGAATGTGACAGTGCAGTTCTGAAAATCTAAAACAATGTTCTAGGAACAGAATGGGGGTATTATGCAAAAAGTAACTGAACAGCAAATTGCGGCGATGGCACCGAATCCTGCGGCGGCATCGAACGGGAAGAAAATTTCTGCAAAGGGCGGCTTTGTACGCCGGGAGTGTTCTGCGGACGATACCTTTTATCTTGGCGAGTGTACCGGCAGTGGGAAGAGTAACTATATTACAACAGTTGATTTTATTGAGCCGGATGCGCCGGTTTGCCGCTGTTCCTGCCCGAGCAGGCAGTTTCCGTGCAAGCACGGGCTGGCACTTTTATATGAGATTGCGGCGGGCAGGGATTTTGGCACCTGCGAGATTCCGGATGATATTTTGAAGAAGCGTGCGAAAAAGACGGGGAAGAAAGAGAATGCGCAGGAAGGTGCTGATGACAGACCGTTGACCGAGGAGGAGATCGAGAAGAAGAAAGCGGCGGCGGAAAAATCTGCGAAATCGGCAAAGGCGGCGCGGACAAAGAAGTTAAAAAAGCAGCTTGAAGGGCTTGGGCTTGCGGAAAAGCTGGTGCGGGATTTAATTAAGGCGGGGCTTGGCACAATGGGCGGAGCGGCGCTTAAAACTTATGAGCAGCTTTCAAAACAGTTAGGCGATTACTATCTGCCGGGACCGCAGCGCCTTTTAAATGGTTTGATGTTGGAGGTTGCGGCGTTTCAGAAAGACGGGGATGAAACACATTATGACAGTGCGATTTCAGTTTTGGAGAAGTTTTGGACGCTGGTTAAAAAATCAAAGCAGTATTTGTCGGATAAACTGGAAAAGGGCGAGGAAGCACCGGATGACAATGAACTTTATGAGGAGCTCGGGGGTGTCTGGAAGCTGACGGAGCTTGAGGCGCTTGGCAAGACGCTTTCGGAGGCTGACCTGATGCAGCTTTCTTTCTGGTGTGTCTATGATGATGCCCGCAAGGAGTATATTGACGCGGGGGCATG
>ERZ778516.2970-NODE-2970-length-10494-cov-4.835329_pt1 | contig 10494 bp, 3 predicted proteins | sample MGYA00510342_ERZ778516 | MGnify/ENA primary metagenome ERZ778516 (study PRJEB29527, sample SAMN07138961) | mouse gut metagenome | material: feces | host: mouse | place: China:Nanjing | collected 2016-01-25 ...
CTATACATAATGCACCCCAAAAGTTTTGTGTCTAACTTTTGGGGTGCAGTTCACTTGCACACCGGGCTTTTTCTCGTTTCGCGATTATCTTAAAATACCTTAATTCATACTTTAAATTCAAAAAATTAACGTAAATTTGGCCTCGTTAATTTTGGAAGAATACTGCATATTTATACATAAGTTAACTAAACGCGTGATTTGTTGCTTGTTAGTGATTCCGGATTTAACAATTGTTTGAAACAGCCCCCAATGGTTGAGGGCTGCTTTACTGAAATGATTATCATAAAACACAACTACCTTTTTTAATACAACAACCAACCTATATATAATCCAATTCTTCAAAAATCTCTATGAGAAAGCATCTATTCGCTGTAATGCTTCTGTTGGCAGGGATTCCCGCGGTCAGCTTCACGGCAGCCGCCGACCCAGTGCCTCAGCAGCAAAGCGAGGCCGCTACCACAATCACCGGTACGGTACTCGACGAAAACAACGAGCCCGTAATCGGTGCTTCCGTTGTTCAGAAAGGTGTCAGGACAAACGCCGTGGCTACCGACGCATTCGGTAACTTCAAACTGCGTGTGCCCGCCGGCGCACAGCTTGAGTTCAGCTATGTGGGATATAAGACCATGTACGTGGCTGCAGCCCCGGATATGACCGTCTACCTCCAGCCCACTACCGAGCAGCTCAACGAGCTCGTGGCCATCGGCTACGGCACACAGAAAAAAGCAAACCTCACCGGCGCCGTCGCCACCGTCGACGTTGCCCGCGTGATGGACAGCCGTCCTGTACAGGACGTCACCAAGGCACTGCAGGGTGCAGTACCCGGCCTCACTATCACTACCGGAAACGGCGGCATCAACAGTGATGCTTCGATCCGTATCCGCGGTGTCGGCTCGCTCACCAACGGCCGTACATCGTCGCCGCTTATCGTGGTAGACGGAGTGCCTGTAGACAACCTCAACTTCATCGACCCCGATGACATTCAGGACATCAGCGTGCTCAAGGACGCTGCTTCGAGTGCTGTGTACGGCGCACGTGCTTCTTTCGGTGTGATCCTTATCACAACAAAAGGCGCCGCCAATCGCGACAAAGTGAGTGTAAACTACAGCGCTAACTTCGCATGGAGCAATGTTACGACGCTTCCTGAGTTCGTAAGCACCATAGACGAAGTGCCGGCAGCACTACAGCCCTACTATCGCGGACTTGCAGGTGTAAACGGCAACAAGAGCGTTGTGGGCGATATGTACTACACCGAGATGCTGCCCTACTTCGAGAAATGGTACGAGCAGCATGGCAAAAAATATGAAGGCATAGTGGCTCTGCAGCCTTATGTGGACGAGGACAACGTGGGTGACTACCGCATCGTTGACGGAAAGTTCATCAGATATGCCGACTGGGATTTGGCCAAAACCGTATATAAGGCAGCTCCTTCGCAGAAACACAACGTAAGCCTCGAAGGCACAAGCGGAAAAACACAGTACCGCCTTTCTTTCGGCTACGACAGCAAGGAGAATATGATGCGTTACAACCCTGAAAAGTTGTCGCGTTATATGGCCAATGCCAACATTTCTACCGAAATCACCAAATGGTTGAAGGCCGGTACCCGAATCAGCTTCACACAGCGCGTTTACACCGAGCCCAACACACCGAACAACACCCTCCAGTACGCCATGCGTTGGTCGCCCTTCATCTCCAACTGGGGTACAATGGTTGATCCCTCGACCGGACAGGAAAGATATTATAGGAACACTCTGAGCGAACGTCTGCTTGCTCCTACCGACAAATACACCACTCGCCAGACCCGACTTCAGGCATGGATGCAGGCTGAAATCATCAAGGGGCTCACGCTTCAGGCTGATTTCACTTACGACGTGAACAGCTATAAGCAGCAGGCTTCCTGGATCGTACAGGAAACATGGGACTGGGGCAGCGTGCCTTTCGCTGTTTACACATGGCCTGGTACAGGTGCGGCAGGTACTCTTGTTCGCGCTCGTAAGAACGACTTTGACCGTTGGACCACCAACGTGTTCGCTACTTACGCCAAGACTTTTGCGCAGGACCACAACATGAAGATTATGGCAGGCTTCTCCGCTGAGCGTTACACATACGATAATCTGTACGCGCAGCACAAAGGCCGTTACGATATGCTGCTTCCTGATCTCGACCTTACTTACGGACCCGAGGCCTCGGATTACACCATCTCCGGCGGAGCAGGCCACCGCGCCACAGCCGGTTTCTTCGGCCGTGCCAATTATGACTACAAAGGCCGTTATCTTGCAGAAGCCAACCTCCGCTATGACGGTTCTACACGTTTCCCCGCGCACAAGCAGTGGGCGCTCTTCCCCTCTTTCTCTGCAGGCTGGCGTTTCTCCGAAGAAGACTTCTTCGAACCCGTCAACACATGGTGGAGCAACGGTAAACTCCGCGCTTCGTACGGTCATCTCGGCAACGAAAACGTTGGTTCCAATGTCTTCCTGTCGGTCATCACTCCCGGCAACAAGAATGTAGGCTGGCTCAATTCCAGCGGTAATCCCCTTAACGGTGCCACAATGCCAACTCTTGTGAACAACACCCTCACATGGGAACGCGTGATCACCACCGACGTTGGTCTTGACCTCGGATTCCTGAATAACTCGCTGACAGCTTCGTTCGACTGGTTCAACCGTGAAACCCGCGATATGCTCGCTCCCGGTATGCCTCTGCCGTCAACACTCGGCGCGGCAGCTCCGACTGAAAATGCCGGTAACCTCCAGACACGTGGTTGGGAACTTTCTGTAAGCTACAACCACTCGTTCGGAGATTGGGACGTATGGGCTACTGCTACCCTCGGCGATGCTCGCTCGAAGGTGACCAAGTGGGCAAGCAATGAAAACAAGACCCTATACTCTTACTACTATGGTGAATCCGGATACCGCTTCTATGAAGGACAGTACTACGGCGACATCTGGGGCTTCGAGTATGATCGTTTCTTCGAGAAAGGCGACTTCGATGGCCAGAATGAAAACGGAACGTGGATATATGGTCCCGGCGTAGCAAATCAGGGATACCTCGAAACAGGCAACTTCCATTTCGGCCCCGGCGACGTTAAGTTTGTGGATCGCAACGGCGACGGCAAGATCAACGACGGTATTCAGGGCATGTATATGCTCGATGGTAAGATTTACATACCTCGTAGCTCTCTTGGGGCTGATTTCCCTGCAAATCAGAAAACTTTCGGCAATTATATCGTCCTTGACGAAGAAGAGCATGATGCCGTTGCAAACAATGCAAAATCCAAGGCAATTCCTGCAGGAACACTCGCAAACCATGGCGACCTTAAGATTATAGGCAACGCCCTGCCGCGCTACGAATACGGCCTTCGTCTTGGTGCGGGATGGAAAGGATTTGATATCGACTTCTTCTTCCAGGGTGTGGGAAAACGTAGCATGTGGGTTGTCAGCAACTACGTTCAGCCCTTTGCCCAGAGCAACTCGGGTCTGTTTGAACACCAGATGGATTATAACAAATATGTGATAGAGGACGGTAAAATCGTTGATTACATCGTTGACCAGAACAACTGGTACCCTAACCTCACCACCGGCGACATGGGATATAATAAGAATATGAGGAACACATGTAATCAGGGTTACAACAACTATACCAACAACGACCGTTACCTTGTCAATATGGCGTATCTTCGTATGAAGAATATTACCTTCGGCTACACCATACCCGCTCAGCTCACCACAAAGGCTTATATCCAGAAGGCTCGCGTATACTTCAGCGCCGAGAATCCCTTCTTCATTTACAACGGAGCCGGCAAATACAAGATTGACCCCGAAGTAGAAGGCGGTGTAAGCGAGGGACTCTATGGTTTCGGCCGAAATCACCCCCAGATGAAGACCTTCTCTTTCGGCCTTCAGGTAACATTCTAATCTATAACTGAACCTAAAAATGAAAAAACAGATAATATACGGTCTTATCGCTGGCGCTGCCGTTCTTTCGAGCTGCAACGACTTCCTCGACGATAATCGCTATCCTTTGGACAAGCAGACCGACAATCCTGCCTACTGGACTAGCAAGGTGAATGTTCAGTCGCAGATAAATATGCTATATGAGAACTTTACCGGCTACGGCTCCGGCGCATCGTGGGTCAACGACTTCTACTATCGTTCACTCAGCGACGACCAGTGCACTCACATAGAATCGGGTGCGGTGATGGCTTTCGCCCGTTGGACTTACCAGACAGCCGAAAGCACCAACAGTGTGTGGGATGCCAGCTACGTGCAGATCCGTCGTTGCAACTACATCATCAACAACACCAATCTGTCTGACGAGGTAGATAACAACGACCTGATAGGCCAGGCACGCCTCATTCGTGCTATGCAGTACTACGAGCTCGTTCGCGCCCTTGGCGACGTGCCTTTGGTGACAACGGTTCTGAATCCTGATTCGCCCGAAGTTTACGGCGAGCGCACTCCCCGCAACACTGTGATGGACTTCGTTCTCGAAGACCTTAATTTCGCGGTTAAGAACATCGCCACCCAGAGCAGCAAGGTAGAATTCAGCGTCGACCTTGCCAATGCGATGAAGTCGGAGATCTGTCTTTATGAGGCCGCATACTCTAAGTATCATAAGAACGATACCGAGCGTGCAAACAAATTCTATGCCGAAGTAGTGAACGCCTGCAAGGCTATTATGGATCAGAAATACTCTATCTGTGATGACTATCGCTCGATATACAACTCCAATACGGCTCTTGCAGACGGTTCGCCCCTTGGCAACATCAGCAACCCCGAAATCATCTTTATGAAAGGTTACAAGGCAGGTACCCTTGGACACTCCGCTGCAGCCTTCCTCAGCACGGAAACAGCTATTCCCGGTATGACCAAGGACGCCTTCGACGCCTATCTTTTCAAAGATGCAAAACCCCTTGCCACAACTTCGCTTGACAAGAGCGACAAGCCGGTGATTACCGAAGATGGTGCTTTCGACATCAGCGCGGCACTCGAGGTTCGCGACGGCCGTCTGGCTCAGACGCTCGACCCGCAGCTCGCTTTCGGAACGGTTACATTCAAGCGTGCGAACTCCAACTACCTTACTTCCACCACAGGTTACACCATCTGCAAGTACGTGAACCCCGAAGCTCCGTACCAGCAGACAACCACAGCCGGACAGAACTCTACAACCGCTCCGATCTACTGGCTGGCATACACATATTGCGATTATCTCGAAGCTCGTGCCGAACTCGGCCAGCTTGATGATAACGACGTGACAATGTGTGTGAAACCATTGTGGGAACGCGCTGACATCGACACCAGCAAACTCAGCAAGGCTTATCTTGAGTCAATGGGTGACCCGGCTAACAATATGGGCGTAAGCAGCCTTATTTGGGAAATCCGTCGTCTTCGTCGTTGCGAACTTATGTTCGACCGCAATCACCGCTACTGGGATCTCGTTCGCTGGCACAAGCTCGACCTGCTCGATACCACCAAGCATCCAAACATTGTCCTCGGCGCCAATGTTAGCGGTGCTTCGGCAGCCCAGCTCAAAGACGTTGTGACAGTAGATGGATATATCAACGGCGCGCACTTCGGTACCACTACCCAGTCGCGTATCTTCACCGAACGCGAGTACCTGCAGCCGCTCGGTACAAACATCATCAGCCTCTACAACTCTAAAGGCCTCGAACTCCCCCAGAACCCCGGATGGTAAATAACGTCTAAAAACCATCACCATATAACGGAAGTGCCGCATATTTTTGTGCGGCACTTCTTTTTTTGTGAATTAGAGATAGATTAGCCTGTTTATATAATTTTTACAGGTGCAGGCCTTTTAATCCTACAATTATCTCGTCAAGCAAACCAACTCTTGTAAGATAAACTGCAAAATTTGTCTTAAAATGCTCCCATAGCCTTTAGAGTGTAAAAATACACTCTAAAAATTGAGCAATTATTAATTGTTAAAAACTCTAAATAAATCGAATTAATTAAAAAAGATTGTCTAAATTTGGGCATCGATAAAAGGGCAAAGGCTTGCCCCTATAAACACAACTTAACTAAATCCATGAAATAAACTGATATATTAAGCACAATCTAAGCCAAATAGCCCGATTCGCTCCCAAGGCAGGAGCCTACGGCGAGAGTAGTAACTGACCGCGGCCCCCCCGGGGCCCTCCTTAAAAAAACAACAATCCAATCCAATCTTCAGAACCTCTATGAGAAAGCATCTAATCGCGACCGCGCTTCTGATGGCCGGCCTGCCGGCGGCGACCCCCTCGGCCTGGGCCGAGCCCCAGCCGCAGCACCAGAGCCAGGGGACAGTCCTGGTTCAGGGCACCGTCCTGGACGAGAACAACGAGCCGGTGATCGGCGCCTCCGTCGTCCAGAAGGGCGCCCGGGGCAACGCCGTTGCCACCGACGCCTTCGGCAACTTCAAGCTCCGCGTCCCCGCCGGGGCCCAGCTCGAGTTCAGCTACGTGGGCTACAAGACCTCCTACGTGGCCGCCTCCGACGGCATGACCGTCTACCTCCAGCCCACCACCGAGCAGCTCAACGAGCTCGTCGCCATCGGCTACGGCAGCCAGAAGCGCGCCAACCTCACCGGCGCAGTCGCCACCGTCGACGTCGCCCGCACAATGGAATCTCGTCCTCAGCAGGACGTTATGAAGGCTCTTCAGGGTGCAGTCCCGGGCCTCACCGTGCTTAATAACACCGGTAATGTGAACGGTAGCCCCGTGGTACAGATCCGTGGCGTCGGCTCTCTGTCCGGCGGCAGCACATCGCCTCTTTTTGTTGTCGACGGCGTGCCGATGGACGATATTTCGTATCTTAATCCTGAGGAAATAAAAGAAATCTCGGTGCTGAAAGATGCATCGTCTTCTGCAATCTATGGTTCGCGAGCCGCATTCGGTGTGATTCTTATCAACACTAAGACAGGCAAGAAGACCGACAAGATTCAGATCAAGTACTCCAACAACTTCGGTTGGAGCCAAGGTGCCGTACTTCCTGAAATTCAGGGATCGGTAGAGCAGATAGAAGCTTCTATCGAATCTGCAAAAATGCTAAATGCTACTGGCGGAGAGTTCTTCGGTATTTATTATACCGATATTCTACCTTATGCAAAGAAATGGAGAGAACAGAACAGCGGAAGAATTACCGAATATCGCGAAGCTCGTCTTTATCAGGACGAAAACAATATTGGCGACTATTATCTGAACGAGCAAGGTTCGGGTTATCTCCCATATGCGGATTATGATATAAACAAGATTTATCTGAACAATGCAACTCCGAGCAACCAGCACAATGTAAGCCTTACCGGAACAACCGGCCGTGCTACCTTTAATGCCGCGTTCGGCTATGCCAAGCGACAGAGCCTTGTCAATTTCAATCCCGACGAGGTGGCGCGCTACAATGCCAAGCTCGACCTTACTGTGGATATTGCCAAGTGGCTACAGGCCGGTGCACGTATCAACTACAGCCAGCGTAATGTAACCACTCGCAATGTAGGCTCTAATGTCTGGGGTACAATTTGGCGTTTTCCTGGATACCTTCAGATGCTTGGTTACAAATATGATGACGAAGGAGTGGCATATGATTTCAACAACCAAATTTCCTATCTTCGCGGCTCTGCTCCCGTTCCTGTTGTAAACCAGTACACCAGAATGCAGGCATGGGCTCGCGCCCAGATTCTTCCAGGACTTTCGCTGAATGCTGATTATACATATACATTGTTCAATAATAACTGTTCTTACGCGTATCTGCCATATATGCACTGGAACAGTTGGGGCCGCAATCTTTCTGAACCAGCATATGCCGTAAAGCCTGCTAATTCCACCTCTACAAAGGACAACACCCATAAGACTCGCTGGACATTGAACGTTTATGGCACATACGATCTGACTGTTGCCAAAGACCATAATTTCAAACTGATGCTCGGTTCTAATGTGGAACAAGACAGGTCAAGTTACTTTATGGCTCGCACACAGGAGCCGCTTGACGTAAACCTTCCTGCGCTTAATCTTTACACAGGAAAACTCGTTCCTCCCGGCAATAGTGATTCCCATTGGGCTACAGCTGGTTTCTTCGGTCGTTTCAATTATGACTATAAGGGACGCTATCTGTTAGAATACAACGGTCGCTATGACGGCTCGTCTAAGTTCCCGGAAATGGATCAGTGGGGCTTCTTCCAGTCTGGATCTGCCGGTTGGCGTTTCTCCGAAGAAGAGTTTTTTGCTCCGATCAAGCACATTTGGAACAATGGTAAGATCCGTGCCTCCTATGGTGAAATAGGCAATGAAAATATCGGTACCGATATGTTTATTTCTACTATTTCCACTGTTAATATCGACTATATCAACCATGCTACAGGCGTGAAAATCAATGCTGCAAATAAACCGGCATTACGTTCAGCGTCACTCACATGGGAGCGTATCCGCACCACAGGCGTAGGCCTTGACTTTGGTTTCTTCAACAATCAGCTTAACGGTAGCTTTGACTGGTTCCAGCGTGACACTAAGGGTATGCTTGCTCCCGGCCAAACACTTCCCAATATACTTGGGGCTACGGCTCCTAAAAAGAATACCGGCGAGCTTCGCACACGCGGTTGGGAACTCAGCCTGTCGTGGAACCGCTCTTTCGGTGATTTCGATGTGTATGCCACATTCAGCATTGCCGACAGCCGTACCACAGTCACTAAATGGGAAAACAGCACAATGTCGCTCACATCGAATTTCTCAGGTGCTGAATATGGTGCGATCTATGGTTTGGAAACAGACCGCTATTTCACCAAGGATGACTTCCAGACTGATGCCAACGGAAATCTCTTGAAAGATGCCAACGGCCGTTATATCTTCAAGGAAGGAATCGCAGATCAGAACGGAATTCGCGAAGGCACCTTCGTCTTTGGCCCTGGTGACATAAAGTATAAGGATCTCGATGGCGACGGTGTGATATCAGGCGGTAATTCCACTATGATAGAACTTAATGGGAAATATTATGTGAAAGGCGATCCCGGCTATGAAGAAGCTCTCAAAAATGAAGACCACAAGACTGTGGCTGTAGGCTCTCTCTATAATCACGGCGACGTCAAGAAAATAGGCAACAATCTCCCCCGCTACGAATATGGCTTCCATCTCGGAGGCGCATGGAAGGGCATAGACCTCGATATTTTCTGCCAGGGTGTAGGCAAACGTGATATGTGGACAGTTTCATCTATGGTGATTCCTTTCACTCAGGCTCCCAACGATATCTACTATGCCGGAATGGAATCGCACAACAAGGTTATCTACGACGACAGCTGGAACATTATCGACTACGTGGTTGACCAGTCCAACAAATATCCTCGTATCTATCCGGGCCTTTATGCCAATAATAGTGTCGCAGGTATTTCAGGTGCCGGCCAGAACAACTATATTCCTCAGACACGATATCTGCAGGACATAAGCTATCTGCGCGTGAAAAACGTCACACTCGGATATACGCTGCCTGTAAACTGGACAACCAAGGCTTATATACAGCGTGCACGAATCTATTTCAGCGGCGAGAATCTTTTCTTCCTGCACCGAGGCAACAAGGGCACAGGATTCGACCCCGAAATCGTTACGACCGAATGGTCCGGAGCTAACACCATTGGCCGTGCCAACCCGATTCAGCGCACATTCTCCTTCGGTATTCAGGTAACCCTCTAATGATTTAAATCAGTCTGAAAATGAAAAAAACAATTATAATCTCTGCTTTGGCGATTGCTTCACTGGGGCTGTCTTCTTGCGATGACTTCCTCAACGAGAATCGCTTCCCCCTCGACAAGCAGACAGATAATCCATCATATTGGAACAACGAAGCGAATGTGCAGAAGCAGTGTGACTATCTGTATCTCAATTTCGCAGGATACGCTGCAAGCGAATTTTATTTCGCAACGCGTAGTGATAATAATGCGTCGGGAACGGGAGGCAGCTTTGTCGAATGGATTAATACCAATGTTCCAAGCGAAAGCGGCTCCTGGAGTACCCCCTACGAGGTAATTCGCCAGTGCAACTTTATAATCAGCAGGGTACCTGGTTCGACACTGACGGAATCTAAGAAAAGTAAGTACATCGGAATAGCACGTCTGATTCGCGCTCAACAGTACTACTGGCTCGTACGCGCATATGGCGATGTCCAGTATACCGACGAGGTTCTTGATCCCGCAAATGAAGAAGCCCTGATGTCGCCCCGCGTAGACCGTGACGTAGTGATGGATAAGGTATATGATGACCTCGATTTTGCCTGCAAGAACATCGGGAGTGGCTCGAAAACCACTTGGAGTTCCGATCTTGCTTACGCTATGACTGCTGAAATCTGTCTGTACGAAGGAACATACTGTAAGTATCGTACTCTCGCAGATAACGACAAGGCTCCAGATGAGGCGCGAGCCAACAAATTCCTCGGCTATGCAGCAACAGCCGCAAAGGCCGTAATGGATAAGAGCTACACTCTGAACCCGACCTATATAGGTAATTACAACTCAGTTTCTCTC
>ERZ778516.2973-NODE-2973-length-10492-cov-4.489221_pt1 | contig 10492 bp, 8 predicted proteins | sample MGYA00510342_ERZ778516 | MGnify/ENA primary metagenome ERZ778516 (study PRJEB29527, sample SAMN07138961) | mouse gut metagenome | material: feces | host: mouse | place: China:Nanjing | collected 2016-01-25 ...
TTAATCTGATAACATCCGTAAACCTTGTATAGTCAGGAGCTGCTATTTCTTTTTGTGTAATACAGGCTATTAAAAAAATAAATAAACAAAGCAACATATAGCAGAATACATTAGTTCATAACAGAGAAGGTTATTGTATTAAAAAAATAATAACTTATAATAATACAGGAAAACAAAGTAAAAATAAATTATGTGATAAATAACAGTTTATATTCAGGAGGAAATAAGGAAATGAAGCGTTCAGAGATTAACCAGAGAATCAAAGAAATGGAACAGCTTATAAAGAAAAATGGCTTTCATCTTCCATCATTTTGTCATTGGACACCACAGGAATGGAATGAAAAAGGGCATGAGTACGATGAAATCCGTGACAATATGCTGGGATGGGATATTACCGATTATGGTCTTGGCTGTTGGGAAAAAGTAGGATTTGCGCTTATTACACTTAGAAACGGAAATCAGAATAATCCAAAATACCGGAAGGTATATGCGGAAAAACTTTTGATGCTGAAAGAAGGCCAACATTCACCCATGCATTTTCACTGGACGAAATCAGAGGATATTATTAACCGCGGTGGAGGTACTTTAATTATTCATTTGTATAATGCAGATGAAAATGAAGAGTTGGCAGATACACCGGTATGTGTCAATTCTGATGGCAGAAGTTACTATGTGCCTGCCGGAACGGGAATTGAGTTAAAACCGGGAGAGAGTATTACACTCTGGCCACGTCAGTATCATGATTTTGATGTAAAATCGGGAACAGGAGATGTTCTGATAGGGGAGGTATCTATGTGCAATGATGATAATACAGATAATCGTTTTCATCCGCCTGTCGGGCGTTTTCCAACAATCGAGGAAGATGAGGCGCCATATCGTCTGTTATGTAATGAATATCCGGCAGCAGGGCAGAAATAAAACCGGTACAAATAGAAAAGGAGATAAAAAATGCTGTATTTAAAAGTTTTAGACGCGGAGAGACAGATAGTTAATATGGCAGAAGGTCAAAATGAAGTAAATTTAATATGTGAACGGATTTATCAGCCGGGAGACCGCATTATACTTGAGTCCAGTGAAAAAGATATTTTTGTCTGGCTGCAGTTTGATGATGCCATAGGGCAGTCTATGGTTTATCTGAAAGGGGATGTGAATTATCCGATACCATTTGAAGAAAAACGGCTTCATCTTTCTCCAAGGGCATTTATGGGAGACAGGCATCTTTTAAGAGTAAGAAAAGCGCGGGATTTTGAAATCTATCAATATAGAAACCTTGCTTTCAGTGCGGTAGACCATCATGAGAACCGTACATATTTTCCTCATGTCAGTGCCAATGTGGAAACAAGAGGTGAATCTGTTTTTGCTGCTCAGAATGCAATAGATGGTATTACAGTGAATCAAAGCCATGGAGAATGGCCATATCAGTCATGGGGAATCAATATGCAGGAGGATGCATGTATTACTTTGGATTTTGGCAGAATGGTAGAAATTGACAGAATAGTGCTTTATACAAGAGCAGATTTTCCGCATGATAACTGGTGGAAGAGTGTGAATTTTACTTTTTCAGATGGAACCACACTAGAAATGAATATGAGAAAAAGTTCTCTGCCTCATGAAATTACCTTTCCTATTAAACAGGTATACTGGATGGAAATGAATCAGATGATAAAGTCAGATGAACCTTCACCGTTTCCAGCATTAACACAAATAGAGGTATATGGAAGGGAAAGACAATAGAAAAATAAAAATTCAAAAAATTCAAAAAAACAGTTGACATTTTCCATAAAATTGATTAAAATACTTTTTGTTGTGATTTATTTCACAATGAAAGAGGCTGGCATGGCACAGATGGTAGCGCGTCGCATTGGTAATGCGGAGGTCACGGGTTCGATTCCCGTTGCTAGCTTTTTTTCTATTTTACATTATATTAATATAATTGCGGATATGGCGGAACTGGCAGACGCGCCAGACTTAGGATCTGGTGGGCAACCGTGCAGGTTCGATTCCTGTTATCCGCACTGGGCAATAAAGATTCGAATCTTTTTCAGCAGAAAACGGATTCGGATTTTTTCTTTCATAAAAATTGTTTCAAAGGGGAAAATTATGTGTCATATTATGGTCACAGATAAATTAACGTCAGCTCAGCTTTATGAATTGGATATTTTGATACAACAATGTTGTCAGGCAGACAGGACAAGAGGAGTCAGCTTTTGGCAGAGCGATATGAATTTTATTGATGGCTTTCCGGCCTTTTATCTAATGTATGAAAATAATGAACTTATCAGTATAATAAGTATCTTTGTGCCGGATTTACAGGAATGTGAGCTGTATGCCAATACTCTGCCGAAATATAGAAGACAGGGTTGTTTTTTGAAACTTTATAAAAGGGCATATAAAACAATAAGAGCTTATGGAATTAAAAAAATTTATTTTCTTAATGAGCCGAACAGCTCTGCGGGAGAGCTTGCACTGAGAAAAATAGGTGCAGAACATGAGTCTTCGGAATATCTGATGTCCTGCGATATAAGCATTTATCAAAAACCACAGTACATACCTGTATTAACATACAAAGTGAGTAAAAATAAAGATATCTTTGAAACCTTTATAAAAGGAGTGAAAGCAGGAAGTGTCAGTTTGGAAATAGAAAATAGCACAGCTTCGATTTATCATGTGGAAATCGAACCAAAATTTCGAGGAATGGGTTATGGAACCGAAACGCTGCTGCTGGTGCTGGAATATTTAAGAAAATCAGGCTGTCACAGAGCTGTACTGCATGTAAGCAGTTTAAACGAAATCGCATATGGAATGTATTGCAGACACGGATTTGTGTGTACGGAGCAGATAGATTACTGGATAAAGGAAGTGAAATAATGAAAAAATGCCGCCAAAGCAGAAATTTGATTATAATATCTGGATGGCGGCATTGTGTTATTTGGTAATTAGCATAACTGATATTATTTATTTAAATTTTTAAATTTATCAAAGAAGGATTTTTCCTGTGCAGACCAATACCGGAAATATATTTTTCCAAGAATCTGCTCTTTGCTGATATAAAGCTCAGTTTCCGTACATTGTCCCGTCTGGTAATACTCATCATACCAGTAGCGGGTATCTTTGGAATTATTTCTGTTATCGCCAAGTACGAAATAGCGGCCTTCCGGTACCGTAAAGGTATAGCCATTTGCTTTCCATGTCCACTCGCCATTAATGTAATCTTCATCAAGAGTTTCAATCAGTTCATCACCTTTGTAAATAGTTATCTCGCCGTTTGTGATAGTAACTGTTTCACCGGGCAGACCGATAATACGCTTTACATAGTCAGTATTTTCTTCAAACTGATATTTAAATACAATAATATCACCCCGTTCAGGCTCATGAAAAAGATAAGTGAGCCGTGAACCAAGAATTCTGTCACCCGGAAGAATGGTTTTTTCCATCGAACCTGTTGGAACAGTTGCATTGATAATAATAAATTCAACAATCACAAATGCAATTATAATAGCAGCGACAAACATTTTTATCCAGCTAATGATTTCAGCCTTTAAATCGATTTCTCTTTCTTTTTTTATTGGTCTTTTGTTATTTTTAAAATCATTGGCTGTGATTTCATCATCAATATCATAATCAATAATCTCTACATTTTCATCAAAAGCCTTTTCCTTTCCCTGTTCAAACGGATTTTCGTCCGGCTCATCTGCAATGACAGCCTCCAAATCAGGTGGCGGAACTGAATTTACCAGATTGGAAAATTCAGTGTCAAGCTCAGCAGCAATAGAGTCTTTCTCCTGTTCTTCTAATTTTTCTTCACTCATTATTATTTCCTTTTCTTTATAACATTTTGAAATGTGCACAAACATATCCAATACATTATATCATAAAACTTCACATTAGAAAAGAAGAAAAAAATAAATTTTATGGAAAATGTTCAAAAAGTGTGTTAACATATATGGGACAAAATACAGATAAAAAGGAGTAGAAAAAGATGAAAAAAAGCAGTATAAAATTTTCAGTAATAATGATTTTTATTCTGTGTCTTATAGTAGCAGTTATGGGAACTTCTCATCTGCTGAAAGAAAGAGATAAAAAGATGGAAAAAGATACAAATAAATCTATTCTTGCAGATACAAAGACTGAAGAAAAGGCAGACACAGAAAGGAATACAGACCAAGAAACAGATGTAGAGATAAATGCAGAGAAAGACACATCCGGAGAAACAGAGAAAAAAACAAATACAGAAAAGGAAACTCATATACAGATAGAGACAAATACAAAGACGCAAATAAAAGACAATGAAAATGTTCCTGACAAAGAAAATTTTGCAGAGAATATAATATCTGATAAAAATGTAACTCTTTCATTTGTAGGAGATATTTATGTCAGTCCTATGATGTATGAACATTATCAGGCTTCTGGCATATCAGGTGTGATTTCGGAAAAAATACAAAATATTTTTAAGAGTGTGGATATCGCTGCCGCAGACCATGAGTATGTATGCGGTGATTTGCCTGAGAGCTATAAAGTTGATTACCAGCAGTATACTTTTCTGACGCCTTCTGCAAGAGAAGGAATTTTAAAGGATTTTTCCTTTGATGTAATGACTCTGGCAAATAACCATATGATGGATTATGGTACAGAAGGTCTTGCTTCTACAATAAGAGAGATAAAAAAGCAGGGAATAGAGACAATAGGCGGTGGCAGTGATTTATCGCAGGCAATGGCGCCTTACATAAAAGAAGTAAATGGAAAGAAAATAGCGATTCTTGCAGCTACACGTGTAGTACCACAGATAGACTGGTATGCACAGAAAGATAAGGCAGGGCTTATGACTACCTATGAGCAGACAGACCGTTTTCAGATGTTGAAGGAAGAGATTACGAGATTGAAGACAGAGGAAAACTGTGATATTGTAATTATGTACGTTCACTGGGGAAATGACAGTGATAAGACGATTCTTGGAAATCAGGTAACACTGGGACATGGATATATCGATGCAGGGGCTGATATTGTAATTGGAAATCATACACATGTACTTCAGGGTATGGAATTTTATCAGGGAAAACTGATTTGTTACGGAATCAGTAATTTTCTGTTTGGCAGCTACCACAGTGATACAATGGTGCTGACATTGGAAATTGATGAGGCAAATCATATTACGCCGAAGATGCTTCCTTGCAGTAGCGAAATGTTTTATACAACAGAGATAGAGGGAGAAGCGGCGGAAAATATGTTTCGTTATATTGAGAGTATGTCAGAAAATGTGTCTATTTCAAGTGATGGAATAATTACAGAAAAAAGATGAAAATAAAGAAAGAGGCAGAAGAAAATGGATAGTTTAATTTACAGCCTGAATGCAACTGTTCCTGTTTTTTTAGTGATTATACTGGGATATTTTTTAAGATATATTAAAATGTTTGACGAACCGTTTCTAAAAGCAGCAGATAAGTTTAATTTTAAAGTGACATTGCCTGCAATGCTGTTTATGGACCTTGCTGTTACGGATTTTGCGGCAGTGTTTGATTTGAAGTATGTTATATATTGTTTTGTAGTCACTCTTTTATGTATATTGGGAATATGGGGACTGACAAAACTTTTTATAAAGGATAAATCCATAAGTGGGGAATTTGTACAGGCTTCATATCGAAGCAGCGCGGCGGTTCTTGGAATGGCACTGGTAGTAAATATAAGCGGGGATTCGGGCATGATTCCGCTGATGATTCTCGGAGCGGTGCCTTTGTATAATATTTTTTCAGTGATTATTCTTACCTTTGAGGGGAAGAATAGAGAAGAAGGAATGATAAAGAAGGCGTTTGCGGATATTTTGAAAAATCCGATTATTATCAGTATTGTACTGGGATTTTTGTATTCTATGCTAAAGCTTTCTATGCCGGAGATTTTAGAAACAGCGATAAACAATGTTGCAAAAATGGCAACACCGCTGGCGTTAATCTGCATTGGAGCAGGATTTGAGGGGAAAAAGGCAGTAAAAATGATAAAGCCGACGCTGGTGGCGTCAACAATAAAACTGGTTTTACAGTCAGTGGTGTTTTTGCCGCTTGCAGTCTGGCTTGGGTTTACAGGGGATAAGCTGCTGGCGCTTATGATAATGCTGGGCTCGCCGACTACGCCGTCAAGCTATGTAATGGCAAGAAATATGGGGCATGAAGGAGTGCTGACATCTAGCGTGATTGTGATGACAACGATATTATCATCATTTACCATTACAGGAGAGATATTTATTATGAAGCAGTTGGGGCTGGTATAATTGAGGAAGAACACTGGAATAATGAAAAAATTTGGCATGCAAACCTCGTTATTAAATGAACCTTCTGTTAATTCTCCATTGAATCCTTACTTTCTCTGTGCTATGATATAAACTATCCATATTATATCTATATTAAAGGAGGTTTAAAATGTCTCAACTGAAAAAAAGAGAAGAAATTGAAGAAAAATTCACATGGGCAATGCAGGATATGTGTTCTTCCGATGAAAAATGGGAGGAGGAGTTAGAGGCCCTGAAGGGGTTTGCCGAAAAATATTCTGAATTTGAAGGAAAGCTTGGCAGTTCTGCAAAAACCCTCTGTGAATTTTTGAAATTTGAGGACAAAGTCAGCCTTGCATGTGAAAGAGTCTATGTTTACGCCAATCAAAAACTTCATGAAAACATGGCAGACAGCAAATATCAGGATTATTCCGCAAAAGCACAGCTTATTCTGGTACAGTTATCTACGGCCAATGCATTTGCAGAACCGGAAATTTTAAGCATGTCATGGGAAAAAATAGAAGGTTTTCTTCGGGAAAACGAAGAACTCAGGCTTTATGAAACCATACTCCGCAGACTGTTCCGCTCAAAAGAACACTGTCTGTCTGAGCAGGAAGAAAAGATTATTGCAAAGACAGGAGAAATGGCCTCTGCTTCTAGTGATATTTTTGATATGTTTAACGATGCAGATGCAAAATTCGGAAAAATAAAAGATGAAAACGGCGAACTTATCGAGGTAACACATGGAAATTATACAGTTCTTATGGAGAGCCAGAACAGAGAAGTGAGAAAAGCAGCTTTTCAGGCAATGTATAAGACCTATACAGATTATGGAAACACTTTAGGCGCAATGTATGCGGCAAATGCAAAGCAGCTTAAATTTTATGCAGAGGTGCGCAATTATAATTCCGCACTGGAAATGCAGTTGTTTGACAGCAATATTCCGGTATCTGTCTATGACAATTTAATCGAGGCAGTGCATGAATATCTCCCTGCCATGTATAAATATGTAAACATCAGAAAACGTGTGCTGAATGTAGATGAGCTTCATATGTATGATGTCTATGTGCCTCTTACCAAAGAGGTCGATATGAAGATTTCATATGACAGAGCAAAGGAAATTGTAGCAGAGGGACTTGCTCCTATGGGACAGGAATATATCAGCCATTTAAAAGAAGGTTTTGAAAACCGCTGGATTGATGTTTACGAAAATCAGGGAAAACGAAGCGGAGCCTATTCGTGGGGCGTCTATGGCGTGCATCCATATGTTCTTTTAAATTATCAGGAGAATTTAAATAATGTCTTTACCCTTGCGCATGAAATGGGACATGCCCTTCATTCCTATTATTCTGATAACACACAGCCATATCCATATGCTGGTTATAAAATTTTTGTGGCAGAGGTGGCATCTACCTGTAATGAATCTCTGCTTATCAGAGACCTGCTCAAAAAATGTACGAATAAGCAAGAGAGAATTTATCTCTTGAATTATTTTATTGACCAGTTTAAGGGAACAATGTTCCGTCAGACGATGTTTGCGGAGTTTGAAAAGGTCACTCATGAAATGTGTGCAAAGGGTGACACCTTAAATTCAAATAATTTGTGTCAGGTATATCATACTTTGAATCAGTTATATTTTGGAGAAGAAATGATTTCTGATGATGAGATAGCTATTGAATGGGCAAGGATTCCACATTTCTATACGCCGTTTTATGTATATCAGTATGCTACCGGCTTTGCTGCTGCAATTGCGCTGTCAGGAAGAATTTTAGAGCTTGGAGAACAGGGTGTGGCGGATTATATGAAGTTTCTGACAGGAGGCTGTTCCAAGGACCCGATTGAGCTGCTAAAGCTTGCCGGTGTGGATATGACAGAAAAAAAGCCGGTTCGCGATGCGCTTGCGATGTTTGCAGAGCTTGTGGATGAGCTTGACAGTCTGGTATAATGGTCTTTTCAAAGCCGTTATTAAAATATAACATAATTCAAAGGAACTTTTAACCCCTTTGATTCTGAGATAAAGAGGGAAGGATAAGTAATGGCGTTAACATCGTTGGAGTTTGCTGTATTCGTATTTGCAGCCACAGTTTTGTATTATACGGTATTTTCGAGACGTCAGTGGATATTTCTGCTGTTTGTAAGCTATATATATTATATGGCTTCAGGAGTGAAAAATATTGTATTTTTAATGGCTGTAACCGTAATTACCTATATGGCAGGTATTCTTATGCAAAAAACAGAAGACAAAAGGCGTCGGAAAAAAATATTGGTACTGGCACTGTTTTTGGACTTTCTGATATTGGCTTCACTGAAATATACAAATTTTTTCATTAACAGTGTGAATGAGATTTTTTTCAGAAATAATCCGGATGGAAGTATTTCTTTTCTAAATTTGCTGCTGCCGCTTGGAATTTCGTTTTTTACGTTTCAGTCCGCAGGATATATGCTGGATGTTTACTGGAAAAGAAGCAGCGCAGAAAAAAATTTTTTCCGGTATGCTTTGTTTGTTGCATGGTTTCCACAGATTATGCAGGGACCAATCGGAAGATTTGAGAGGCTGTCGGAGCAGTTTTTCCAAAGGCATTGCTTTTCTCTCAAACATGCAGAAAGAGCCCTTCAGCTTATTTTATATGGAATGTTTAAGAAAATGGTGCTGGCGGACAACGCGGCCCTGTTTGTAGATAAAATATTTCATCAATATGAAATATTTGACGGCATGGTAATTTTGGGAGTACTGGCATATTCTATACAATTATACGGAGATTTTTCAGGTGGAATCGATGTGGTGCGAGGCGTATCTGCTTTGTTTCAGGTGACACTGGACGAAAATTTCAGACAGCCGTATTTTGCAAAATCAATCACTGATTTCTGGCACAGATGGCATATTACGCTTGGAACATGGATGAAAGACTATGTATTTTATCCGATTTCGCTTTCTAAATGGATGGGAAAGCTGAAAAAGCGGACAAAGCAAATCTTTGGCAAAAAAACAGGGCGAACCATTCCTATCTGTATTGCAAATATTTTTGTATTTCTTCTGGTAGGTATCTGGCATGGGCCAGCGTGGAAATTTGTCATTTATGGTCTGTACAATGGTCTGATTATCGGTTTTAGCGGCTTGATGGCGGAAAATTATGCAAAGATAAGAAAAACATTTTCTATTCAGGAGAAAAGCAGAAGCTTTCAGCTTTTTCAGATAATAAGAACTTTTATTCTCGTTAATATAAGCTGGCTCTTTGATATGGCCGATACAGTGGAACAGGCCATTAAGATGTTTTTCAACATGTTTACCAGATTTGACATTTCTCCGTTGTTAAATGGAAGTATTTATATGGATAAGCCTTCGCTTATCAGCTATCGGTATATACAGATTGTTGCGATTCTGGTCGGCTGTGTGACTGTGTTTACTATCAGTATTTTAAAAGAGAGAGGAACAGATGTCGGAGAAAAGCTTTTGTCATTGGCCTTTCCGATAAAGACACTGATTTATCTGGCAGCAGTTTTTATGCTTCCGATGTTTGGAATGCCTCCAAATATGACAGGAGGTTTTATCTATGCGCAATTTTAAAAAATTGAAACTAACCGCCAAGATAACCGTCTTTCTTCTGGCAGCTCTGGCGATAAACAGCTTTTTAAACTATATTTTTATTCCTTACAGCTATATCAGAGTCGATTATCATAATATAGAAGAAAACAGCTATGATATGGTGTTTGTGGGCACCTCTCACGGTAAATGCGGCATTGACCCGTCTGCAATTGATTTGGTGACAGGAAAGAAAAGTGTAAATATGTGTCTTGGGGGAGAATATCTGTCTTATACTTATTATAAAGTAAAAGAAATCTGCCGTCATCATGTACCGGAAGAGATTGTGTATGAAATAGACGGCGGATACTGGACAACAGAAGAATATATCGGAACAGACAGTTGCAGTATCTTTAGAGAAATGAAATGGTCAGGAGTAAAAGCAGAATTTTTTCTTGACCGGCTTTTGGATAAGGATTTTCGGGTGACTCTTTTTCCATGGTATCTTTATCGAAAAAAATACAGAATGATACCGGAAAATATAAAAAATAAATTTTCAGGCAGCTATCAGAATCTTGCGACAGATGTGTTTACCAATACGGCACAGGAATATCGAGAGAATGGATTTATCTACTGTTATCCCGTAGCAGATAAGAATAAAGGTTTTCAGAATTTTACAGAATGGAATTCTAATCAGGTTCAGACAAAAACAGAAG
>ERZ778516.2975-NODE-2975-length-10490-cov-3.324677_pt1 | contig 10490 bp, 11 predicted proteins | sample MGYA00510342_ERZ778516 | MGnify/ENA primary metagenome ERZ778516 (study PRJEB29527, sample SAMN07138961) | mouse gut metagenome | material: feces | host: mouse | place: China:Nanjing | collected 2016-01-25 ...
GATATAATTTAATCTAAATAAAATAGAATTATCACTTTTAATCTTATCTTCTATATTTGGAACTTTCCAAGCAATAAATTTGATATGTCTCTGTGCTGCAATATTACTATCTAATTGTCTAACTGATCCACTTACAAGATTACGTGGATTCTTATATTTATCATTCTCAGGAAGTTTGCTATTAATTCTCACAAAGTCGTTATAAGTAATAATAGCTTCGCCCTCAATTTCCAAATGCCCTATGTAATCTATATATAACGGAATATTTTCAAACACTCGTGCATTATGAGTTATAATTTCTCCCTCTTCACCATTTCCACGAGTCTCCGCCTGAATCAACTCACCATTCTCATAAGTAAGTAGTACAGTTAATCCGTCCATTTTGCACATGAGCATACAATCCTTGTCACCAGCAAATTTCTTTAAATCATCTACAGATTTTGTTTTATCAAGTGAAAGCATAGGATGCGAATGTTTTATCTTTTCAAGTTTTGACTTTACTTCATATCCAACTGTATGTGTTGGTGAATTAGTCATTACAATATTTGTTTCTTCTTCCAGTCTTTTTAATTCATCAAATAAATTATCATATTCATGATCTGAAATTTCTGATACAGAATTGTTATAATATGAATCTCTGTATTGATTAAGTTTCTGTGTTAATTCTTTTATTCTCTTTACTTTATCCAATCACATTCTCCTTCCTTTGAAACACACATTCTATTCATATGGATTAGCACCTTCACAATCACATGAGAATTTGTCACAAACCTCTTTCATAACTGTATTAGAATCCATAGATTTTAAAACTTTTCCTACTAAACTTCTGCATTCAAATTCATTATCTAATGTCGTAAAACATCTATCACAATTATAGCAACACTTACGAATCAGAGGATTCACCCTTAATCACCTCCGTTAAAATTGCGATTTTAACCATGATGTATTCCAAAAGTAATATAATATTTATTATCAACTTCTACTATTTCTGCACTTCCTACATCTTCATAATCATCTTCACCAGAAGAATATTCATAGTCATAAACATAGAAATTTATCTCATCATCATCTCCAAAATTCCTATTTATTAAATCAATTAAATCAGCTTTTTTCATTGTGCCTCCTTCATAAATAAAAGACTTGTTTTATCTGTTTACAACTTTCCCATTTTCAATAACATCATTAAAGAACTCTATAACCTCTTCTTCTCCGTTGAAAGCATATTTATTACCCCAGAATGAAATATGTTTTTTGAGAAACTTTACAATATATTTTTTAAAAATATCTGTTGAGTATTCATATGTTATCTTTTCTATATTACCACCAATATTCTGTTCAACTTCCATTGTGGATGTTGTCATTCCAAAATAACTAAATTTAACATTTAGAATACCGAGAGATTCTGTCTTAAACCTTGTGGTAAGATTGTAATCCATCCAATCATAATCATATAGATGTAAATATGTATTTGTCCTATCGTCTTCAATGTCACAACTGAATATCAAGTCTTCGCTTCGTATTTTTGATAATTTCAAATTATATCCTCCATATCATATTTCTTTCTTATGTAATCACATAGTCCATTCATAGTCTCAATAATGCGATTATCATCCTTCAGAACAGGATGAATCACACATATACATGAACCTTTAGCACCTTTCTCTCTAAATTTTTTCATATTAAAATCAATTCGTAGCAACGGTACTTTCTGTAAATTTTTCGTCAATAATCTCGTTATCAATTTCACAATCATCACCTTATAACTGGCATAATAATGTTTTTACCGGCTCCCTTGTCATATTCTCTTTTGCCCATCTAATATAATCCGGATCGGACTTTGCTACATCAACTATTTTTTCTCCATTGTGTTTACCAAATGTTAAAATATACTCATCTAGTGGAGGAATTTCTTTTTTTGGTGTTTCAAATCCATCAAATAAAGCCTCAATATCTTTCCGACTCGCAAGATAATCTGCCAAATGAAGCATTTTCTGATATTTATTCTTTGGAAGCGGCAACACAACTTTACTTCTTTTATCTGTGTTCCATTGTCCCATATGACTTTCAATGGTGGTTGCAACAAGTTTCAACTCCTCTTCAGAAATAAATCCAATCAATGTTCGTATCTCATTTGCTGCCAATAATGGATGATCAAATTTTGTGAATTTATTTTTTGCGTATGCCTCATCATCACCGCTCTTTCTGGTGTCGTGCATCATTCCAGCTACTCTCATTAAATCCTTTTCTCTCGATGTAAACTTATCTCCAAAACAATCTACATTCAAAATATGATTTAAAAATCTAACCAATGCACATGTATGTCTTGCTAATCCCAACTCTCCAAGTGCATACTGCGGATGATACTTTCCTGTACTTGAGGCTCCTACTTCCCAGAAATAATCTGGAATAGTTTCTATACATTGTTCTGCAAAATATCTTATATCTTCATTTTCGATTGTATTTAGAATAGAATCAAAAATCTTTGCTTTCTCATTTTTCAATATGTACTTCTCTCCTATCTCAAATAATTTTTCAGGTAATACTCGAAATAACCTCTAACAAAAATTCCTGAATATTTTGTATCAGGCATAAAGAATACTGGAATATTGTATTTATGCCAAAAGCTATGCAAAGAAGCCCAAAACGACTTTTTATTATACTGTGTATTATAATTTCCAGTAACAACATCTCCATATGTTCCATTTTCAATTAGCAAAACTTTCTTTTTAGGAGATAAACTAAACTCTTTTTCAAGCCTGTCTCTTTCTTTTGTAAGGTTTCCTGATAATTCTTCTAACGATCCCTTCCTCTCAATGATTACTTCTCCATCAAAATAAATATCTCTTGGAATATTCAAGCCTTCATTTTTAGGAATCATAAAGGAATAATCACCATAGGATAATGCTTTCTTCTTATGATTTATTCCTTTACCGTCCCAATAATCTAATAGATGTTGATTACTCTTCTCTCTTGTGTCTACGAGGATTGTTAAAGACTTTACTAATTCATCAAGTTCTTTATCTGTATATTTGAATTTATCTAACATCTATCTAACAAAACTCCATTTCTTCAATATTGTTTCTTTGTCATTTTTGTCTTGCTGCCATTCGTCATTCTCATCTTTATACCAGCGACCTTCATTAGAACACTCTATGGTTTTAATAATATTCCCTTGGTGAATTGGACTTTCATCATATTTAGGACGCTTCACTTTTACAATTTCAACATCCCCATTACACAATCTATACAGCGTCAACTTAGGATTCTTATATTTACACTCATATTCTGTTATAAAAGCATATTGTGGGGAAATGTTTTCGACTGTTGTTTGAATATACCCTAAAAGTTCTAATTCGTTTTGCAGTTTACAATACAAAGGAATATCTTTATCTTCTAAATCATTCCATATATCATATAATGCTTTATCAAAATCAAAATTACGATACTGTTTTTCTGTTTCTTCTGAATATTTCATTATATATGGTAGATAATCAGCTTTGACATCCGACTTGCTAAACTGTGATCTTTCATATAAATCATTAGCAGTATCTAAAAACTGCTGAATTTTTCCTATCTTTCCAAAATCATCAAAATATCCAATCTTTACAAGAACATTCACTTTACCAGCATTTATGCTTTTAACTTTTTTCAATGCTTTATACAAATCATAAAAGTTATCAAATTGTGATTTCTGTGATAATTTAAATAAGTCATCTGCACATTTTTGGCTTAGCCCTTTAATTCCAAGCAATGAAGAATATATAACTTTATTTTCTTTATCTGCTTTGAACTTTCTATTGTCTGCTCCAAATTTGAATTTGCCCTCCCTAATATCATAGGCTTTCAGCATTTCTTGTTTTATAAGAGCAACCTTATCTTTATTTCCTTTATCTGAATAATGTTGTAACATAACCTCGTAAAATTCATATGGATAATTTGCCTTTTGCCATGCATTATACAAACTATCAAGAGCCATACAGAAAGCATGTGCCGAGTTAAATCCATAGCCACAAGAATCGGAAATTATCTGCCATACCTTTTCACTCATTTCTTGTGCTTTACTATGATCCAATCCCTCATCTTCAATAATTCTATTTTTGAATCCTTCAATGAATTTTGATTTTAGAGGTCTAACTTTTTCTGGATGTTTCTTTGCGATTGCTTTTATAATTCCATAACATTCATCTAAAGGAAATCCAGCATAGTTTAATGTATTCATAGTCTGTTCCTGATACATAATGAACGAATATGGAAACTGTTCTGTTTGTATAATCTTATCAAAAGCTGGAATACCATAATCAAAGGGTTCTCTTGATTCAAATTTGGAATACATAGACTTAAATCCAGGACGAATACCTGCAATAAATGCACTTAACTCAGATACATTAGAGGGCTTATATTTCATACATTTTTTAGTTGTAGTATCTTTTTCGCATTGATTTAGTCCGATTGTATATCCATTTGCATATAAATTCCAAACTTTCTGATCGCTTTCTACCAACTCAAGAAGTTTATTTACATCAAAATGTTCTATTCCTATTCTTTTGAAAATTTTATCTATCAGCAACACTACATCAACTTTGAGAATATCATTTTTGAAATATTTGTAATCCTCTGCAATAGCTCCATCAATAACACAAGTAATGTATTCTTTCTTGGAAGATTCACTTTTGCATTTAATCAACCCTATCTCTTTGCGAATATTTCCCTGATATAACAAATAAGCAGATGGTGCTTTTTTCTTGTCTGATATAATACCCCAATATTTTTCACTTGCTTTTATATAACTTTCGTACTTTTTGTCTACATAATCATATAAATCAATTTCGTCTTTTTCGTCATCATCTGCATACTTAACAGCATCTTCGTATTTCCCTATCTGTTCTGATATTTCATTCGCAATATCAAAATTTAATCCTTTTGCTCTTGCATACAATTTGAAAGCAGATTTTTTCTTAAATGTTCCAAAAGCTATCATTGGCGCAACATGATCTTCACCAAGTACATTAATCTGTGCCTGTTCAAATATTTCTGGTGTACCAACATTTAAATCAATATCTGGAAGTGAATGTGTTTCCAGAATACGAGTTTTGCTAATAAAACGCTCAGGATATAATTTAATTGCCGATGTAAATCTATCTACTTTTGAAAATCCACATAATGTATTAGTAAAATATCCAACCGCCGATCCTCTCCCAGTATCTGTAATCAAGCCTCCATTATTGACCGCATCTTGAACAATAGCATAATCAATCAATGGATAATCAACCATTCCAGTATCCTTATAGGTTTCGACTTCTTTTTTTACTCCCTCAAAATATTCGTTATATCTTTCTGAAGGCACATTTTTCATGTATTCCTTAAATTTTTTAGTTATCAGTCTACTATATTTTTTATCTTTTTCTTCTTTTGTTAAGTCTAAATACAGTGTTGGGAGTTTTATTTCTTTGCTAAACACATATACATTGTCATAGTTATCAAAAGACAAACAAATATCTGTATTATCCATTGCCCTTTGTATTTGTTTCTGAGTAAAAATTCCCTGTTGCAAAAACCTTTTCATAACAGTGTTGTCATCAGGATAGTCCATAAACCATCCTTCTTCATCTTCGTAATGAATATTTTTTGCAGCCAATACATAATCTCTTTCTTGTGCGTCATTTTCATATATGTAATGGCTATCTAAACCGACAATTAACTCAATGTTATATTTTTTACTCATCTCCAACAGATAAGTATTCCACTGTTTTTGTTTTTCTGTATTGTGATACTGAATCTCTAACATGAAATTTTCTTTAAAATGTTCATGTAATGACTTAATAATATGCTCATCCATTGATTTATTTAGTTGTTCACCTAAATATTCTTTCAAAAGTGGATCTACCATTTCATCACCTGTAAGTCCTACATCAGATGAATGGAAAGCAATACATGCGGAAGTTATGAACACATCATCTGCCGGTAAAGAAAGTAATAATTCTAAATCAACTCTTGGCTTGTAATAATAGCCAGAAATACTTGCTTCTGATAAAATATCATTGATGGCTTGTCTCCCATTTTCATTTTTAGCCAAAAGAATAATATGATGGTTTCCTCTATCTTTTGAATGTCTGTTATATACCCAGTATGCTTCAGCACCAAATACCATTTTCAAATTATATTTGTGTGCTAATTCATATGTCTCAAAATAATATCCTTGCCACCCATGTTCAACACTGCTGATTACTTTATGACCTAATTCAACTGCTCTTTTTGCATAATCCTCATTAACTGCCGCTGAATCAGCAGTATATATATTTGAATAAGATGTATGCCGATGATAATTCTGCATAAATCATCTCCCTCCTAGAATAAATCATCCTCCTCTGATTTATTCTCTTTTGTATCAAGATATTTTTTCAAATGCGGGCAATCTTTATATCCACACAAATTGGTACAGAAGAAAATATCGTCTGATTCCTTTCCTGTTTTTGTTATTCTAGTAAAACTTCTTGGTGGATAATTTTTTTCGTCATCTTCAATACTTTCCCATTTCTGATATGTATTTTTGATGTAATCTAAGCATTCATTCTTTGCAGCTTCATCTACATCATATTTTCTAACATATGGAAGAACTTTATATTGTGTTTGAATTTCTTTTGGTAAAGTATCAAAACTGTTGGTTTCTTTTGCATTATGTAACATAACCTCAATATCCAATTCATCATATCCGAGTTTTGATAATTTACTCTCAATATCAGTCTGTAATGTTTCTATAATTTTTCTTCTCTCACATACTTTTTCAATCAAACTTTCCTCTTTTGAACGCACTGTTTTTTTACCCATATACTTTACTGTACAATATTTAAGCATAATCCACGCACATTCTTTTACCTGGTATCCAAGCTGTTCCAAAGCCATCTGATAGATAACAAGCTGCCGACCATGATGAATTAAATCTGCACTGCTAAATTGAGAACTTGTCTTCCAGTCATATACACTCATAATTTTGTTTTTCTCATCTACAATCTTAATAAGATCACAGTAACCTTGTAGATAATGGTCATCATCAATCTTTAATAGTAAAAATTTCTCTGTGATAAATTTACCCTTTGGTTTTACAAAGTTTTTACAGAAATGATCCATATTAGCAATCCAGCCATCCTTTATTGAATCCCCACCATTTCTGTCTTTCGGAAATTCAATTCCTAACATTTCCATATCTGATAGTTCTTTATTCATTGCAGGAACTAAAGCATTTTCGTCACATTCTCCATGTACAATCATCTCCAGTGTGTCATGAATTTCTGTTCCCATACATCCATATACATTAGGAATTCCCTTTTTATGTTTGATATAAGCCAAATATGCTTCATACAAACAATTATCTATGGTATTAAGTTTGCTGAAACTATAGACGTTTTTATTTTCTGCAAATAATTTTTCTAATTCAGGTTCTTTTTCTCTCTGTCCTATTTTGTTCACCTCATATCCATTTAACGCAATTTTTAATCAAATATGAAAATGCTTCCTTTCCATAATCAGAGGGACTTCCTTTACTTCCTTTTGGTATTACTCTGTTTTCTGAGTCCCAAATATATCCAACATCATTCTTAAAAATTGCATTATCTATTTTTAATTTCTTCGCTTCTTCTCTTACATATTCTTCTTCAAGCCCCTCATCATACGCTAATATAGATTTTGAAACCAATAAACTTTTGGCATATTTAACTTGTGTATCTGATAAAAAACATCCACATGATCCTAATCCAATATGACACCCGAAGCTGTCTAGCTGTTGAGGGAATTTTTCACTTTCTCCAACTATATACAAGTTTTTTCGCTGTATAAATTCATAATTTGTATGATATCCATATAAGGTAAGACTCCTACTACAAGGAATAATCGGAAGCCACCGTTCTTCTTTGGCGCAGTTATTGTCAATAGATCTTCCCATTATTCCACATAACTTTCCATCAAATGTATACTCAGGAACAGTAATGCGATTTGTCCATATATCATATCCGATATTAAATTTTTCTTGGGTCTTATATGATATTCCATCTTGAAAAAACATTGTGTTATATTTTCCGCAATATTCTTCTAAGATAGATTCATCATATGTTTGCATTGTAGTTTCCGGCTCCTGAATCTCTCTGATTAGTTTTTTATAAAAACCTCCAAATGGAATTTTCACAGATTTATTGAACTCACTTTTTCGTAGTCCTAATAAATCTGCAATATATTCCAATGCTTTAGGAAATTTTAGATTTTCTCTATTCATTACAAGAGAATACAGATTTCCTCTCTCATTTGTGCTAAAACACACAAAACCTAAAGTGTCAATGCTTAACCTGACCGATGAGGGATTTCTTCCATATTCTCTTGCAAATCTGTATTCATTATGGGAACTGTTGTATGTAACATTCTGATAACCAAGAGATTCCAAAACTTTTAAGATATCATCACGGTTGTTAGAAAGATATTCGGTCAGTTTTAAAGCATTCACATTATCACCTACTTTCTAAAACCGTCATATTGTATTTCTATATACCCTATCTCTTTTAACGTATTAAAACTCATGTTGCGCTCATATATTAATTGAGGCTGTGTATCTCCAAATCTGTTTTTGGGTGTAAATACTACAATATAATCTTTTTCTTCATCAAGATCAAATGTTTTTCTTACTTTACTGTATTTACCATCATTATTCTTTTGAAATTGATAAGGTTTCAATTTCCCCTTTTCTTCTTTTGTAAGGCTTCGGAACATTACAACTTGCGAAGTAGTCTCTGCTATGGCTCTTGACTTACCTGTACATGACAAATCTAAATATCTTTTTGCCATTGACTCTGATGAAAGCTGCGCTGTTGCAACAATTGCTACATCTTCTTTTTTCGCTAATAAAAATAGTTCTTTCGCCACTTCACTAAAATCTGCCCATGCTTTATCTGAATTTTCTTGCTCTGGTTTTAATGTATCAAATACAAAAAGCCCAGTTCCCAATTTGCTATATTTTTTGATGATTTTCTTTACATTACCAATAGAATAATCATTCATTTCAATAAAGTGAAGTTTGCCCTTACATTCCTCTAACCATTTTGTTGCCTTTTTAATATTTTCTTTGTTCTCATCTGAAAAATGCCCAAGAATAAATTTTTGTCGGTTCATACCAAAGTATTCTATTTTATTAAAAAGAACACTTGCCAAAATCATCTGTCTAAATTCATCTACACCCTGTTCGTTTCCAATAATACAAACATTTTCTCCACTTTCTAAAACAGGAAGTATATAAAATAATATTGCTGTCGTTGTTTTGCCATTGCCTATATGTGCCAAATGCAACAATAAATTCTTCTTATGCACACCAGCCAATCTATAATTTAAAAGAGGAAAACCAATTTTATATCCAACAGATTTTCCAGCATCCCATACTTTGATGTATGTTTCATATCCTTCAGATAAATTTTCTGCTTTGATTTTTTCAATTTTACCAACACAAATATTATTCAACTTAAAATCATAATAATCATATAATTCCTCAGATGACATCTGTATTATCTTGTCGTATTCTCCCAAAACGCTAAAACCGGCATCATACAATCTCAATATCATATTACTTTTTATTAACTCATCATAATACGAATCAATATTATCAACATTTAACAGAGATGTGATTTCAGTAATTGACTTATATCCGCCCCGATCCTCAAAGCCATTTTTCAGTACTTTCTTATCTTCCAAAAATGTATACAAAGAAATATTGTCAAATGCCTGATATCCAGATTTATATAATTGTTGAGCTAGACCATAATAAAACATCCCATCTTCTGTAATAATATCTGTTCCATTTTCGATATTTTTATAATCATCAATCAGAGAAGGTTCTTTGTATAAAGAAAATATGAAGTTACATTCTATTGCATCTCTTTTTTTTCTTAGTTTCTCTGGATAATCATTTAAAGCCAATCGTCATCCTCCAACCATTTCTTGATATTTTTTTCTTTATGTTTTGTTTGAATATTGTCTATATCCACTTCATTATCTATTTCACATACAGTTTCGTCTTTCTTTTCCTTTTCCTGTTGTACAGTCTGCTTGTATACATCATTTATGTTGTTCTTGATAATTGCAAAGATATATGAGATTTTACCTATATCATTTTTAAAATCCTTATGTTGTATTGCATACTGAATCGAATTATATGCTTTATCAATAGTACGATTAATAACATCATATCCGTAAAATTCCAATTCTTTTAATTTCTTTATCAAAACAGTTGGAAATACTTGCCCTGGTTTATAATCAAGAAAATCTATTGCAAATTTTTCAATGACTTTCTTTCTGTTTTCATTTTCTTTGTTCCAAATATCATAAACTTCTTTTGATTTATAATACTTTCCGTTATCTGCCTTATAGAAAGTATCTGTCGTTCCTGTTTCTCCTGTTATTTGACATTTGCACTGCCTAGCCACCTAAACACCACCTTTTCAGGCGGTGGGGATAACCCC
>ERZ778516.2977-NODE-2977-length-10481-cov-14.088337_pt1 | contig 10481 bp, 10 predicted proteins | sample MGYA00510342_ERZ778516 | MGnify/ENA primary metagenome ERZ778516 (study PRJEB29527, sample SAMN07138961) | mouse gut metagenome | material: feces | host: mouse | place: China:Nanjing | collected 2016-01-25 ...
CATTGAGGCTTCTGGAAAAAATGATACAATCTATATAGAAATTGGTTCTAATATACAGAATATAAACTGTAACCACAGTCTATACGCTCCTTATACAATAACCATTAAAAACCCTGGTCCTGAAGTAACACAGGATTTCATAAAGAAAATTTTTTCACATACCTATACATCTAAAACAAGTAATACATCAAAACATGGTCTTGGGCTTCCATATGTAAAAAACCTAGTACAAACCCATAAAGGCACTATTGAATTATCTAATGAAACAATTAATAATTCTGAAAATATTCCATGCCAGTATCTTGTTATACATATTACTATTTAATATATCATACAGATGGTCTATGACTATTTTAGCCACTTAATTCCCTATTCTCACTAACCTGTTTTCCTGCAATTTTAAAAGACGTTTCCAGATTACTCTGAAAACGTCTATATATACCATATTTATGCTGCATACACTGCTGCACTTATAACTGGTTTATAATTATCTCTTAGAGAACTGTGGAGCCCTGCGGGCTTTCTTAAGACCATATTTCTTACGCTCTTTCATACGTGAATCACGTGTAAGGAATCCGGCTTTCTTAAGTGTAGGACGGAAATCTGCGTCTACTGTAAGAAGAGCTCTTGCAATACCATGCCTGATAGCTCCTGCCTGTCCTGTAAAGCCACCACCACGTACTGTAATCTTAGCATCATATTTATCTGCTGTATTAGTAGCTTCAAGAGGCTGGCGTACAATAATCTTTAATGTTTCAAGACCAAAATAATCATCCATATCTCTCTTATTAATTGTAACCTTGCCTGAGCCTGGTACTAAATATACTCTGGCAACACTGCTTTTTCTCCTGCCTGTTCCATAAAACTTTGCATTTGCCACTGAAATTTCCTCCTCTCAACTATGCTCTTTCTTTAATATCTAAAACTTCTGGTTTCTGAGCCTCATGCCCGTGCTCTGCACCTGCATATACATGAAGCTTCTTCAGCATCTGGCGGCCAAGAGGCCCTTTTGGAAGCATTCCTTTTACAGCATGGCTAATAACATACTCAGGCTTCTTAGCGAGCATATCTTTGAGTGTTGTTTCCTTCATTCCACCTACATAAGCAGAATGGCTATAATAAATCTTCTGGTCAAGCTTCTTGCCTGTAACCTTTATTTTATCAGCATTAACTATAATTACATAATCACCTGTATCAATATGAGGTGTATAAATTGGCTTATTCTTACCTCTTAATACACTGGCAACCTCCGATGCGAGGCGTCCTAAAGTATGTCCTGCAGCGTCTACTACATACCATTTTTTTTCAATTGTGGATGGGCTAGCCATAAAACTTTTCATCCCAGTACCTCCTAATCTTAATTACTGCTATATTCTATCTCTATCTACATTATAACTGCGCGTAGATGCTCTACCGGGGCTTATGGTTCAGCATTTCACACGCCACATTTGCTAATTATATTACGAATACCGGGGCTTGTCAAGGTTTTAACACATATTTTTCCATTATATACAAAACATTAACGTTCCATTCCCAAAAATCCTTTATATACCATAAGTCTTGCCTTTATATACCATAAGTCTTGAAATTAATACCTTTTTCAGTATTTTATATATTGTTTTCATCATTTGCTTGTTATTTCATATAAGAAATGATAATATAGTTTATAGGTACTTGTCTTTTATATAAAGTTTTTTAGCAATAGTGGGTTACTATTGTAAATGTAAATGGGGGTCACTATGAAAATCAAAAAGATATTAACAGCTAACTTAAAAATAGGCATGGTTACTGCCGAAGCAGTATACAATTCCTCAAACCACCTTGTTATAGCATCAAATACAACTTTAACTCCTGATATAATTGATAAGTTAAAGTATTATTCTGTAAGGTCTGTTAAAATCCTGGTTCCAGAAGAAGGAAAGGAAATCTTTGACGGAACACAGTTCCTTAACCCACAGGCACAAAATGGCATGACCTATTATGAGAAAATACAATCCTCCCAGGAATTTAAAATATTTGAAATGACGTTTAATTCATGTGTAAATGAATTCAGGTCGGAATTAAATGACCTTGTTGTTAAAAGCAATGATGGTATTATTAATGATATGCTTAAACACGTTGACACAATATTCAGCAAAGTACGCAACCCATTGCATCTTCTTGATATGATGCAATGTATGAGAAAATATGATGACCTTACATATGCACATTCAATGAATGTAGCCCTTATCTGTAATATAATAGGCAAATGGCTTAAATTTAGTGATGATGATTTAATTACACTTATTACAGCAGGATTATTACACGATATAGGCAAACTTAAAATACCGCCTGAAATTATTAAAAAACCTGGCAAACTATCTGATGAAGAATTTAACCTTATCCGCAAACATGCAGAATATGGTTACGAAATATTAAAAACCAAAAATCTTGATGAAAGAATTGTAACTGCCTCTTTACAGCACCATGAACGTTATAATGGTCATGGCTACCCATATAAACTTGCTGGCTCTGAAATAAGTTTCTTCTCTTCAATAGTTGCTATTGCTGATGTATATGATGCAATGACTTCTGACAGGTCTTATAGAAAAGGGATATGCCCGTTCCACGTACTTGAACAGATGGAACTTGAAAAAGATGCATATGAGCCTGGTACTTTACATAAATTTATAAAATGTACAGCTGAGGCATATATAAATAATGAAGTAACACTATCAAATGGTGAACATGGACGTGTAGTACTGTTGAACCCTGGCTTTTTGTCAAGACCTGTAGTAGTTACAGAAAAAGGGGCATATGACCTTTCAAAGATATCAAATATAGAGATTACAGAGATTATATAGATAAATATAAATTTGCATATTACAACAAAAAAGAGACAGATATATATTTTTTCTGCCTCTTTTATTATCTTTACCCTTTTAACCAGAAAAACTTTATATAACATAACTACATGCCTGGAATATATATATAAATTACATATGCCATACGCAATACAGCTCCTGTTATAATAAATGCTGCCTGTAATAATATATCAGACCACTTTCTTTTAACAACCTGTCTTCCAGTTTTATAATCTTCTTCCACTATATCTATCTGCAGTGACGATTTCCTTATTAACCAAAAATAAAGCCCTGATATAAAAAACCATAAAAAGAACATTAAAAGCCCAAGAAGCTGGAACAATCCATCGCTTTCTGGTGCATAATATTCTGAATTCCCTTTAGCATCAGTAAGCTTTGAAAATGCATAATATAAATAATCTAATGATACATAGCCCCATATAAGGCTAATAACTGAAAATATAAGCTTCTTCCACCAGCGCATATGGAAGCTTCCCCCTGTTCTATCCTGGTCTCCAGGAAATATTCAAAATTTCCACTGGTTTATGCAAATGTATCTATATTCATTCCTAAAAGCACTGTACTTTCTGATGCCATCCTCTGGCGTTCATACATATTATCCATATCATAACTTGCTTTATTAGAATATGCATATCCATCCTTTATAGAATCTATCTGCTTTGTACCTAAAGCCTCTGGCATTTTCTCCTGCTTGTATACCGCAGCAAGCTCCTGGTTATCTCCCCTGCCTGTAAATCCTGGCAGCTTCTTTACTGGTTTAACTGGTGTAACAGCAGTTTTATCTATCTGCCTGTAATTACTATTGTTAAATATATAAAAATTGCCTGATATCCCATTATTTGAAACTCTTTGTACGTTCATAATACCCCTCCTTACATATACTGGAATAACCATGTTAATAATTTACTTTATTATACTTCTATTGCCAGTTTATTGCAAGCAGATTTATATATCCGCATGTTCCCAAGGTATTCCCACAACTGCTCTTATATGTTAATATATAAATAAAAAAATTTAGAAATGAGGTAAAAAAATGCGGCTTAGAAATGTCAAAGGCTCACAAGAGCGTATTCTGGAAAACCCATACACAATACAGGCAGATGGTGCCAATGGCGAAGATTACAAAGGACTTTGGAACCAGAATTTCTTCCACAATAACAATCCCATACATATCGAAATAGGTATGGGAAAAGGACAATTTATAACAACCCTGGCAACACAAAATCCTGGTATTAACTATATAGGAATAGAAAAATATTCAAGTGTGCTTGTAAAAGCCCTTGATAAAAGAACACAACTGAAAACGGATAACCTTATGTTTATAAGAATGGAAGCTGAAAATATAACAGAATTTTTTGCACCAGGAGAAACAGACAGGATTTACCTTAACTTCTCTGACCCATGGCCAAAGGACAGACATGCCAAAAGACGGCTTACATCAAGACAATTTATGGAACGGTATAACACAATACTGTCAAAAGATGGGTATGTACAGTTTAAAACTGATAACCGCCCGCTCTTTGATTTTTCTGTTGAAGAAATCAAAGAATCAGGCTGGTATCTTGATGAAATAAACTATGACCTCCATAAAAATGGTCCTGCACAAAATAATATAATGACTGAATATGAACAGAAATTTTACCAGCTTGGCAACCCTATATACAAGCTTACAGCACACAGATAAAATATCCATGAAGCTATTCAGGTTTCTGTAATGCCTTTATATTCTTCCCTACTAGCTTGTATTTAATAAACTTATTGGCAAGAAATCCAATCACCGCTACTACGGGAACTCCTATAAACATGCCAAGTACCCCAAAATATGCCCCTCCGACAGTTATTGCAAAAATAACCCACATAGGGTTAAGGCCTGTAGACTGTCCAAGCAGGCGGGGTCCAAGTACAAGCCCGTCAAACTGCTGGAGCACAAGTATCATTATTACAAATATTACTGCCTGCTTAGGGCTGGTACATAAGTATATAAAAACTCCTGGCACTGCACCTATAAATGGTCCAAAATAAGGAATCATATTAGTCAGCCCAACAATAACACTTATAAGCACTGCATACGGAAGCTTTAATATATTCATAAGTACACAGCATATACAGCCAATTATCAGCGAATCCACAGCTTTGCTTATAAGAAATGCACTGAATATATCATTACATTCCCTAAATGTGCTACAGATAGCATTTCCCTTTTTTTCATTAAATAATGCATATACAAGCCTCTTTGCCTGGTATCTGAACTTATCTTTTCCATTAATCATATATATTGAAATAATAAGAGCCAGAAGCGCATTAATAACTGAACGTACTATAGAAACCGAGACAGAGAAAATCATAGGCACTACATTACTTACTATATTAGTTCCATAATCAACAATATCTGGAACCATATCATTCAGCCTTTCAGTAATTACATTTACATCTATTGATGGGTAATTACGGTGCAACTCCCTCAGCAGCCTTATAATATGTGCATAAAAAAGAGGAATATTAGATGTAAGCTCTGAAATGCTTTCAACTGTTTGTGGTATTACAAATACAAATGCTATTATTATAAAACCAAGCACAGTAATATAAGCAAGCACCATTGATATTATCCAGACCAGCTTCTTATGTTTACCTTTTGCAATATATTTCTGTATGATTTTCTCAAACCTGCCAACTATAGGTGAAACAAAATATGCAATAAGAATAGCAGCAAAAAATGGTGACAACACCCCAAATAAATTATAAATAAATTTCTTAGTATCAGACCAGTTATTTATTAACATATAAATAATGGTACTAAAAAACACTATAAGCAATACATATAAACATATGTTAGCATATTTATGGTTAAACCTAAAAAAGCCTTCCTGTCCAATATTTATATTGTTTTCTTCTAAACTTATGCTTTCAGGAATATCTGTATATTCCTTTTTTGTAGTATCTGCACATACTCTTTCTTTGTCCTTGCTTATCTGGCTGGAAACACTTATAGCATTATTCTCTTTATTCCCATTTACTTTCTTTGACATAATATAATCCTGCCCTTATACAATTTAATCTTAATTAACAAAACATATTTGTATTATTTATGGTTTGTTTACTCTTTAGTATAATATTAATATATAATTTTGCAAACCACTTATATAAAAATTTAATGAATTATTAATAGTAATTTATAAATTCTATAATCCCGGACAAATCTGTATAAACTTTTAAATAAAAATGATATATTATTAAAATTACAGTCTTCTAATATCCATATTTAAAACTTAACTATATTTAAGTTGTTAAGTTTTGAGATACCAAAACCGGAAAAAAACACCATATTATTTAATATTAATTACTTCTGTACTAACAATTATCTGTTTTATTACAATTATTTATATCAGCCAGCTAAGCAAAACAATCTCAGATAGTATAACAAGGTCAATAAGTAAAATTGCAAAACATGATAAAGCCTCCATATGGATATTCAAAGACCTGTTATAACAAACTTATATTATGCATTTTTTTGTTTGTGTATAAACAAAAGCTTTCTTAATAAGGTTAAAAAAAGATACAGCTTTCTTATATAAAACCTGGCTGTATCTTTTTTTATATTAACTAATATCCTGTAATATTTTTTATAACTTTAACTAACGTATTATAAAACCATCATCAACCATAAAAGCAAGTGCTGTGGTTGATACATATTTTATATCACTTCCATTTTCCATCATTTGTGAAAAACAGTTATATGTTGCACTTGACCCAACATATTCCTGGTATATATTATTAGTATCATCGCCAAATACCCCTTCACTAAAAATGGTAAAAAGTGCCTTTCTAAGAATTTCATAATCTGCAAGCTGGCTTTTATATACATTCTCTTTCCTGCCATCTGGGTATACAAACTTTACATATTCAGCATACTGTGCATCTGGAAATGCATTTTCTGTACATATTTCAGGAAGAAAAGCATAACACTCATATCCCAGTACAGGGTCTTCTAATGCTTCCATAAGACGTGCAGGAAGTGAATTATACTCCTCTTCGGTTTCACTTTCATAAAACATTTTTGCAGCAAGTGCAACCTTTTCCTTTAAAAGCTTAAACCCTTCTTCTCCTTCATAAGGATTATTAATTATTGTTTCTTCATCCTGTCTTATAAAGAAAAACTGTTTCTGTGAAACAAAACCCTGCACATCCCAGTTTCTGGCAATCTGTGCAACTTTCTTACTTAATTCCATGCTGACAATATCATCAATACGGCATTCACCAGTTATATCATCCCCCATTTTTGAAGCAAAAATCTTAATATAACTTAACTTCTGGTTCCCTAAATGATTTAAAATATCTTCCATTAATTCATTCCAGTAAACATCTACACTGGTCTCCATCTCCTCATTGCCCATGCCAACAATATCCGTACGGTATACATTCCATTTATGTATATTTCCAGAAAATTTTGTTTCTACAGAAATCCCATCCCTATGTTCTTCCATTGCAGCAATCCCTTGCATAAATGAAAATATAAAAGAACCTAATGCCAGCCCAATATTGCTCTGTGGGTCACTGCCCATTCCAACAGTACACTCATATAAATCCTTTCCCCATTGTGGTGCATTAATTAATATATCCAGTATAATCCCTTGCTCTGTTACCTGCCGTACCTGTGGCTGCACAAATACATTCCACTTAGGAAAAAATATACCATTATCTTTTCTGGTATTCTCCTCCTCTGTAATTTCAGATATTTGTTTAATTATATACTCTGTCACATCATCTGGGTTAAGAAAATCTAATTGTTCTCCATTTTCCTCTTTAATCTCTTCTTTAATTTCTTCCCTGGTTTCTTCTTTAGTTCCCTTTTTGCTTTTAAATATATCCAATAATCCCATATCAGTACTTACCCTTTCTTTATATTATAATATTATGTAAATTTATATATTTCATTTTTATCCATTCCTATACAAGCACAATAGTAGAACTTATAACTATATTTTGTTATTACTATTTTAACACTTTATATAATAAAACACAATAAGGCAGTAATCTGTAACAGATATACTGCCTTATTATAAATATCCAGGAACACGCCTTAATTCCCATTATAGTATCCAGACTAGCACGCTTGCAACCGCAGCCATGCATTAATCCTTCTTATTGGCTGGTTCTACATTTACAGATTTACCCTTAATTTTTGCATTCTTCATTGCATCTATAACATCTGACGCATATTCCCTGGGCACTTCCACAAATGTATATTTATCATACATATCAATAGCTCCTACAAGCTTTCCTTCCATTCCAGACTCACCAGCAACCGCTCCAAGTATATCACCTATACGTACTTTTTGTTTCTTGCCTATATTAATAAAGAGCCTTACCATACCTGGTTCTGCACCTGTATCACCAAAATCCTCTGTCTTCATATCTTCTGTTATAAATTCACCCTCACCCATATTCATCAAAAGAAGTGCTGCTGCCATTTCAAGGGATGAATAATCACGTTCATCAAGATGTTCCTCCAGGATATCCACCATTTTGCCAAGATTCTCATTCTCAATTATTCCAGAAGCTTTCTCAAGAATTTTGTCCGCTTTAATTTCAGTAATATCATTAACAGATGGTATAGGCTGGCGTTTAATCTTTGTCTTACAATATCTCTGGATATCTTTAAGTTTATATATTTCACGTCCTACTACAAGTGTAAAAGCACGTCCTGTCCTTCCTGCACGCCCTGTCCTTCCTATCCTGTGTACATAATATTCGTCATCCTGTGGCACATCATAATTAAAAACTGCTTCTACATCATCAATATCAATACCCCTTGCCGCCACATCTGTAGCAACGAGAATATCTGTACGTCCATTACGGAAGCCACCCATTACCCTGTCACGCTGTGACTGTTTTAAATCCCCATGAAGCCCCGCTGCAAAATATCCTCTGCCTTTTAAGTCTTCAACAAGTTCATCTACCTTACGCTTTGTATTGCAGAACACAAGTGAAAGTTCTGGGTCATACATATCAATAAGCCTTGAAAGCACTTCACTTTTCTTACGTGGGTTTACTTCATAATAATACTGTTCTATCTTAGGTACAGTAAGTTCCTTCTTTACTACCTTTATAATCTCTGGCTTATTAAGGTAATTGCCAGCAATCTCCATAATAGGCTTTGGCATGGTTGCAGAGAACAACAGGGTCTGGTGTTCATCTGGCAAGTTTTCAAGGATTGTTTCAATATCTTCACGAAATCCCATATTCAGCATTTCATCTGCCTCATCAAGCACTACCATGCCTACATTCTGCATCTTAAGCGTATGACGGTTAATATGGTCAATAACCCTGCCTGGTGTACCAATTATTACCTGTGTACCACCCTTAAGTGAACGTATCTGCTTTGAAATATCCTGTCCGCCATATATAGGCAGAATTTTTATGCCATGCATAAACTTTGCAAATTTACGTATTTCATCAGCACACTGTATAGCAAGTTCCCTTGTAGGACACAATACAACTGCCTGGAGTTTCTTATTATGTGGGTCAACCCTCTGTAAAAGAGGTATTCCAAACGCAGCAGTCTTACCTGTACCTGTCTGTGCCTGTCCTATCATATCTTTACCATCAATAGCAACTGGTATAGCCTGTGCCTGGATAGGGCTTGCCTGCTCAAATCCCATCTCCGTTACTGCCCTTAAAATCCTTGGGTCCAAACATAATTCTTCAAAATTCATAATATAAAAAAATTCCTTTCTAATAACACTGGAACGTGTTTTGCGCCACAGCCGCCGCAAGGCTGTAACAGTTTTCCATTACTTATGCTAAAATTCACCCTGTTATACAATAAACGTATGCCCGCTTTGACTGTGCGGAAATAAAGACCGTATTCTGAGCAGATTATCAAAAACGGTCTTTACAAACATTTCTTTTTATTCTTACCAGCTACACGATTATATCACAAACCAGCTAAAAATCAAATAACTATTTTACATATTCTTGAAAAATATTAAAATCCTGTTTATATAAATTGTATTTTTATATATATCCACATTATGTAAATTATTTATAATATTTCACATCTTATATTTTATTTATCTTTATATATTTTTTCATATTTATATATAAATACAGCAAAACTAATTAAAAAAATTACCTGGATAATATTATTATCCAGGCAGCTATATATCTATATTCTTGTTTTAATTAAAAACTTTTAGTGTGATGGGCAAAGTGGGTTAAGATGAACCGTACGCTCTTTTGTATAACCCTGTCCACCAGATACACCACATTTTGTACATTTACCAACATATGCATCTACTACTTTATTTACAGTACAAGTCATCCACTCACCAGTACTATTATTTTTAAATTCATGTGTAGAAGACAAATGTATACTTGAAGAAGTTAATATATATTCATACGAATGATTACATGCAGCAGAAGCTGTTCCTGCGTTTATACTGATTGTTGATAATATAAGCCCCAGCACAATTCCCTTTTTAATAAAAATAGTTTTTAAATTCCTTTTCATAAATATTCCTTTTCCTTTCCTGTTATCTCTATGACCTGGACAGATTTAAAACTTTGTGAACTACCCATTGTCTAAAGCCAATGGGCTTCCTGCTTCGCAGACCTCGT
>ERZ778516.2981-NODE-2981-length-10462-cov-10.761026_pt1 | contig 10462 bp, 10 predicted proteins | sample MGYA00510342_ERZ778516 | MGnify/ENA primary metagenome ERZ778516 (study PRJEB29527, sample SAMN07138961) | mouse gut metagenome | material: feces | host: mouse | place: China:Nanjing | collected 2016-01-25 ...
CCAAGTATAAGGTGAATTTTCTATTTCATCTGTATACTTAGAGGGCATTATAGCCACGAGCAAAAATGCGATCAATCATCGACTTTTTTTGATTTTAAATAAACTTGGCGTGGTTTAGAACCAGCTTGTGGGCCGATCATGCCTCGATTTTCAAGCTCTTCTACCAGATTGGCAGCTCGATTATAACCGATCCTAAAATGGCGCTGGACCAATGAGGTACTACATTTTTGTTCCTGCGTGATAAAAGCTACGACTTCATCAAAAAGCTCATCAGTCCCATTATCATCTGGAGTTTTAAGCTCACTTTCAGAAACTTCTAACGCTTGATCATACGTCACTTCGGCTTGAGCTTTGATGAAATCAACAACATTTTGAACGTCTTCATCATAGATATATGCCCCTTGGACTCGCGATGGTTTATTTTGGCCCATTGGTAAATAGAGCATATCACCACGACCTAATAATTTTTCAGCACCAACTTGATCGATGATAGTCCGTGAATCAGTCCCGCTTGAGACCGCAAACGCCATCCGCGAAGGCACATTGGCCTTGATGATCCCCGTGATGACATCCACAGAAGGCCGTTGGGTAGCTAAGATCAAATGGATCCCAGCAGCCCGTCCCATTTGCGCGATCCGTGTGATCGCAGCTTCGACCTCGTTACCAGTCGTCATCATAAGATCGGCTAATTCATCGACTACAACAACGATATATGGCATCTGTTCATAATTAGCAGGATCTTTAGCAGCCATTTTATTATAGCCCGTTAAATTTCTTTGCCCCGTTTGAGCAAAGATCTCATAACGCTGTTGCATTTTTGCAACGACTTTTTCCAAAGTCACCGCTGCTTTACGCGGTTCTGTTACAACTGGCGTCAATAAATGTGGCAGATCATGATACATTCCAAGCTCTACTTTCTTTGGATCGATCAAGACCAGCTTGACTTGCTCAGGCAAACAATTCATCAATAAACTCGTCAAAATAACATTGATCGCGACCGACTTGCCACTCCCAGTCGATCCTGCGATCAACAAGTGTGGCATCTTAGCTAGATCAGCCGTGACCAACCCATTTGAGATATCACGTCCCAAAGGCACTTCAAGTGGTGAAAAATCAGTCTCACGAAATTCAGCCATCAATTCTTTAAACGAAACAGTCGCTACTTTTTGATTAGGCACTTCGATCCCGACTAAAGCTTTCCCCGGGATCGGTGCTTCGATCCGAATATCTTTAGCAGCCAAGGCTAAAGCAAGATCATCTGCTAAACTGACAAACTTAGATACTTTGACCCCGATGGCGGGATGTAATTCATATTTAGTTACCGCTGGACCTAAGATAATATTTTTTAGTTCAGCCTGAACCCCAAAACTTTTGAGCGTTTCTGTCAAGACTACTTGATTTTGTTTGATCTTCTTTTTTTCACCCGTGCGATCGGGAACCAAAACTTCGCTCAATAGATCTAGACTCGGTAATTCATACGTACCATCACCTTTAACTGATAGTACTTTTTTGGGTTTAGGACTTGTTTTTTTCTCGGGTGGTATGCTCACTGTAGGCTCAGCTACTACTGGTGTTGGTTCTGGGATCGGCTCTTGTGATGCAGGGGCTTTTCTATCAGAACTAGGTTCAACTTCGGTAAACAATTCCTTAGAAGTCGTCTGTTTGAAACTTTTTAGTTCAGTTCTAGCCTTTTTTAGTAAATTTAATGTCCCAAAGACTAAAGTTTTAAATATCCGTCCGATATTTTCTAATACTGCACTAAAGGAGATCTGACAGATAAACAAGACCCCAGCCCCTACTAGTAAGCAAGCTAACAGATAAGAGCCGATCTGACCTAACAAAAAATACGTCAAGCTATACAAAATGACCCCTATGATCCCTCCTGCTAGATCCTCGTTCAAAGTCCCTGAAACAAGATCATGCCCCGCTCGTTCAAAAAAGGCTTCAATAAAATCAGTGTGGATCGCCAAATTTTGAAAAGTAGAAGCGCTGATCCACAAAACGACCCCTAAATATAACAAGATCGCCCCTACAAGATAGTTGGTTCTTAATTTGAAAACACGATCAAACAATAACCAGTAACTTCCTAAGATCCCCAAAAGTACTGCTCCTAATTGATAAGTATTTCCGACTACTAAGCGTAACATATTAGCAAATAATGTCCCTAAAAAGCCTAGATCTAGTATGATCGCTACTGCAAAGATCAATGCCAAAGCCCCGTATGCTCTCCAAGTCAACTTGAGATCTTTGCTATTTTTAGTTCGCTTTTTCTTATTGTTTTTTAGTTTACTTCTAGTATTTCTTCTGTGCGCCAAATTTACCCCTCGATTTCTTTTGGAATCACCCTAAATTCCACTCAATGCTCACTAAATTATAACACATTTACCTTAAGTTGCTATTCTTTAAAATATAATAAGCAAAAACTTTTGATATCGATCATCAATAAAAAGATTAAAACCTTTTATATTAATATTTAACAGGAATTATTTATTTTTAAAAAAATAAATAATTATCTTGAAATTATAATTTTTATAAAATATAATAACAGAAATTAAAAAATTACTTTTTTAATTTAGGGGTAGCTTACAGAATAATTATTTTAAGGGGGAATAACCTATGTCATTAAAAAAACTACTCATGACCAGTAGTACTTTACTTGTTGCCACACTGACACTAAGTGCTTGTGGCAACTCCAACTCTAAACAAGCAACCAACAAACCTGCAGCTAAGCAAGTTTTAAATTGGTCATTAAAAAGTGAGATCGCCACACTTGATTCAGCCCTTGTTCCAGAAAACGGGAGCGCTAATATGATCAACAACGCTATGGAGGGGCTTTTCCGAATCAAAAATAATCATGCTGAACCAGGGTTAGCTACAAAGACTAAAGTTTCAAAAGATGGGCTGACCTATACGATGACCTTACGCAAAAATGCTAAATGGTCAAATGGTGATCCCGTCACCGCTCATGACTTTGTCTATGCTTGGCATCGAGCTGTTGATCCTAAAAATGCAGCTCCAGGATCATATCTTTACAGTGGGATCAAAAATGCTGATGCGATCATCGCAGGTAAGATGGCGCCAGATACCTTAGGCGTCAAAGCAAACGGTGACTATGAACTTGTTGTTCAACTTGAACAACAGACACCTTACTTTAAACTTTTGATGGGCGATATTCGTTTCTTCCCGCAAGATCAAAAAGCCGTTGAAAAATACGGATCTAAATATGGTGCTTCAGCTAAAACCACGGTCTTTAACGGTCCTTTCTTATTAGAAGGTTGGACGGGTTCTAACCTAAACTGGAAATTCGTCAAAAATAAGAATTACTGGGATAAAAAACACGTCAAGATGGAGACCGTCAACTTTAAAGTCAATAAGAGCACCACAACAGCTTATAACCTTTATCAAGCAAATAAAGTTGACTTCACAACGCTTTCTGCTGAACAAGCAAAGGAATTAGCCAAAACACCAGGTTATAAAGTTTTACAAGAAGCTCGCACAACATATATGGAATATAACTTAGAGAAGAAAGAATTCAAAAACAAAAAGGTCCGTCAAGCTTTATCTTATGCGATCGACCGCAAGCACTTAGCCCAAAACGTTGCTGGGGGCGGCGCTGTTCCATTGACCAATTTCGTTCCCAAAGACCTAGCCAAGTTTAAAGGTAAAGATTTTTCTGAGCTAGCTGCTACTAAGGTTGGCGTGACATATAATAAAAAATTAGCCCAAAAGTTGCTCAAAGAAGGTCTCAAAGAATTAGGTGAAGATCATTTTGAATTTACCTTACTAGGACGCGATGATGAAACGTCTAAAAAAGAGACTGAGTTCATCCAAAGTCAGATCGAGCAGACTTTACCTCAAGTTAAGGTCGTAACACGTAATATCCCAGGAAAAGTTATCATCGCTCAAGCTTCAAAAGGTGATTTCGATGTTCAACTTACCGGTTGGCTAGCTGATTTTGCTGACCCGATCAATTTCTTAGATGTTGAAACAAAAGCAAACTTCACTAACATGGGTAATTATGATAGTCCTGAATACAATAAGCTTGTTACTGCAGCTAAAACAACTGATGCTTTAAATGAAAATAAACGCTTCGAAGACATGATCAAAGCTGCTAAGTTACTTAACGAAGATCAGCCAGTTGTTCCATTACTTCAAGATAATGTTCCTGAAATGCTTCGTCCAACAGTACACGACATGGTTCAAAATTCAGCTGGGATCACAGATGATTTTAAAGAAGTTTATGTGACTGAATAGTTAAAAAAGAGACTTGCCTTTTATGACAAGTCTCTTTTTTAACTATTTTAATTTATCGTTTTCATACGTATGTGTCTTATCAAGCTTTGGAAAACCTTGTTGTCTTAGAGCTTCATAAACTACGATCGCTGCTGTATTCGATAAGTTCAACGCCCGAATGTGTTCATCGTTTTGTGGGATCCGAATACACTTTTCTTCATTTTGGCGCATAAAATTTTCTGGCAAGCCAGTCGTTTCCTTTCCAAAAAGAAAATAATGCTCAGTCTTAGGTTCGGTATAGTCGACTTCAGTATATGCTAAATTAGCAAATTTTGAAACGACATGTAATTTAGCATCAACACCTAAAGTTTCCAAAAATGCTGGTAAATTAGCATGATAAGTGATCTTTACTTTATCCCAATAATCTAGACCAGCTCGTTTTAAATATTTATCATCAGTTGAAAATCCCAAAGGTTCGATCAAATGTAATTCAGTATTCGTTCCTGCACAAGTTCGAGCGATATTGCCAGTATTTGCTGGCATCAAAGGTTCAAATAAAACAATATGGTTAGCCATCTTTTTTCTTCTTTCATTTTAAGATCTTATTTACATAAAAAAAGCGTAACTGTTCGGTGTGGGCACGGCGAACAATTACGTTAATGAAGTACAATCACACAGTAACTAACGACAGTGCATTAATTACTCATAACCGATTTCTTACCGACTATCATAGCACTTATTTAGGTAGCTTTCAATCTTTTTTCAAAATTATTTTTCACCACTGAGTAAGGTCACATCCACTGTGATCTGCCTTAATGGCTGACTCGCAGCTTTTTGCAAGCTTTCAGCCGAAGCCCCCCACTGTAAAGGCGTCATTTTCATAAGTGCAGTAAACAAAGCATCATCTAACGAAAAACCATACTTTATCCGCGTACTAGTCGCTTTAGGATAGTGCTTATAGAAAAGATCCAACACTTTTTGATTACTATATTCGTGTTTTTCATCATTTTCAGCATACAATAACCGCCGTAATTCACCTAGATAGTTAGCATTTGGAATGACTTTCAAAAGTTTGCCCGATTTTTTCTGGACCCGTGCAAATTCACTATAGGCAGATGGTGAAAAAATATCGATCAAGTAATCAAAACTTCGTTCACTAAATGGAAGATCAGCTAGATCGGCAATACAAAAAAAGCCTGTTGTTTCTTGTTGCGTTGCCAGATTGATCGCACGTTTCGAAATATCAAAGCCTACATATCGGTCAGAGCTATCAGCTCGCTTATGTTCTAAGCGTTGTAAAACACTACCTTCCCCACAGCCAATATCAAGTACTTTGATACCTGCTCGTTCACCGATCTGGTTTGTTATTTCTTCAATGATCGGATCAAAAAAGCCAGCTTGTAATAGAGTACGGCGCGCTTGCCACATTGCATCGTCATCATAGTCACTCTTGACACCATGTTTGATCAAATACAAAGTCCCTTTTTTAGAAAGGTCAAATTGATGCTCTTTGATACAGTAAACTGTCGTCTTTTCTACTTTACTAAAGGGCGCTTTACAGGTCGGACACCGAAATAACTCTTTATTTTGCGCAACAAATCGTGCTCCCCGTTCGATTTTTTTCATACTCATCCCTACTTTTCGACCTTGATATATTTACCCTTGACTAGATCTATTAGATCAGTTTGTTTTAAGCGGACCGAACGCCCTACTTTACCAGCTGAGACCGAGATCAATGGTTGATCTTTGATCCGTTCATCAAAATAGATCGGAAATCCCTTACGTACATTGATCCCGATCGGCGTATTAGCACCATGGATATAGCCCGTGATGTTGATCAAATTTTTGTTATCGGCTAAATGAACTTGCTTTTTGCCTAGCTCTTGGGCTACCAACTTAAGGTCGATCTCATATTCAAGTGGTAAACATACGACCACATAATCTTTAGGATCTTTATTTGCTTGTAAGACGATCGTTTTTAAAATAGATTTGGGATCGACACCTTGAGCATTAGCTTCATCTAGTGCAGATCGCCCCCTAGTCAACCATTCAAATGAAGCTTCTTCATATTCAATATGATGTTGATCTAGGATCCGCTCGTCATTTGTCTTTTTTTCTTTATTTTTTTTAGCTTTTTTTGCCATAAATTCTCCCTCACTTTCACTGCTGCTTTATTTTAACGTGGATCCATGTACTTGTCGAATTACTTAATTTATTAAGTCAAATTTAATCAATGTAAAAACCGAACCTTTTTTAATACGAATATTTTTTTATTTGACTTACTCTGACTAATACGTTATATTTAATTTTGCTCTTTGGAGTTAATGATTTTTTTTACGAATAATAGATAAAGGGGTTTATAATCATGCCAGTATTTGATTATGAAGATATTCAACTTGTTCCTAATAAATGTATCGTTAAAAGTCGGTCTGAGATCGATACCCGCGTTAAATTTGGTCCAATGACCTTCAACATTCCTGTCGTTCCGGCCAATATGCAAACCGTGATCGATGAAGACCTAGCTATTTGGTTAGCGCAAAACGGTTATTTCTATATCATGCACCGGTTTGAAGAAAACGAACGTGTCCCATTTGTTAAAAAGATGCACCAACTTGGACTCTTTGCCTCGATCTCAGTCGGGGTCAAACCACAAGAATATCAATTGATCGATCAACTTGCACAGGAAAACTTGATCCCTGAGTACATCACGATCGATATCGCCCACGGTCATTCAGATACCGTGATCGATATGATCAAATACATCAAGGCAAAACTCCCTGGGACCTTTGTGATCGCCGGTAACGTTGGAACTCCTGAAGGCGTACGTGAGTTAGAAAACGCCGGGGCTGACGCTACTAAAGTCGGGATCGGACCGGGTAAAGCCTGCATCACTAAAGTCAAGACTGGCTTTGGGACTGGCGGTTGGCAATTAGCGGCTCTTCGCCTCTGCGCTAAAGCTGCTCGCAAACCGATCGTAGCTGATGGTGGGATCAGAACTAACGGCGATATCGCTAAATCTGTTCGTTTTGGGGCTTCAATGTGTATGATCGGCTCAATGTTTGCTGGACATGCCGAAACACCGGGCGAAATCATTGAACAAGACGGTAAAAAATATAAGACTTATTTTGGTTCAGCTTCTCAATACCAAAAAGGCGAATACAAAAACGTTGAAGGTAAGAAGCTCTTAGTTCCTTACCGTGGGCACATTTCCGATACCCTTCGCGAAATGCAAGAAGACTTACAATCCTCCATCTCTTATGCTGGAGGGCGTGACTTAGCTGCACTTCGTAAAGTCGATTATGTGATCGTTAAAAACTCGATCTTCAATGGTGACCAATACTAAAGAATAACACAGATCCCCTCTAGGACCTAAACAGTCTTAGAGGGGATATTTTATCTATCCGTAAATGATCTGCGTTCCTTGTTTGATCACTGGTATAGTATGTGGCTCTAAATAGAGTACATTTTCTTGGAGATGCTCTTTTTCTGGTACCGGTTTAAAGTTGAGTACGGTATGCCCGATCGTTGTTAGGTTACTTTCAACTAATTCACCTAAATATTTTACATGATAAACTTGATCATCGATCTGGATCTTAGAACCGATCTTTAGATCATAGTTCTTGGCCACATCATTTTCAAAGCGTTGGATCACAGAAACTTCTCGTAAGCGAGGAGAAGCTGTTTCATCAAATAAGATCACCATTGGCTCATCTTTAGAGACTGCCTTAGCTCCGATTTCAATAACTTCACTTTTGATCATAACTTTACAAACCCTCTCTAGCACATCACCTAATTTTGCGTCGCTTTATCTACACAACACAGCTACATTATACCGCACTTTTATGTAGAAAAGTAGTTTTTCTACCATTTGCGGACTTCCCGACCCAGGTTACACAATTTTTCTGCTAAAAATGTTAAAATAATAGTTAAGCAAGATGAATGGAGGAATTTTTTTGAAAGAACAGATCTACTTTGGAACTTATACCAAAAAAACTAGCCAAGGTATCTATCACGCGTTTTTAGACACTGACACCGCTCAAGTTTCCACGCCCCAAGTAGCGATCACCGTGGAAAATCCTACTTACTTAACTATAACTGATCAAACTTTGCTGACCGTAGCAAAAGAAGGTCCGTTAGGCGGAATAGCTGCTTATGAACTAGCAGATGACAGCTATGTCCTTACAGATGACGCCCTTGTAGCTGGCCCCAATCCATGCTATGTAGCTTTCGATAAAAAGCGGTCTTTAGTCTACACTGCTAATTATCACAAGAGACAGATCGATGTTTATCGTTTAAATAATGATAAAACATTGACTCTTTGTGATTCTGTCGTCCAGACTGGCTATGGCCCGCGTAAAGAGCAGGATGGCTCACACGTTCACTATACCGATCTAACTCCTGACGGGCGTTTGGTAGTCGTTGATCTAGGTAATGATACGGTCTCAACTTACGATATTTCAGCTGAAGGTAAGTTAGCACCGGTTTCGATCTTAAAAACCAAAGCTGGGCTCGGACCACGTCATTTAGTGTTTGCTCCTGATAAAAAGACAGCTTATTTGGTCGGAGAACTTTCAAGTACGGTTTCTGTGCTTGATTATGATCTTACGACTGGTGCTTTTCACTTACTCCAAACTGTAAGTACGATCCCAGATGATTGGACTGAACATAACGGGGCAGCTGCGATCAGAATTTCTAATGATGGTCGCTTTGTCTACGTTTCTAATCGCGGGCACAACTCACTTGCTGTCTTTGAGGTTTTGGATGGAGAATTGAAATTGATCCAACACCTTACGACTCACGGTGATTTCCCCCGTGATTTTGCGCTAGATCCAACTGAAAGATTTATTTTGGTCGCTAACCAAAATACTGATAATGCAACTTTGTATACCCGTGACCAAGAAACCGGATTACTTGCTTGTTGCCAAAAAGATATTCCTCTTCCCGAGGGCGTCTGTGTTTATTTTAAATAAAAGGAATGAAGAATTTGCTTTATCGCGAAGTTTGCTTAGAAAATTATACTGATCTGCCTCAAGCTGTTTTAGATGGTGCTGATCGGATCGAGATCTGTGACAATCTCGCTGTCGGTGGAACTACGATCAGTAAAGGTGTTATGGGTGAAGCCATCAAATATACCCATGAAAAAAATATTCCCTTAGTGATCTTAGTCCGTGCTCGTGGTGGAAATTTTGTTTACAATGATATCGAATTAAAGATCATGGAAGCTGACATCTTAGAAGCCCAAGCTTTAGGTGCTGATGCTGTTTGTATCGGGGCTTTAACAGCTGATGGCCAAGTCGACTACGAAGCAATGGAAACACTCATTGCCGCAGCTGGTGGAATGGAACTCGTCTTTAATATGGCCTTTGATGAATTGAACTTTGACGAACAAAAACAAACGATCGATTGGGCCTGCGAACAAGGCTTTAGTCGGATCTTGACCCATGGCGGTCCTAAAGATACTCCGATCGAAGCTAATTTAGGGCATTTAAAAGAACTCATCGCTTATGCTGACAAGCGGATCACGATCCTACCTGGTGGCAAGATCACCGCTAAAAATGCCCAAGCTGTAGCTGACGCCTTACAAGTCACTGCCGTCCACGGAACTAAATTATTAGCTTGATCTAGATAACAAGTCTGACATTCGTTGGGCTTGTTTTTTTGTACCAAAAAAGCCAGCCCTCTGACTGACTCGAAATAATTATATCTTTAAATACGCAAATGCCATATATACAACACCTAACGCCAAAATGACGCTCAGTTGTAACTTGTAGGTGATCCTTAGATAAGCGATATATTCACGCATAAACGCATTGAGTGTAAAATACCAGCGCGTTTTGGCACCAAAGCCAACACATTTAAGCCCTTGGCGTTTAGCGATCACTAAGGCACGATAAACGTGATATGAATTAGTAGCGATCCCGAACTTAGCCTCTGGTGTCATCAAACGATGTGAAAATAAGATATTTTCATACGTAGTCGTGGACTTATTTTCAACGATGATATCGTCTGCAGGTATCCCTTGCTTTACAGCATAGTTTTGCATTGCTTCACCTTCTGCGATCACTTCATCTGGTCCTTTTCCTCCCGACATGATCAATTTTAAACCTGGTGTCTTACGGTAGATCTCAAGCGCCCGATCGATCCGCGCTGCCAATAATGGGGTTACTTCAGTTCCATTTAATGACGCCTAGCCGGAAATCCCGTGACTTTAGTCATGGGATGGATAGGC
>ERZ778516.2984-NODE-2984-length-10457-cov-4.272255_pt1 | contig 10457 bp, 9 predicted proteins | sample MGYA00510342_ERZ778516 | MGnify/ENA primary metagenome ERZ778516 (study PRJEB29527, sample SAMN07138961) | mouse gut metagenome | material: feces | host: mouse | place: China:Nanjing | collected 2016-01-25 ...
GTCCTCACTCCTTTTGTATTCCATGCTACACAACATGCGTGCTGCTGTCAAGCTGTAGCCGTTTCCATCGCATGGCTTTTTCGGCAAATCCCGTTCGCGATTGGAAGAACCGGAAAAAGCATGACAGACGGCTTGTAAATCCGGCAGGGATGGCCTATAATAAAAACAAAAAGAGGGAAGTGGCAGGAGAAATGACGGAAATTTTTGGAACATTGGGGCCGGCCTGTGCACAGGCAGATATTTTAGGGCAGATGTTTTCGCAGGGAATGACAGGCATGCGGCTGAACCTGTCACACAGCGGGCTGAAGGAAAGCGGGGCGCTTATTGGCAGTTTTTTTCAGGCTGCGCAGCGCTCCGGTATCAGGCCACAGCTTCTGATGGATATGCAGGGGCCGGAAATACGGATTGGGAATCTGCAGGCACCCCTGCAGCTGAACGAAAATGAAGAAATTGAAATCGGCCTGATTGAAAACGGTGTGAACGAAGATGCGCACCGGATTCCAGTGGCTGAAAATGTTCTTGCTGCGCTTGAGGCAGGCAGCCATATCCTGCTGGATGATGGAAAGATAGAGCTGGTTATAAATGCTGTCAGTCCCAGGGTTTTGGCAGGCGTGCTGCGGGGCGGCGTTTTGTATGGCAGAAAGAGCCTGAAAATCGCGGGCAGGCAGATTCCGGGCCCGGTATTGACCAGCCAGGACCGGGAACAGATCCGTCTGGCAAAGGATTATGGGGTAACGGCGCTGATGCAGCCGTTTGTGACAAATGGTGCCCAGCTGGAAGAAGTAAGGCATGAGCTTCGCAAAAATCATATGGAGCATCTGCGTGTGTTTGCCAAAATAGAAAACCGTGAAGGCATGAGCCATATTCATGATATCCTGCCGCATGCAGATATGCTTGTCATCGCGCGGGGCGACCTTGGGAATGACATGCCGCTGTGGGAGCTGCCGGCAGCCCAGCAGATGCTGTCAGCTGCATGCAGAAGCGAAGGAAAGCCGTTTCTGGTCGTGACACAGCTTCTGGCATCCATGGTGCACAGCCCTTATCCGACCCGGGCAGAAGTATCGGATATCTTTCATGCAGTCCGGGACGGCGCAGCAGCGGTTATGGTTACGAATGAAACAGCTGTGGGGGACTATCCGGTACAGGTAATCCGGTATCTGAAAAAAACCGTGCAGGAAGCAGAAAAAATGAGATAGAATGAGATAGCTTTAAGCATCTTGAATGCCAGATTATCAGTTATCGAAATGATAAAAATCCAAAAGAGACAGACGCAGATTCGGCATTGATAAAAATCATAACAGAAAAAGATGATAAAGACAGTTCCGTTTCGTTTGAGATTTCCAGAAGGGATTTAGGAGAAGTGATAACTTATCTGGAAGAAATAAAAGCGAAAATGGATAGAATTTAGGCGGGGATGGGAATATGGCAGAGCTTTTTGTTGATAATTGTAAAAGAGAAACGGTTCATTATGCTTATAATAGCAGAAGTGAAAACGGTATAAACAGGAAATATGCAGGATATCATATGAATAAAGGATTACATGCTGGCGAGAGAAGATATTGAGAGTGCGGTAGAATATGCAATTGAAATTCTGGATACACCTTATCAGGAAGGAATGGAATGAAGGTACTGCCAGACGAGAATATTACTCAGAAATCAATTTCTGTTCTGGAACGATATGGACATGATGTAATTCATGTGCTGCAGCGATTTGATGCCGGAAGAAACGATGAAGATGTTTTTCGGCTGGCTTTGCAGGAAAAACGTGCGTTAATTACGTTAAATGGAAAGGACTTTATTGTTTTTATTCCGCCGAGAACAGAACGGACCCTGCATTATGGCTTAATCTGGCTCAGGGGATTTCAGGTAACAAATAAAACTTATGAAAAAGTGATGTGCGGCATAGGCGAATTTTTGAAGCATAAGGGTGAATCTATAAAAAATACATATTTTGCCATGAAGAAAAAAGGGGATATGTATGAGGTTGTCCAGCGGTTTTTGAAAGGATAGCCTGTTATTATGCCAAAGCCCGTCTGGCAGACACGTTCATCTGCCAGAAACGGAGCATCGGTTTCAAATCTATGCGGTTATGGTATACATCGCAATTTCATCAATTTCCCGGTTGGTTCCCACAATGACATCCTGTCCGTCTTTGTTTACAAAATGCATCGCATTTGCACATCCGGTATTGCGGTCGATAAATTCTGTTTTGTAATTTCCGGATGCTGCATCCCACGTAATGGCAATGGTATCTCTGGTGCCCTTGCGCCAGCCTGCGACCCAGGCAGGCTTTCCAAGCAGCGTGCAGGCACAGGTGGCGTGTATCATTTCGGTTTCGCTTTCCGGGCGTTCATATTTCCACTGCGGGACATACCTGCCGTGTTCGTCCAGATGCCAGATGGTCAGGGACGCGCCATGGAATGGGCTGATGCAGCCAAGCTCCAGCTTTCCGTCGCCATCAAAATCCATCAGGATGGAATCGCTGGACGGAATATCCAGAATCCGGGTAATTTCCCAGTCTGCGCCAGGCACGGCCGGCGGGTCAAACAGGAATGTGCCCTGCTCGCAGGCAACAAGGGCAGCATCATGCCCGCCATGGCGGATGGTGCAGTAGCCGTGGTTTTTGAGCATCGCTCCTTTGAGCAGCGTGAGCTTTAACGGATGTGCCTTGTCAAACGATGACAGGTCTCCTGGCAGCTGTGCGCCGTAGCAGGCACCTTCAAACCTCCAGTCGTCTTTGTGTTCGTGCCCGGTCTTTAAGCAGCAGACGATTAAATAGTCTGCGCCGCCCCGGTTTAAAATGCCGAAGCGGTGGACGAACGGGGCGCTGCACAGCGTGCGGATTTCCCAGTTCCCGTTTCCCTGCGGCGTGGCAATGACGATTTCTGCGTCCATGGAATCGTTCGGGGAGTAAAATTTGTGGGTTGCGAGAAACTGCCCGTCCGAGCCCGGCACCTGGGCCATCGTCATAACGCCTCCTGGCTGCTCCCATACGGTTTCCAGCTGCGTGCCGTCTTCTGCAAAAAGATAGCACGGGTCTTTTTTTTCAGCCGCTGCCAGAAAGCAGTGTTTTCCCTGATAAGAAAGTTCTGCCAGGGAATAGCATTTGTTCAGGTTCGAAATAATTTTTTTCTCAATATTCATGTGAAATTTTCCTTTCTGTTTAAAAAATCTTTCTGTTAAAAATATCTTTTTGTTAAAAAAATCTTTCTGTTAAAAAAATCTGTGTGTTATAAAATCTGCCTGTCCAAAATGCCGCTCATGCTTTTGCAGGCAAACACAATATCGTCCTTCCACGTGCTGCTTCCGGTGTACCACATTTCGGTCACGTAACGGCGCACGCCAAGCTCCCACGCTTTGGAAATGACCGGCCCGAATTCCACATGCCCGGTCAGGAACGGGATTTCGCGGAATTTTCCAGGCACGGTTTCTTTTAAATGCATGGCAAAAAGGTGCCCGCGCCCGGTTTCCAAATCGTCCAGCACGCCTGTAAGGACACCGCCTGCCGCATTGGTCAGGTTGCCGGAATCCGGGTAGACGCCGAGATACGGGCTGCCGGTGAGGGTTACATATTTCATGGCTTTGGCGGTCGTATTCATAAAGTCAGTTTCCATCGTTTCAAAGCCCAGCACAATTCCCCTGCATGCAGCCATCTGTGCTGCCTTTTTTAAATTTTCTGCAAAAAGCTGTTCGCTCTGCGGCGTGCCCGGTTCATAATAGACATCATATCCGGCCAGCTGGATAATACGGATGCCAAGGTCATCGGCGAGCAGGATGGCCTTTTCCATAATTTCCATGCTGCGGCTGCGGATCTTTGCATCTGCGGAGCCGAACGGGTATTTCCGGTGGCCGGACAGGCACATGCTGCGCAGCGGGATGCCGGTCTTTTTCATCGCAGTGACAAGCGCCAGGCGTTCTTCGGCGCTCCATTCCAGGCGGGCGAGCTTTTCTTCTGTTTCGTCAATGCTGATTTCCACAAAATCATAGCCGCATTCCCTGGCACATTCCAGTTTTTCTTCCCAGGACAGAGAGCCTGGCATGGCTTTTTCATATAAGCCGATTGCGTATGCTTTCATAACATGCATTTTTCCTTTCCTGATGAATTCTTTCTTTTTTTGAAGAATTCTTTCTTTTCTGATGAATTTTTTTCCTGATGATGCGGTATGCAGCGGGCCGCGCCCATCTGCTGCATGCCGCTTTGTGTATGCTTCTGCCAGGCTGTTTTGCCGGCTGCCCTGCCAGTACTTCGTGCAGTCATGCTGCTGAAATGCCAGTACTTTGCGGCATGGCACTGCAGACGCTTTCTGCATATCGGATAGAACATAACTGCTGCAATAAAAACATAAAATATAAATTCACACATAATATATGTTCTAATATATGAATTATGAAACAGCCATAACGATTATAAAAAGAAACATATAATATACAGCCAGAATTTGGCAGCAGCAGTATATGACACATATAACTATCTGTAAGAATCATTATAATGGCAAATTCAAACATTTACAAGATGAAAAAAACAAAAAATATGTCTGAAATGAAAATTTGTGAAATATGCAGCAAAATTAATTTCGTTATAATGCACAAATAAAACGAACATATCGCAAACACAGAATGGAAAAAAACAGGAAAAACATGTCAAAAATACAGGAATATCAATAAATAGAAGTGATTTGTAAAAGATGGTCAAAATGCACAGCATACGGGACAGAACAGGAGATATCGCATAAAACGAACATAAAAGCGAACTGAAAAGCGGTTGCAATTCCAGCCGTTATCGGTTATATTAAGCACAGGCAGACAAAAACATAAAGGAAACATAAAAGGAGGTTTTTACAATGAGCAAAGTTTCTGAAATGACCCGGGAAAGCTGGATTATGAGCACGTTTCCGGAATGGGGTACCTGGCTGGTCGAGGATATCGAAAACGAAGAAGTAAAGTCGGGCAATGTAGCGATGTGGTGGCTTGGATGCACCGGCGTATGGTTTAAGACACCGGGCGGCGCAAATATTACGATTGATTTATGGTGCGGGAATGGAAAGCGCACGCACGGAAACGGAAAAATGAATCCGGGACACCAGATGGCCAATATGTGCGGCGGGCGTGCCATGCAGCCGAACCTGCGCAACGTTCCGTTTGTCATTGACCCGTTTGCATTTAAGCAGGTGGATGCCGTGCTGGCGACACATTACCATCAGGACCATATGTCCGCAGAATGGGCAGCACATGTCCTTCAAAGCGGCATGACGACTACGGACGGGGAGGGGAATGAAATCCCGGTACCGTTTATCGGCCCGGAAAAATCTGTGGAAACATGGGTAAAATGGGGCGTGCCGAAGGAGCGCTGCCAGACTGTTAAGCCGGGCGATGTCATTAAAATCAAGGATATCGAGATTGTGTGCCTCGACAGCTTTGACCGTACCTGTATCGTCACAACCGATTCCACCGGGGAAGACCGGGAAGAACTGACCGGCAAATGCCCGACAGATATGGACGAAAAGGCGGTAAATTACCTGGTGAAGACGCCGGGCGGCAACATTTACCATTCAGGCGATTCTCATTTTTCCATATATTTTGCAAAGCATGGGAAAGATTATGATATCGATGTTGCGTTTGGCTCTTTTGGGGAAAATCCGGTCGGCATGCAGGATAAGATGACCTCGACCGATATCCTGCGCATGGCTGAAAACTTAAAGTGCAAGGTCGTTGTGCCGATTCACTGGGATGTATGGACGAACTTCCAGGCAGACTGCGAAGAAATCCGCCTTCTGTATGATTTTAAGAAAGACCGCAACGAATACCGGTTCCATCCGTTCTTCTGGCAGGTAGGCGGCAAATATGTATATCCGCAGGATAAAGACAAGATGTATTACCACCACCGCAGGGGATTTGAGGACTGCTTTGAGGCACCGCAGAATATCCCGTACAGGTCCTGCCTGTAAGGCCTGCGGGCGGCAGCGGAATCTGCTGAGGGGAAACCGGGATGGAAAGAAGGGGGAATATCATGGCAACTGTTTTACAGACGATTGTGGAAAAAAAGCACTATAAATTTATCGAAGAAGAAGTGACCTGGCAGGAAGCTGTGCGCCTGAGCGCGCTGTCCCTTGTGGAAGACGGCAGCGTGGATGAGGATTATTATAAGCAGATTGTCGGCTGCATTGAAAAATTCGGGCCATATGTCGTATTTGAACACAATGTGGCAATGCCGCATTCCACGGAAAATGCAGCAGGGGTACATAAGACCGGGATTGGATTTATGGTATCAAAGCAGATGATTGATTTCGGCGTGGATGAAGACGGGGAGAAGAAGGAAGCAAGGCTTTTGTTTACGCTTGCAGCCTGCAATCCGGATGAGCATCTGGACAATATCCAGCAGCTGACCGAGATTTTCATGAATGAGCCGCTTTTGGATGCCCTGATGGAAGCGGAGACTCCGCAGGACATTCTGGATGCAGAAGCAGCCCATCCATATGTGGATGAATACTGATGCGGTTTGAGCCGGAAGGAAGTCTGGGACGAAAAAACCGGAATAAAATACGGGAGTAAAAAACGAGCAACGAAAAGACAGCAGTGCTGTCACTTTAGAACAGGGGGAAAGCCGCATGGCAATTTTTGATACATTATATGCAATCTGGAGTTTTTTTGCGACTTATGTGCTGCAGCAGGCACCGTATATGGTCGGGTTCCTGACACTGCTTGGGTATTGCCTGATGGGGAAAAAGTGGTATGATACTCTTGTAGGCACATTAAAAGCAATTATCGGAATGCTGATTTTAGGTGCCGGTTCATCCGGGCTGACAAGCACGTTCCGTCCGATTCTGGCCGGGCTTAAGGACAGGTTTAACCTGACAGCCTGTGTCATTGACCCGTATTACGGGCAGAACGCGGTTACGGCCGGCGTGGAGGAGACGTTTGGCAAAGGGTTTTCACAGGCCATGACACTGCTTTTAATCGCGTTTATTGTAAATATTTTACTGGTGCGTTTTAACAAAATCACAAAATGCCGCACGCTGTTTACGACAGGGCATGTGCAGGTGCAGCAGGCGGCAACGGCTTACTGGCTGATTATGTTTGCGCTGCCGGGGCTTTTGAGCAATAACGTTGCACTGATTATCGTTATGGCGGTAATCCTCGGCGCTTACTGGGCAGTCGGCTCCAACCTGACGGTAAAGCCGATGCAGGAGCTGAGCGAGGGTGCGGGCTTTGCAATCGCGCACCAGCAGATGTTCGGCATCCGCCTGTCTTATTTCCTCTCGGATAAGCTGTTTGGGGATAAGGGCGGCAAGCGCAAGGTGAAAAAGGTCGGTGAAATGGAAATGCCGGGATTTTTCTCCATATTCAGTGAAAACATGGTATGTACAGCCATTCTTATGACGATATTTTTCGGAATTATCATGGCGATTATCGGAAAACCGTTTTTTGTGGAAACGGGTGCAATGGCAGAAACCATGAACTTTGGCTTCTACTGCTTTAATACATCGCTGAACTTTGCGGTATACCTGGCAATCCTGCAGCTTGGCGTGCGCACGTTCGTTACAGAGCTGACAGCATCGTTCCAGGGAATTGCAGACAAGCTGCTGCCGTCTTCGATTCCTGGCGTGGACTGTGCAGTGTGCTTCGGCTTTGGCGATTCAAATGCGGTAACGTTTGGATTTTTGGCAGGCCTTGCAGGGCAGATTCTGGCGATTCTGATTCTGATAGTTACAGGCTCGCCGACGATTATTATATGCGGTTTCGTTCCGGTATTTTTCGACAATGCCACAATCGGGCTTGTTGCGAATGAAAAGGGCGGACTGAAAGCCTGCCTGGTTATTCCGTTCTTCTCAGGGCTGATACAGGTATTTGGAGCAGCATTTATTGCCGGATGGGTAGGGCTTGCATCCTACGGCGGGTACCTTGGCATGTTTGACTGGGACACGGTATGGCCGGCATTTACCGTAGTGATGCGTTATCTCGGCTACTTTGGCGTGGCACTTGTCGTGATTGTGCTGCTGGCAATCCCGCAGATTGAATACATGATGGATAAAAAAGGGTATTTCCTGATTACCGAAGATTATGACGCATATGTAGAACATAAACAGGGCAGGGCTTAACCGGATTTATCTGCATGAATCAGGATTAGAATTTATAACTATTCCAAATAATAACTATTTCAAAAAATAACTATCTCAAAAAAAGAAAGGAGCTGCTATTATGGCAAAACTTGACAACAAAAAACTGCTTGCGTGCTGTGCAAACGGCGCTGGTTCTTCCCTGATGATGGAGAAGGCAATCGAAAAGGTGATGAAAAAATACAATATCAAGCCGGCAGAGCTGCGCCACTGCCCGGTATCCGAGGGAAAGACAGCTGCCCAGAATTATGATGTAGTGTTCTGTGCACGTACCTTTGAAAAGACTTTTGAGGGTGCGGCAAAAAAGGGGACGGTGCTCATACCGCTGCGCAACGTCATGTCTGCGCCGGAAATTGAAGGCGCGCTGAAAGAAGCAGGACTGCTGGATGATTAAAAAGCAAATTTTATAGTTTGATATGTTTTGGGAAAACAGGGGTCTGCTGCCGGGCATTGGATGCTGAAAGCAGAACCCTGTTTTTTATCTCAGGCGGATGTTGACGCAGATAGGAGATTGGGATAATATGGTAAGGACTGTTATTTTTGACATTGATAATACATTATACAGCTACGACAGGGCACATCAGGCTGCATTCGGGGCACTGGAAGGGTATGCCGCCGCAAAGCTTTCCATAGGGCAGGAGCTGTTTGCCCGCCTGCACAAAGAGGCGGAGCAGGAGCTGCGGGCTTATATGGGAGAGGTATCAGCGGTGCATAACCGGACCATCCGTTACCAGTACCTGCTGGAAAAGCAGGGGCTGCCGTTATATCCGCATGTGCTGGAAATGTCCCGCCTGTACTGGGGCACGCTGCTAAAGGCTGCGGAGCCGTTTCCGGGCGTGCAGGAAGCGTTTGGGGAGCTTAAACGGATGGGGCTTCGGATTGGGGCCGGGACGGATATGACCGCATACGTCCAGTTTGAAAAGCTTGCAGAGCTTGGCCTTCGCGTGGACTTTCTGGTGTCGAGCGAGGAAGCGGGCGCAGAAAAACCGTCCCCGGCCTTTTTTGCCCGGTGCGTGGAAAAAGCCGGCTGTCCGGCCGGGGAGTGCCTGTTTGTGGGCGACAGCCTGAACAAGGATGTCTATGGCCCGCGGGATGCCGGAATGAAAGCTGTATGGTACTGCCCGCAAAAAGGCGGGGCAGCAGGGAAGGTCCTGCAGCTTGCTGATTTCCAGAAGCTGCCTGGAATGGTGGAAAAAATGCGGCAGGACAGATAAGGAAAGCGGATGCGGGAAAAAGGCACCTGCAAAAATCCGCAGAATAAAGGAGGAGCCGTTATGAAAAATAACCGGAAAGCGGTGAGCGAACGCCAGCTTGGGATTTTAGACCTGATTCGCAGCAGGGGGGAAGCCAGGGTAGAGGAGCTGGCACAGATATTTCAGACTTCCCTGATGACCGTCAGGCGCGACCTGAAGTTTCTGGAAAAGCAGAAGCTGCTCTGCCGTGTTCATGGCGGTGCAGTTTCGCTGGAAAAGGCAAACAGCATGATTACGCCGGATGAAAAGATTGCCCTGTGCAGGGACTGCATTTCCGAATACGCATCCCGGTTTATTGAAGACGGCGATACGCTTTTTATCAATGGCAGCCGGACGGCCCTTAATATGCTGGAGTATGTACAGGGCAAAAAGGTGTCGGTTTATACGAATAACGGCTGGGCAATCGGGACAGATTATCCGCAGGGCGTGACGGTGCGTTTTACCGGCGGGGAAGTGCGCAGCCATGTCATGGTCGGGGAATACGTGATGCGCAACCTGCTGACGATGTCTGCGGACAAGACCTTTTTAGGCTGTGCGGCGGTGTATGATGACGGGGAATTCCGGTATGATATACCGACGGAAATCGGCATTAATGAGGCCATGGTCAGCCGCACGAAGAAGGAGCTGTATATCCTGGCAGACCATACCAAAATCAAAAAGCGGGATTTGCAGGAAAATTCGTATGGCAGCTGCAGCTATGACCACCCGTGCACGCTGATTACGGATTCCAATGCGAACCCGGCAGCGGTTGAACGCCTGCGCCTGCATGGAATCAAGGTGATTCTCGTACCGATGAATTCATAGAAGCATAAAAGCATAAAAAAGATGGGAGGGAGAAAAGCGGAATGACAGATATTTCGGAGCTGTTTTTGTATCTTCCGGGAATTGTGGTTTTTCTTGCAGAATCCGGGCGGGCCAGGCGCCTTTTGCATGGCGCCCGCCTGCAGGCAGGGGTGCTGCGCTGCGACCATGTCGTCAAAAAAGATAAAAAAGGAAGGGAAACCTATAATTATTACAACGTGCTTGTGGAATATTTAAGCCCCAAAACCGGGCACAGGGAGCGCCGCAGTGTCAAATCCCCGACGGAATA
>ERZ778516.2986-NODE-2986-length-10454-cov-5.093951_pt1 | contig 10454 bp, 10 predicted proteins | sample MGYA00510342_ERZ778516 | MGnify/ENA primary metagenome ERZ778516 (study PRJEB29527, sample SAMN07138961) | mouse gut metagenome | material: feces | host: mouse | place: China:Nanjing | collected 2016-01-25 ...
AGTTCATCTACGCCCCCATCGCCGGCCTTGTCTGCGCCCTGCTGGCCTTAGGCACCGGCCTGCCCGCCTTCTACTTCTGGGATCGGAAGAACAAGCAGGCCAACGGCTGATTCCCTCCCACACAGCAGGATCGCTAAACCGACCGGGGCTGCTGGCCGCGCCAACGCAGCCAGCAGCCCCGCCCACTTTTTATCGCATTGGAATGAGGAATCAGGAATGAATGGATGTATCCAACAAAGCCGGATGATTTGGATCTTGCCGGCAGAAGGAGGAGCCTGCCTTCTCCCCTGAAACACAGGCACCCCGTCCCTTCCCTATACTTCCCATTCCAAAAGTTCAAATCCGTCGCCAGAGGCGGCACCACAATTCATAATTCCACCAAGGGGGTGAGGCGTATGGAGCAGCAGAAGCAGATTCGGCCGCGGGATGAGGCGGTGGAAAAGATTGAGTGCTATATCCGGCGGCATAAGCTGTCACCGCAGGATAAACTGCCCGCGGAGCGGGAGATGTGCGAGATGTGGAACCTGAACCGGACCACGCTGCGCAGCGCCATCAAGCGCCTTACCGCCGAGGGAAAGCTCTACAGTCTGAAGGGCTCTGGGACCTATGTGGCCCCGCCGAGGCTGGAGCGGCACCTCCAAGATGCCAAGTCCACCACCGAGTCGGTACGGGGGGCGGGGCATCTGCTCAGAAATGTGGTGCTGGATGTGCAGGTGATCGAGTGCAACAAATACCTCTCCAAGAAGATGGAGATACCCTTGAGTCACAAGGTGTTCTATCTCCGGCGGCTGCGGATTATGGACGGGGCTCCCTACATGGTGGAGTGCAGCTACATCAACTATGAATTCTGCCGCGGCATCGAGGAGTACGACTTTACCGATGAGTCGCTCTATCGGGTGCTGGGGTACTACGGCGTCTATCCCGACCACGGGCAGGAGTCCGTGGGCATCACCTACGCCACCGAGGACGAGGCCAAGTATTTGGATGTGGCGGAGGGGGACTACCTCTTCTATCTCAGCGGCACCACCCGGGACGCAGAGGACCGCTTGGTGGAATACTGCAAATCGGTGGTCCGGGCGGACAAGGTCCGCTTCTCCACGGTGCTGCGCCGGTACAGCCAATAGGACTGCGCGGCAGCGGCACCGGCCAAAATAGCGGGGCGGCGGCGGGGACCGCGTCCCGGTGAAAGGAGCTATTCACGATGAAACTTGCAGCAGTGGGCAGCAACTGCATCGACTTTTACAGCAACATAGAGGACGGCAAGGCCTACCCCGGCGGCGGGCCGGTGAACATGGCCGTCTATACCGTCCGTCTGGGGGGCCAGTCCTCCTATACCGGCCCCGTGGGCGACGACGAGTTCGGCACGATCATGCGCAAGGCCATCGCCGCCAAGGGCGTGGACATCTCCCACCTTCACACCGAGAGCGGCAAGACCGCTGTCTCCCAAGTGGAGCTCTTAGACGGCGAGCGCGTCTTTGGCGACTATGACGAGGGCGTACTGGCGGACTACCGCCTCACCGAGGCGGATATGGACTTCATCTGTACCCACGACGTGGTGGTCTGCGACCTGTGGGGCAAGGTGGAGGGCCAGTTCCCCGAGCTCCAGCGGCGGGGGATCAAGACCGCCTTCGACTGCGCCGACCGTCCCGAGGACGAGGCCAGCCAAGTGGCCATGCCCCACAGCGACTACCTGTTCTTCTCCAGCGAGGCGGGGGACACGGTGGCCCTGCGGGACCAGATGAAGGGCTACCACAGCCGCGGTCCCAAGCTGGTTATCGCCATGTTAGGCGAGCACGGCAGCCTCTGCTATGACGGCAAGGAATTCCACAAGTTCGGCATTGTCCCCTGCGACAAGGTGGTGGACACCATGGGCGCTGGCGACAGCTACATCGCCGGCTTCCTGCTGGGCATCACCGATGGCCTCACCATTGATCAGGCCATGGAGAAGGGCGCCGCCAATGCCACCGAGACACTGAAATCCTTCGGCGCTTGGTAAGCCCCCGCTCCCCGGACAGTTTATCACACCATTCCCAACAGCTTGAGAAGGGGAAAATTCCTCATCCCTAATTTGCACAAAAAAAGGGGGAAAGCCATGGCCGGTATGAGCTATCAGGTGCCGCTGTACCTGCAGATGCGGGAGCTGGTGCGCAGCAAGATCGAAGAGGGGGAGTACCCGCCTCTCACGGCCCTCCCCTCGGAGTGCGAGCTGGCGGAGAGCTACGGCATCACCCGTCAGACCGTGCGCAACGCCATTGATATTTTAGTGCAGGAGGGCCTCCTCCGGCGGGTGCCGGGGAAGGGGGTTTACGTCCTCTGCCGGAAGATGGAGCGGGACTTAGACGAGCTTCAGGGATTTACGCAGACCATGCTGGACAAGCGGCTCAAGCCATCCATCAAGGTGGTCAGCCGCGCCATGCGTCCGGCGGGGGAGAACTACAGCCTGATGTTCGGCATCCAGCCGGAGGACGACATCTACTACATCAAGCGCCTGTGCTATGCCAACAGCGAGCCCATCTCCTTGGAGGAGATCTACATCCCCCGGTACTTGGTGCCCAAGATCGAGGGAATTGACCTGTCCATCTTCTCCGTGTATGAGGTCTATGACTTCTACAACATCCGCTTGGAGCGGGCCAGACAGACGCTGGATCTGGTACAGCTGGACCTCAGTGACGCGCGGATGCTGGAGATTGAGCCGGAGACGCCGGTAATGCTCTTTGAGGCCACCACCTACGATGACCAGGGCCGTGTGGTGGAGTTCAACCGGAACTATGCCCGGGGGGACAAGTGCAATTTCAGCGTCCACTTTAAGAAGTAGCGGTCCGGCGGAAAAAGGGAGGATTTTTATGGGTCTGTTTCGCGGCGATTTTTACTCCGACAGTCTGAAGATGACCACCGGCGTCCAAGTGATCTTTCCCGAGAATTCCAACGACGTGACCCCGGTGATCTCCGGCACGCCGCGGGTGCTCTATCTGCTCCACGGTCTCTCCGGAAGCTGTGTGGAGTGGACGCGGTTCTCCAAGATCGAGTATTACGCCAAGAAGTACAACTTTATCATCATTATGCCCGAGGTCCAGCGCAGCTTCTATTGTGACAAGCCCGAGGGGGCAAAATACTTTACCTATGTCTCAGAGGAGCTGCCCGCCATCTGCGGCACTTGGTTCCGCCTGAACCAGAGCCGGGAGAACACCTTTGTCGCCGGAGACAGCATGGGGGGCTACGGAGCCGTGAAGGCGGCTCTCCGCTGCCCGGAACGCTTCGGCGGCGCGGCGGCTCTCTCCGGTGTACTGGATTACCCCGGATTTCTCCGGATGATCCTTCGTGGGGAGTGGCCGGACTTCCTTCCGGAGGAGGTTCGCGCCCTCCATCCCAGCGGTGTCTGCGGAGAGGAGGACGACGTGATCGCGCTGGTACGGGGGCAGGCAGGGAACTTGGACCGTCCCCGGCTGATCCAGCTCTGCGGCACCGAGGACTTCCTCTACGGGGCCAATCAGACCTTCCGTCAGGCGGCGGAGGCGGCGGGTTACGGCCACACCTATATCGAGGGCCCCGGCGACCACGAGTGGCCCTACTGGGACAAGGCGGTGCAACTGGCCTTTCAGTTCTTCTGCGGTCTGGACATGGCGACAACGCCCATTTACTGAGCAGAACAGAGGATTTCCGCAGGAGCGCACAGTGTGCCCCCCCTGCAGGAGCAGGGAAAATTTTTTAAGCTGATAAAAGAGCGTACCATTCCCAAAATTTTCAAAAAGGAGTGTTTTGTTATGAGCTTTGAGGCAAAGGCGTGGAAGGAAACGGAGGGCCCCTTCCTGAAGGACTTCAACGAGAAAGAGGCTATTGACAGCGTCAACGGCGCTCTGGCTCTGCGTCCCCAGATTGAGAAGGTTATCGACCAGATCTGGGACAACGGCTTTGACGGCATCTACTTCATCGGCATCGGCGGCACCTACGCCTCCAGCATGCAGGTAGAGGTCTACATGCGGGGCAGGTCCAAGCTGCCCGTGTTCGTGGAGAACGCCGCAGAGTTCCTCACCACCGGCAACAAGCGCTTCACCGACAAGAGCGTGGTAATCTACTCCTCTGTCTCCGGCAACACCAAGGAGATGGTGCAGCTGGTGGACCGGGTCCATGAGATCGGCGCCAAGGTCTTTGCTTTTATCGACACGCCGGGTACCACCCTCACCGCCCCCGACAAGCAGGACTACCTGATCATGTATCCCAAGAATGAGCAGCTGAAGTTCTACATGGTGGCCAACTACCTGATGTACAAGAACGGGGAGTTTCCCCAGTACGAGGCGTACAACAAGGAGATGGAGGCCCATTTGGCGCAGGTGCTGGTGGATGTGGAGAAGGAGGCTGACGCCTGGGCCTATGAGTATGCCAAAAACAAGGTGGCTTTCTTAGCCGATCATCCCGATCTGCCCCACTACTTCATCGGCTCCGGCAACCAGTACGGCGCCACCTACTCCTATGCCATGTGCTACTGGGAGGAGCAGATGTGGATTCGCACCAAGTCCATCAGCTGCCAGGAGTGCTTCCACGGCATGCAGGAGATCATCGTGGCAGACACCCCGGTGACGCTGTTCATGGGCGAGGACGAGCAGCGCCCCTTGGCCGAGCGCGTGGCCAGGTTCCTGCCCAAGGTCTGCGCCAACTACACCGTCATCGACACCAAGGAACTGGAGCTGAAGGGCATCAGCGAGGAAAACCGTGGCTCCATCTCCCATCTGGTGATGCACGGCGTCAACAACCGGGTGGACGCCTACATGGAGCTCTTCCTCCGCCACCCCCTGTCCATCCGCCGCTACTACCGCCAGTTCGACTATTGATCCTCTCCCACCTCCGGCTGCCGCAGCGACACAGATCGCTGCGGCAGCGGCGCGGTTTGAATGAGGAATTAGGAGTTAGGAATGAAGGTGTCCAGCGGAGCCGGACGATTTTATTGTGCTTACGGCGCAAGAGTTCTGGTGCTCCTATGACAGATAGGCACTTCTGTGCTCTGCACAAAAACTAAATCGCCGCCAAGGGCGGCTGCTCAGCTCCTGTCTCAAATAATTCCTAACTCCTAATTCCTCATTCCTCATTGAAAGAAAGGAGTTTTACTGCAATGCTCTGGACCGAAGAAATGTTTAAGGTCAAAAAGCCCATTATCGCCATGCTCCACTTAGACCCCCTGCCCGGTGATCCGCGCTACCGCTACGGTGACTGTATGGAGACCGTGGCGGCCCACGCCCGGGAGGACCTGCGGGCGCTGCAGGAGGGCGGTGTGGACGGCGTTCTCTTCTCCAATGAGTTCAGTCTGCCCTATCAGCGGCACATGAGCTTCGTCACCCCCGCCGCCATGGCCCGTGTGATCGGGGAGCTGAAAAGCGAACTCGCCGTGCCCTACGGCGTGGACTGTATCTCCGACGGCGCAGCCACGCTGGAGCTGGCGGCGGCGGTGGATGCCAAGTTCGTCCGGGGTACCTTCTGCGGCGTCTATGTAGGGGACGGCGGACTCTATGACAACGACTTCTCCGCCCTCCTCCGCCGGAAGGCCGCCCTGCACCTCGACGAGCTTAAAATGCTCTACTTCATCAACCCCGAGTCCGACCGGAATCTGGACACCCGGCCGCTGGCGGACATTGCCAGCTCCACCATCTTCAAGGCCCATCCGGATGGCCTGTGCATCAGCGCCAGCGCCGCCGGTCAGGACGTGGATGAGGAACTGATGGCCGCGGTGAAGAAGAAGAACCCGGAGGTGGTGGTGCTCTGCAACACCGGCTGCCGGCCGGACACCATTGCGCATAAGCTCTCCGTCAGTGACGCCGCCGTGGTGGGCACCACCTTTAAGGAGGACGGCAAACTGGAGAATGAGAAGCTTCAGAACGTCCGGGTGAAGGCGGACCGGGTGAAGGCGTTTATGGAGGTCGTGTACAAAGTCAGAGCGGCGCTGTAAGCGCCCGAAAGGAGGCGCCATGCTGCCCTATCTTTTGGCCTTGGATTTGGACTATACCGCCTGTGACCGGACGCGGCACCTGAGCCAGCGGACCCGACAGGCCCTTACCGCCGCCCGGGCCGCCGGGCACACCATCTGCTTTGCCACCGGCCGGCGGGACATCGACATGTACCCCTTCTGGGGGGAGAGCACCTATGCCGACTACCTGCTGCTCAACAACGGCGGCAAGCTGCTGCGCGCCGCGGACCGGAAAGTTCTCTTTAACCAGTGCATCGACCCCGCAGCCTCCAAGGTGCTGATCGAGCACTGTCTCGCCCACGGCTACCAGCTCCATGTGGTCAGCGGGGAGCGCTGGGTCGTCAACCGCTGGAGTGAGGGGCTTACCGAGTACGTGGAGCACTTGGGCATCGCCCCGGTGCTCTACACCAAGCTGGAGGAGACCCCTTGGGAGCAGGTGGAGGGGTTTATGGCCACCGAGGACCTTGGCCCTGTGTGCGCGGCGGTAGAGGCCCTTCGCCTGCCCATGAACTGCACCCCCGCCGAGGACCAATGTGTGGACCTCATGGCCCTGGGAATCAGCAAGTGGGGCGGGCTAAAGCGCCTCTCGGAGCGGCTGGGAGTCCCCCGGGAGCGGATCATCGCCGCCGGGGATTACAACAACGACATTGAGATGATCCAGAACGCCGGTATCGGTGTGGCCGTGGCCAACGCCCTGCCGGAGGTGAAAGCCGCCGCTGACTATGTGACCCAGCGGGACAATGACCACGACGCGGTGGTTGAAATTGTGGAGAAATTTCTGCTGTAATAGAGCTCTTGGACTCCCCGTCAGGGCGTTTGAGAGCCGCGCAGATGGAACGATGACAAAAAGAGGAGAGACACCATGGGAAACGCTTACTTTATGGGTATCGACACCGGTACCAACTCCAGCAAGGGCGTGCTGATGGACGAGAGCGGCAAGGTCGTCGCCCTCCACGCCACCACCCACGCCATGACCAACCCCAAGCCCAATCACTATGAGCACGACGCGGAGAAGGACTGGTGGGGGGATTTTTGCACCATCAGCAAGGCCCTCATTGAGAAGTCCGGGGTGGACCCCAAGGACATCAAGGCTGTGGGCGCCAGCGCCCTGGGGGCGGACTGCCTGCCTGTGGACAAGGACTGCAACCCTCTGCGCAAGGCCATCCTCTACGGCATCGACGCCCGGGCCACCGACGAGATGGCCCAGCTCACGGAGATGTACGGCGAGGAGCAGATCTTGGCTTGGTATGGCCGGCCTCTCTGCTCCAGCGATGTGATGCCCAAAATTTTATGGATCAAAAATAAGGAGCCGGAGGTCTACGCCAAGGCCCACAAGTTCCTCACCGGCTCCAGCTATATCACCGCCAAGCTCACCGGGGAGTATGTAGTGGACCGCTTCTTGGGTCTCGCCAGCTTCAACCCCCTGTATGATCCCAAGACTTGGCAGCCGGTGCCCAAGTACTGCGAGCCCATCTGCCGCCCCGACCAGCTGGCCACGGTGAAGGAAGCGGCGGACATCGCCGGGACTGTCACCGCCAAGGCCGCCGCGGAGACCGGTCTTGCCGAGGGCACGCCGGTGATCACCGGCACCGACGACTCCGGGGCAGAGGCTATCAGCTCCGGCGTGGTAAAGCCGGGACAGATGATGCTGCAGCTTGGCTCCTCCGTGTACATGATCCTTGGCACAGAGACCTTGGTGGATGACGAGCGTCTTTGGCGGGAGGAGTTCATTGTCCCCGGCCTCTGCGACATCTCCGCCGGCACCAACGCCGCCGGCAGCCTCACCAAGTGGTATCGGGACAACATCTTCCCTGAGGCCCTGGCCTTGGAGCAGGAGGGCGGTCCCGATGCCTACCAGACCATGATGGAGGGCGTGGAGGCCGTCCCCGCCGGCAGCGAGGGGCTTGTTACCCTGCCCTACTTCGCCGGGGAGCGGACGCCGGTGAACGATCCCAAGGCCCGGGGCGTGGTTTTTGGCCTGACCCTATCCCACACCCGTGCCCACCTGTACCGCAGCGCCCTGGAGTCTGTGGGCTACTCCATCGCCCAGCAGATCGCCCTGATGGAGAGCCACCCGGAGGTACATCTGGATCGGATTATCGCCGTAGGCGGCGGCACCCAAAACCCGGTATGGATGCAGATTATTGCCGACATTTTAGGCAAACCAGTGGACACCCCGCTGGAAACGGTGGGGGCCTGCTTCGGTGACGCCATGATGGCGGCGCTGGCGGTAAAGCATCCGGGATTTGAGAGCTATGCCAGTTTGACCAGCTTTATTAAGCCTGGCCGGACCTATGAGCCGGATATGGAGAAGCATAAGGTATATGAGACCTATCAGAAGGTTTACCGTGCTTTGTATGAGAGTACCAAGTCTCTGGCCCATACGCTTAGTGACGCGGCGGTAAAAGAATAGTGCCGCGTCTGCCGATGTGTGCAAAACCAAAGCAGGAGCCAGTCCTTTTGGACTGGCTCCTGCTGTATTGTGCGCTTGTCAGCGGGAGGGTTCCCACGGGTCCGGTTCTCCGGCGGCACGGGCGCGGATGCGCTCGATGGCAATTTCTGCGCTGAGCTTTACATCCCGACTGCGGCTGCGGAGGCGCGGCTCTATCAGCGGGATATCCTCCGGTGTGCCGATCCTCCCTAACGAGGCCTGGGCGTAGATGATCTCCTGCCGGTACGTCTTCTCATCCTCTTGGCGGAGATACCAGCGCAGGGCCTCCCGGCTCTCCTCCGCAGAGCAGGCCCCCAGGGCCCGGATGGCGCTGTAGCGGACAGTCCACTGCTCGTGGCGGACGCACTGAAGGATGGGGGCAATGTCCATCTCCGCCGGGATGGGCAGGTCACGGAGGAGGTCCAACAGGGGATAGAGGGCATACTTGTTCTTCTCCATCGTGAGGCGGCCGATCAAATAGGCACAGCCCTCCTCGGTGAAGTGGTTTTTCAAAATTTTCCCGTAGACAAAATAGGCGTCACAGCGGATCTGCCGCTCCTTGGGCTTCGGGTGGGTGGCGATGATCGCCTCCAAGAGGGGGAGGAGGGATAGGTCATCGAGGGTTTCCGCCTCCCGGCAGGCCTTCCAGCTCACACTGTCCCGGCTGTCCGCCGTCTGCTCCACAGTCCCCATTCGGGCAATCAGGTCCTGCAAATAGTCAGTGGTGCTGTCGGTCATCCTATTTTACCTCGATCAGGGTGTACGCCTGCTGGCCAATGCCGATCTTCTCGGCGTGCTCCACGCAGCTTTTCCAGTTGGTCTCCGGGTGCTGGGCGCCGAAGTGGTCCTCATGGCAGTGGCCCTCCCCCTGCGCCTCGTAGAGGGCGCTGCCGATGTACACGGGCATGGCGTTCACCGCATCGGCGCAGGCCACGTCGATGGCCACCGGGTCGAAGGAGGCAAACATGCCAACATTCGGCACCATGGGCACATCGTTCTCCCCGTGGCAGTCACAGTAGGGGGAGACATCCATCACCAAGTTGATGTGGAAGCCGGGCCGGCCATGGACCACCGCCTTGGCGTACTCGGCGATCTTACAGTTGAGAATGTCGTTGGCCTCGTCCTCGGCAGGCTGGATGGCGTCCACGGGGCACAGTCCGATACAACGGCCGCAGCCCACGCACTTGGCGTGGTCGATGGAGATCTTCCCGTCGGTCATGGCGGGGGCATCGTGGGCACAGATCCGCTGGCAGGCGCCGCAGCCGATGCAGAGGTCCCGATTGGTAAAGGGCTTGCCGGCGCTGTGCATCTCCATCTTTCCCGCCCGGGAGCCGCAGCCCATGCCTAAGTTCTTCAGCGCACCACCGAAGCCTGTGCACTCGTGGCCCTTGAAGTGGTTCAGGGAGATGACAATGTCCGCGTCCATCACGGCCCGGCCGATCTTGGCCTCCTTCACATACGCGCCGCCCTCCACCGGGACGTAGGCCTCGTCGGTGCCCTTGAGGCCGTCGGCAATGAGCAGGTGGCAGCCGGTGGTGGTGGGGGAGTAGCCGTTGACATAGGCGCTCTCCAAGTGGTCCAAGGCGTTCTTCCGGCCCCCCACATAGAGGGTGTTGCAGTCGGTGAGGAAGGGCTTGCCGCCTCGGGCGCGGATGAAATCCGCCACCACCTTGGCGTAGTTGGGCCGCAGGTAGGACAGGTTCCCCGGCTCACCGAAATGGATCTTGATGGCCACGTACTTGTTGGTGAAGTCGATCTTGCCCATGCCGGCCCTGTCCAAAAGGCGCTCCAGCTTATTCAGCAGACTGTCGCCAGGGCGGGCCCGGAGGGTGGTGTAGTAGACATTGGAGGGTGTCATAGGATTTGGGTTCCTTTCTTTTAAACTGATGGAAACAGGATATCATAGATTGCCGGGAACTGCAATATATGACTTTGATAGGGATATCCTCTGAGAAAAAAGAGCCCCGCCGCTATAAACGGCGGGGCCTCTATTGATCTTAGCGTATTACCGAAATTGTCGTAGGGCAATGTGATTTATTCTGTAAGGGGCAAAGTCGTTTATCCACCCCG
>ERZ778516.2987-NODE-2987-length-10451-cov-3.563967_pt1 | contig 10451 bp, 11 predicted proteins | sample MGYA00510342_ERZ778516 | MGnify/ENA primary metagenome ERZ778516 (study PRJEB29527, sample SAMN07138961) | mouse gut metagenome | material: feces | host: mouse | place: China:Nanjing | collected 2016-01-25 ...
ACCATTGAACTAAAAGATGTTGAATTGAAGTCTGAAGAGGATGGAGCAACTTTTTCCGGATACGCATCAGTCTTTAACGGCAATGATTTAGTGGGTGACACGATCCTTCCGGGTGCGTACAAGGATGCGATAAAAAACTTCACTCCGAAAATGTTTTTTAACCATGATTCTTACAGTCTTCCAATCGGTAAGTGGGTCAAAGTCGAAGAGGATGAGAAAGGACTGAAGGTTATCGGAGAGCTGACTCCCGGGAATCCTCAGTCAGAAGCAGTCAAAGCGGCTTTAAAGCACGGTACTGTTGACGGCCTTTCCATTGGTTACAAACTGAGAACATCAGGCTACAAGCCTAAAAAAGACGGCGGCAGAACGATTGAAAAAATCGAAGCTCTTCCCGAGATTTCGATCGTTACTTTTCCATGCGATCAATCGGCAAGGATTGATTCAAAGAGCGAAGACATTGACGAACTAAAGACAGTAAGAGATTTTGAAAACTACCTGCGGGATGCAGGCGGTTTCTCCAAGGCTGAGGCCACAGCGCTGTGTGCCAAAGCACGGGCCGTATTTTCGGATCAGGGGGAGCCTGATGGCGAAGAAAAGGCGCAAAAAGAAGTCTGCGAGCGCATCAAGGCGCTGGCGGAGCGTTTTAACTAAACCAAAAGGAAACTCTAAATGAATGAAGAAATGAAAACGGTAATGGCTGCACTTGAGACCATTGAAAAGAAGATGAGTACTCAAGTATCAGCTGAACGATTCGACGAACTGGCAGAACAGCAGGAAAAACTGGCAAAACAGCTTCTTGATCTGCAGCAGAAGGGGCTGAATCTTAATATTCCTCAGAAGAAGGCTGTGAAAAGCATTGGCGAGCAGGTGGTAGATAACAGCGCGTTCAAGTCCTATCTCGCAGGAAGCGCAACTAAATGCCGCTTTGAGATCACCGAGGCGAAAGCAGACGATCAGGGTGCAACTGTTGAGCTTGAAAATCCCATGCTCACTCCCGGGGATGGCGTTTTACCGACGTACAGACGACCGGGGATTTTGCCGAAAAGTGTACGTCCGCTGTCCATCGAGGCGCTATTCCCGAGTTCTCCTATCTCCGGCAATTCGTTTGAATATGTTCAGGAGAAGGGCTTCTACAATGGAGCAAATGTTGTCAAGGAAGGCAGCCAGAAGCCGTTTTCTTCGATTAAATTTGAAGTTAAGACCGGCAAGGTCCATACAGTTGCTCATCTGGCCAAGGTATCCAAACAGATGCTTGAGGACGCTCCCGCCCTGATTTCATACCTTAACAATCGCATGACCTACGGCGTTGATCTGGTTGTTGAAGATATGCTGATCAGCGGTAAAGGCGGCGAGAATGAGCTTTCAGGCATCTTTACAGAAGGCAATTACACGCCGGTTAACGCAACAGCCGGAGATTTAGGCAGCGCTCCCAACCTCTACGATTTAATCCTGTTTGCAAAGTCCAAGATTCAGCAGGCTTATTTCCGCCCAAACATGATTCTTTTGAATCCGGCAGACTGGGTGAAGATGCTCTTTGTCAAAAATAGTTCCGGAGATTATTACCTCAGCGGCCCGGTCAATGTAGCTGCTAAGACGCTGTGGGGGCTTCCTGTTCTTGACTCTCAGGCAATCCCTGAAGGCAAGTTCATGGTAGTAGACACCACTCAGGCGGCTACTGTTTGGCATCGTTCGGGTCTGACGCTGGAGATGTTCGAGCAGGATGCGGATAACGTTCAGAAGAACTTAGTCACCATCCGCGCTGAACGCCGCCTTGGTTTCAGCATCGAGCGTCCGGAGGCGTTGGTTGGAGGAACTTTAGCTATTCCGACAGCATAATCAGGGCGTTTTCTCTGCGATATAGGGCCTTCGGGCCCTTATTTTTTGGAGTTTGATATGCAGATTGAATTTACAAAAAGCGCCGTAACGCTATTTGGAGCGGTAGAAAAGGGCGATGTTCTCAATATTTCGGATCAAAGCGCGCTCGCTTTTATCCAGGCAGGGATTGCAAAGATTCCGAGCAAAAAGAGAGAGAGTAAAGCCAAAAAAACACCGGCAGAAGAGAAAAATCTGAAACCGCAGGATTCTGAAGAGACAACTGCGGAGCCGGAGAGCTCGAATGAGTGAAAGAGGCTCAGCGGCTGAAGCGGTCACTCTAGAGGAACTCAAGCAGCATCTGCGTGTCGAGCATGATGCTGATGACGATCTTATCCAATCGTTCGGGCTCGCCGCGGCTGAATATGCTGAGCATATTTGCGCCCGTCAGATTGTCCGACGAGATGATCCGATGGCGGTTTGCGACTCGATCAGCGACGTTCCGGCCGGCATTAAAACGTGGATCAAGCTGTATGTGACTGATCTCTATGAGCGCCGCTCCCTTACAGAGGGCGGAGAGTTCAAGATCAGAAACTACGATCATTTACTGGATCGATGGATTATCTACTCAAGGAGCGACCCAGATGAATAATCCTAGCGTTGGCGCCTTAAATAAGCGCATCAAATTCGAGTTCAAAAAGACGGTTCCGAATGATCAGGCGGGATTTACCAATAAAACGGTTTCAGAGTTTACCGTTTGGGGTCGCATTGAGCCGGTGGGATCGCAGATTTTTTGGGATGCTCAGCAGCTTGAGAAAAACGTGACGCATCGGGTGTATGTGCGCAATATTCCGGGTAAAACGCGTCCGCAGGACCTTGAGAAGGTGATCCGTATTGTTTGTGACGGATTGCGTTATCGGGTGCGCAGGGTTGCGGATATCGCAGGAGAGGATCGTTTTACCGTGATTGAGGTCCAATCCGAAGGAGTTCAGACATGAGCGCAGGATTTGTAGAGGTTAAAACTCCTGACGGCTTTAAGTTTTTCGATTTTGATAAAAAGGTCATTAAACGAAGGCTGAGAAAAGTCGGACGGATCATTCAAAAGGAAGCTCGTCGGCTCATCAGCCGTCAGGCGGTATCCGCTCCGGGAAATTTTCCGGGGACTGATACGGGAGTGATGAGTGACTCAGTCAAGGCAACGGTCTCACGTTCCGGGCATTCAGTCTGGATTCGTCCGACTAAAACAGCAGGAATTCGGGATTTTTATCCCGCATTCGTCATTTACGGCCATCGCGGTCCTAAAACCGACTCTCAGAACCAGAGATCAAAAAAGCGCAAAGGGAAGAAGGTTGCAGCGCCTCGTAAAAACTTTATTGAGGCCGCCGCAAATAACTACGCGCCTAGGTTTGCGGAGGCAATGGAAGCCGCTTTTGACGAAGGAATTAAGACATGAATCTTCATTTGAACGAAATTATTAAGGCGCTCCGAGAGCGATGTCCGAGTTTCGGGGGGCGAGTAGCGGGCGCGTCTCAATGGGCGGTAGATCGGCTCTCGGAGGTGGAGGATCCGGACTATCCCGCCGCGTACGTGGTTTTGGAAAACGAACAAGGCGGGGAAGTCACTATAAACGGTCAATATAACCAGCACGTTGATGTGTCATTTGCGGTCATTGTGATGGTAGGCAATCAAGATAGAGAGGATCTTCGAGGTCAGAACACTCTGGAGCAAATCGACAGCATCAGAGGAGAGCTTTTCAAAGCGCTTCTATTTTGGAGTCCTGCGGAGAGACAGCTTGAAAAAATCGTATTTGACGGGGCTGAATGCATTCTCTTAGACCCTGCTCGGATGGCGTATCGGTTCGATTTCAAAACGCGGTATCGGTTGGATAGATCAGATACCTATCAGGTGGTTGAACAAGAGTCTTATCCGAATTTCAATGCCGCAAATCTGGATTTAAGCGGTGAGCAAATCAGTGTTAACGGACAAATTTTATTAGAGAAGGAGAAATAAAAGATGGCAGTATCTTTCAATACTATCCCTTCAGGCAACGGCATCATGGTGCCGCTTTTTTATGCCGAAGTGGATAATTCAGCGGCGTTTACGCCGGGAAATAACAACGTTGCCTTACTGATCGGGCAAAAACTGGAGACTGGAACAGCAGAATCGGAGAAACCGATCGCTGTATCGTCTGCGGCAATGGCTAAAACGCTGTTTGGGCGCGGCTCAATGCTTGCAAGAATGGTGGAGGCGTACCGTGGCACTGATACGCTTGGCACTCTCTACTGCATTGCGGTCGATGATGCCGAGGGTTCTGCAAAGGCTTCAGCTCAAGTCGCGTTTACCGGAGAGGCCTCTGAGTCCGGCACGGTGTCTTTATACATCGGTTCTGACCTGATCAGAGTCGGAGTTGCGGCTAAGGATGCTGCTTCGGATGTTTGCACGGCGGCCGCCGCAGCGATCAACGCTCAAGGCGATTTGCCGGTAACCGCGGAGGCCGAAGATGGCACATTGACGATTACAGCCAGAAACGCCGGCACTCTCGGAAACGGCATTCTGGTTAGAAAGAACGTTAAGGGTCTAATCAACGGTGAGGCCGATGTCACGGGTTTAGGCGTCACGATTACCGCAATGAGCGGCGGCGCTACTGATCCGGATATGGCAGGCGTCATTAAGGCGATGGGTTCCGAGGCGTATGAGTACATCGGGCTCCCGTACTGTGATGCAACATCTCTGGATGCGTTTAAGGACATCATGAACGATTCCACCGGCAGATGGGGGCCGTATCAGATGCTCTACGGGCATGTTTTCAGTGTCAGGCGCGGCGACTTTAATACGCTTCTGACGTTTGGACAAACTCGAAACGATCAGCACTGCACGATTTTTGCGCTGGAGCCGTCGTTCGGATCATGGAATCCGGAAGCGCTCGCCTCTGTGGTTGCTCGCACGAAGGTGTTTGTTGACGCCGATCCCGCAAGACCGACTCAGACAGGTGAACTTATCGGAATTACCGGAGCTCCGGTAGGAGAGCGGTTTGAACTTTCTGACCGTAATACTCTGCTGCAGAACGGGATCGCCACACTCAAAGACGTATCCGGCACGGTTCAGATCGAGCGCTCGATCACGACGTACCGAGTGAACAAGTATGGCGATACAGACCTCTCTTATGTTGACTGTGAGACGTTGTTCACAACCGCATATGTCATCCGCTACCTTCAGGGAGTAATTACATCCAAATACGGGCGTCACAAATTAGCTAATGACGGCACGAATTTTGGACCGGGGCAGGCGATTGTGACTCCGGGGATTATCAGAGCTGAGCTTTCAGTGGCGTACGCAAAACTCGAGCGCGACGGCATCGTCGAAAATGCGGAGAAATTTGATGAATATCTGGTGGTCGAACGAGACAGCAGCAATGTGAACAGAATGAATGTTCTCTTCCCGCCGGATTACGTCAATCAACTGAGAGTTTTTGCGCTTCTTAATCAATTCAGACTTCAGTATGAGGAGGAATAACAATGGCTGATCTGATTGCAGGGACCTGTTTTGTGAAAGTTGATGGTACTCAGCTGCTTCTCAAAGGATCCATGACTTGCACCGCCTCTGAGGTTTCTCGCGAAGCGGTCGTTGCCAATGGCCGAGTTGTGGGCTTTAAGGAGACGCCTGTAGTACCGACAATCTCTGGCCAGTTTGTATTTGATAAAAGATTCCCTATTGCAAAGCTTCAGACAGGAACCGATATGACGGTAATTGCCGAATTTGCGAACGGCAGGCGCTTTGTTCTTGGTGGTGCTTTCGTTACCGACGCGATCGAGTTCTCAGGCGACGACAGCGATACAACAGTTAACTTTGCAGGAGAAACAGGAAAATGGAGCTAGTTTATCCGCTGAAATTTGGCGAAGAAACCATTACAAACATTGAATTTAAACGTCCGAAACAGAAGCTGATCCGTAAACTCGGCTATCCGTTTGCGTTGAAAGAGGACGGAGAGATTCGGCTCTTTCCGGATATCGTGGCTCGCTATATCAGCGAGCTCGCCGCGCTCCCTATGTCGGTTGTAGATGAGATGGATGCGGAGGATGTTTTGAGCGCATCGGCGGAGATTGCGAGTTTTTTCGGGAGGGGGCGCCAAATGGCGGGCTAATCTGCGGAGACCTTCAGGAATTCGTTGATTGGTGCTTTGATATCGGCTGGGCGTGGAGGATGCGCCCGGCTGAAATTGATGAATTGACGATTCCTGAATGCTGGCTGCTACACCAGCAGTACTTGAGGTTGGTAAAGAGAGAACAAAATGGCAAAAGACCTTAGATTAACTGCGATATTTGCGGTTCGAGATCAGCTGAGTCCGGTGATTCAAAAGCTTTCCGGAGAGTGGAAGGGCTTCAGAGAAACACTGAACTCGGATAATTTCAAAAATCTGAATAAACAATTTGGGTATTTCCGCCGCTCTCTCACGAACATTTCTGACCAGGTGGCGGGAGCAGCTAAGAAATTAGCGCTCCCGTTTACTTTGGCCGCTGGAGCCGTCGGGTTCTCGCTCTCGACAATGATGAGCAAGTTCCTGTCAGTCGGGGACGGTATCGATAAAGCATCCATCCGTATCGGAGTTTCCGCAGAGCGACTTCAATCGCTGCGCTATGCCGCGAACCTCTCAGGAGCAAGCGCGGAAACTCTGGATAAGTCTATGGCTAAGCTCAATGAGAATATAGCCAAGGCCGCTTCCGGGAAAAACGAGGAACTGGCATCCTTGTTTAAGAAACTCGGCATCTCGCTGAAAGATGCAAACGGTAATCTGAGGAATGCGGCTGATGTGATGCCGCAGTTTGCAGATGCTATTCAACGCAACACGGATGCCGGTCTTCGCGCTCGCATGATGATTGCCGCCTTCGGAGAAGAAGGCCAGAAACTCGTGCCAATGCTGGAAGGCGGATCAGGTGCACTTCAAGAGATGCAGGATCGCGCTAAGCGTCTCGGACTCGTGATGAGCGGAGACGATGTGAAGGCCGCTGCGGCCCTCGGTGACAGATTCTCAGAGCTGGGCATGGTCTTTGATTCATTTGGCAATACCCTCAGCGCAAAAATTGCGCCGGTTCTGACGCCGATCATTGATGATCTAGTGGAGTTCATTGCAAAAAACAAAGAAGCGTTTGCAGGGCGCGTATCGCAGGCAGTGGCGCAATTTGCGCAAGCTATTAAGCGGATCGACTTTCAAGCTCTTGCTGACGGCTGTATGAAGGCGTTTGATGCAATAGGGCGAGTTTTTGATGCGATTGGCGGATTTGAGACGGTTCTAAAGGCGATTGGCGCGATCCTCGCCGGAAAGGTGATTCTGGGTTTAGCATCCTTTTCCGGTTCGCTGTTAACTCTGGGTGTTTCGTTTGCCAAGCTGATTCCTCTGGTCGTTAAGGTCGGAGCTTCCTTTGCTGGCATGTTGGGTCCTATCGGTTTGATTGTGGCTGCGGTTGGCACTGCGGCAGCGCTGATCATTGCGAATTGGGACAGCATCGGTCCTAAAGTTAAAGAGGTTTGGGAAAAAATCTCAGGTTGGGCCGGTGAAAAGATGCAGGAGATCAAAGCCGCGTTCTCTGCCGCGGTCGATAATCTGGTTGCGTCTTGGCATAACCTTTGCGAACAGGTTAAATCACTCTGGGCAAGTGCTGGAGATTGGATTTCTGAGAAAATCCAAGCGATCAAAGATGCATTTTCAGCTGCCGGAGACTTAATCGCAGGCGTCTGGAGCGTGTTTTGCGATCAGGTTAAAGACTTATGGGATACGGTAGTAGGGTTCTACTCAGAAAAGCTAGAGATTCTCAAAGGAGCTTTTTCGTCCGCGGTCAAGGTTATATCCAGCCTATTTTCTGGAGACTTGTCTCAGGCGTTCAGTAGTCTGGGTGATATGTACTCAAAGCTGTTTGATCTGCTTCCTGAAAGCCTCAAAAACGTGGGCAAGGCGCTTTTCAATCAAGCAGGATCAATCCTATCGGACATCGGGAAAATGTTCTCGGACTTTTTCTCTAATCTCGATCTTTCCGCCTTAATGCCTGATTCACTGAAATCAACCTTTGGATGGATTCAGTCAAAGCTCGGCATAGGAGGAGAGGCTGAAGCAAGTCCGGATGCGGCAATGGCGATGGCTTCTCCTTCATCAGGAGTTCCTAATCGAGATGTTTATTCGAATACTCCTGTTGCAGCGACTGGCGGGAACATGCAGGGAACAATGAAGATTGAAGTCACTGCTACCGGCGGCGCTCAGGCCAATGTCGCAGAGGCAACGTCTAGCGACAACTTGAAGATTGATGGCAATGTCGGAGGCTCCGGCAGATTCGGAGGAGATTGATGGCGTCTATATTTTCAAAAACACTGAGGCAGTGTTCCTATAAGGGGGTTCCGTTTCAGGCCGGTGCCGTGACAAAGACCATCCAGAGACGGCAGGTTCTGCATGAGTATCCTCAGCGCGATGTGCCGTATCTGGAGGATTTAGGCAAGGGCGCCACGCTTTACAAAGTTACCGCCTTCCTAGTTGGTGACAACTGCGTCGCTCAGGCTAAAAGACTGGAAAAAGCGCTTCTGACAGTAGGCGCAGGGACGTTTGTTCATCCGTGGGATGGCGCGCTGACTGTCAGCGTTTACCAAGCAAGCAATATCAGTTACAGCAACTCGGAACTCAGATATTGCTCGCTTGATATTACGTTTGTGGAGGCTGGTGAGCTTGGGTATCCGAATAAATTAGCAGATGGTCCGACGCTTGCCCGCCAGCTGGCTGATAAGCTGGGACTGTCAGCGGTTTCCGACTTTGTGGAATCGTTCAAACAGACGGCCGCTTATCAATTGGTTCAGGCGGCTATTAACGGAACGCTTCTGGAGACTCTAGGCATTATTTCGGACGCTGAAATCGCTCAGATTCTCGGTTTCGTTGATGAGGTAACGACATTTGCAGAACAGGCGATAGGCCTGCTTACAGATGAACCGCGCGGCTTTGCTGAGAAGCTTTCATCAGTACTGGGCCTTGCGCGCTTTGCTTCTGTTGAGACGCGATGGAGCGGCATAGTAAATCAGATTTCTCAGCTGACAACGTCAGAAGAATTAAATCGCCGCACGAATCAGTTCGCACAAACCCCCGCGGTCGTGAGCAATATTGAGGCAGAATCTCTTCAGGACTCTGCGGCGGTAGAGACTCTAACGAGACAGCTTCTTTTAGCGAATGCTATCGGAGCGAGCACTCTAATAGGTACGTCACTTGATACTGCGGATACCGTTGATATCGATCAGTCCGGCTCAGGGGATACGTCGGAGGATTCCGGAGAAGATTCAGAAAGGAGCGATTCTGATACCGTCACTACATCTGTCGATGAGCTTTTGAAGGTCCGGGATCATTTGATTGCATCGATTGATAATGAACTTCAGAACCCGCTGATTTCTGATGATCTGTTTATCAATCTGCTGCAGGCTCGATCAGTAGTGTTTTCGATTCTGACATCCAAAGCTGAAGGATTAAGTCGGCTGCTCAGCATCGAAACACCTCAGATTGAACCGTCTCTCGTGCTGGCGTACGACTACTACGATGATGCGTCAAGAAGTGACGAGATTGAAACTAGAAACCGTGTTATCCACGGAGCTTTTTGTCCTAGCGAATTGAGGATTTTAAGTAAATGAAAGAATCGGCAAATTTAAACGAGGTCTCTATTCTTGTAGACGGGCAAGTCTACAAGGGATGGAAATCTGCTCGGATCGAGTGCGGCATCGAACAAATAAGCCGGGCCTTTGCGCTGTCGGTTACGGACGATTTCCCCGGAAACGAAAGCTTTAGAAGACTTCGTCCGGGGCAGGAGGTCCAGCTTTTTATCGGTAATGACGTTGTGTGTACCGGCTATATAACCTCTACACCGATCCGATACGATGCTAAAAGCGTATCAGTACAGGTCCAGGGGAAATCTAAAACGGTTGATTTGGTAGACTGCTGCTCCCCGTGGGCCGCTATTGCTCCATCCGGAAAGGCAGCGGGGCAAAAGTCTGATAGCTGGCAGGATGTTAAAGGCGTGAAAGAGACCGTTAAGCCGGTACAACCCGCTAAAACGGTTAATAAGAGCTGGCACAATCAAACGGCCAAACAGATCATTGCTGATTTATGCGCTCCGTATGATATTAAAGTTGTCTGCGAGGTTAAGGACTTAAACGCAAAACTGGTGAACTTCACTGTTAACCCAGGCGAGAAGGTTTTTGAATCGATAAATAGGCTGCTGACCAAGGAGAACTTGATCGTAACGGACAATGCGTATGGAGATTTGGTGATAACGGAGCCGGGATTTGCCGGAAAGTGCACTGACTTCTTGGAAGTTGGTAAAAATATTCTCTCTGGAAGCGCGAATTTTGATTTCTCGCAGCGGTATAGCAAATATGTTGTGTTGGGTCAGCATAAAGGTTCAGATTTGGAGTTTGGGAAGAAGGTCTGTCAAGATCAAGGAATTTCAGAGGATAGAGGAGTGCCAAGGCATCGTCTATTTGTCTTGAAAGATACGGGGCAAAGTTCTAACGCCATAGCTTCCAATAGAGCTGAGTTTGAGAATAATTTGAGACGCGCAAAATGTAAAATTAGCTCTCACAGGGCCCAGGGATGGAGGCAACTATCGGGAGATCTTTGGAGG
>ERZ778516.2993-NODE-2993-length-10437-cov-4.809767_pt1 | contig 10437 bp, 6 predicted proteins | sample MGYA00510342_ERZ778516 | MGnify/ENA primary metagenome ERZ778516 (study PRJEB29527, sample SAMN07138961) | mouse gut metagenome | material: feces | host: mouse | place: China:Nanjing | collected 2016-01-25 ...
AGAGCAGGGATAACCTTCCGTTTAAAAGATGCCATACCGATAAATTCTCCATCTGCCTGTTCCGCAGGCATCTGTTTTGTAATCTGTACAATTTTCCCATCCTTGCTTTTTATCTTCATCGCTTCATCATCACATGGTTTATAATCTACCGGCAATACAATATCTGATTTCATTTCTATTAATTTTTCAAATATTTGTGGCTCACATATTGTATCTGCATGAAGATAAATAAAATCATCGTCAAGCATATCCATTCCCATATAAAATGACCCCAACACGTTTACCATCTCATAAAATGGGTTATAAGCAAATCTTATATTTTTCATATCTTTTGCCAGTTCTTCAAATGCCTCACATTGATAACCGGTTACAATAACAGTTTCGTTAATATTATATTTTTGTAAAAGTCTTAGATTATAGTCAATTAATCTTTTTCCATTGATTTTGATAAACGACTTTGGTTTCCCTTCTGTTAATTTTCCAAGCCTGCTGCCTTTGCCTGCTGCCATAATGATTGCCTGCATTATGCGCCCTCCCATGCATTTTCATAAATCCTTTTGATTATATTTTCTTCTTGTGATGCGGGATCATTTGATAAATTTCCAGATACTGAATTTGCCATATCATCAACCTGTGTTTTCTTAATTCCTAATGCTTTCAACGATGTTGGCAGCTTTAATAATGTAATAAATTGATGCATTCTGTTAATACATTCCTCTTTTCCTTCTATCCTTTGTCCGCAAAGAATACTCATTATTTTCTCTATTTTTTCTTGATTATATTGATATTCACATCCAACCCATGATGTATAAAGTGCAGCTAATCCTAATCCATGACTGGTATCAGTAAATGCCCCTAACGGATACTGCAGTCTATGAGGCAGACCTGTACTTGCATTCCCTAAATTAATGCCCATAATCATACTCGCATAACTCATTGATTCTCTCGCCTCTATATCGTTTAAATCAACCACGAGTCTTGGCAGCATTTCTCCTACTATTTTTGCAGCATACTCTGACTGCATTTGAGTATATAAAGACGCAGCTTTTGATATATAGCTTTCTATCGAATGTGCCAATACATCGAATCCTGTTTCCATTGTTATATTAAACGGAACAGATTCCGTAAAAATTGAATCTACTATCGCCGCTTTAGGATATAGCGCATCCCCTCTAATTCCGCTTTTTATTTTTTTCTCATCATCTGTAATAATAGCGGCTTTGCTCAGTTCACTTCCAGTTCCGGCTGTTGTAGGAATTGCTATTATCGGTAAAGTATTCTTCTGTAGCTCCTTGTTTCCATAAAAATACTCCGCTATATCTTCGTTTGTCCCTACTCCCGCTGCCACGGCTTTTGCCATATCTATTGCGCTGCCTCCGCCAAAACCTACAATTAAATTAACTTTATTTCGTTTTGCAAATTCAATACCGTTTTTCACCTCAGACAATTTTGGATTCGCACTTACTTTATCAAATATCGTTATATTTTCCACAAACGGGCATTGTTCAATTTGTTCTTTTATGTTTTCAAGATAACCTAAACGTATCAACGAACGCCCCGTTGTTACAATCATAATGCTGCCTTCAAAAAGCTGTTGTATCTTAACGATTGCTTCTTTCCAAATATCTCTACCCCAAAACACATTCGTTGGAATATAAATTTGATATGGTTTCATCATTATCCCCCACTAAAGGTTCTCTATTTTAATTCTTTTATTATAAAGACGTTCTGTAATCTCTATTCTTTTTGAAAACAACGGCTTTAATGTACGATATGTTTCCTTATAAAGATGATAAAGTTCCTTATACTTTTCATGATTCTTCTTATCAGGACAGATTACCATGCGCACCCTGACAAATTTGTCTGCCGCCTCCTCCATTGATGTGTATATTCCCTGTCCATACAGCGCAATCATCGCAGCACCGGTTGCTGTTGTTTCAAACTCTGAAAGTACCTTCACTGTTCTTCCAGTAATATCAGCTTTAATCTGTGATACCAAATTAATTCGTGCCAAACCACCTGAGAGTCGAATAGAATCTATTTTTACTCCCACTTCTTCAATTGCTGCTATCATATCCAAATCAATAAAACCTGTACTCTCAAAAACTGCTCTTGTCATTTCTTTTCTTGTATGCATTCTTTCCAATCCAAAAAATACACCTCTAGCATCATTATCCCATATAGGAGCACGCTCACCTAGAAGATATGGAAGAAAGATTACTCCTCCTGCTCCCAAAGATGCTTCTCCTGCATCTTTTTCCATAAGTTCATAAGGAAGATATTCATTTTGATAATAACACTGTTTTACCCATTCAATCAGTCCGCCTCCCATATTGTTTGAGCCGCCTAAAATATGCATCCCGCCTTCATAATATGGAATCTGTTGTATCTTTTTTTGTTCTAAATTCACTTCTTTTTCTACTGCTGCTCTAAATACCGTAACCGTTCCTGACACGTCACTGGCATCTCCTTCACCAACAGCACCGCTTCCGACAAAAGAACATATAGCGTCATATGTAGACATTACCGCTTTCGTATTCTGTGAAAGTCCTGTCTGCTGGGCTGCTGTTTTTGTTATATATCCGATACATTCACCCGGAGCCAAAACTTCTGGCAGCATTGTTTCAGAAATTCCTATTTCTTTTAATAGCATTATTGGATATTTTTTCTTTTTTGTATCATAATGCCATTTAGAAGCATTGATATAATCCGTTACATAACGGTTTGTAAACTTTACCATTAAATAATCATTTGGAGCAAGGAACCGATAAGTCTGGCTGTATATATTTTCTTCATGTTTCTTTATCCATAATGCTTTTGGAAGCAGAAGGGATGAATCAGAAGCCAGATTTGTTTGTTTTTTTACCTCATCAAATACATTAAGGCTGCTGATGAAACTACTTTCTTCTTTTGCTCTCTTATCAGAAACCATCATGCAGGGTATAAGCGCTTCTCCATTTCTATCAACACATACCAAACAAGATGAAGAAGAAGTTACTGTAATATAATCAATTGCAATATTTCCTGTATCTGCTATCGTTTCCTTTATAACTTTACAAGCCTTTTCCCACCATTCTTGGGGAATCTGTGTCACCATTTCACCTTTTAGCAGTGTTTCAATTGGTAATGACGAAGATGCAAGTTTATTTCCTTCACTGTCAAATATAATGCTTCGTATACTTTTCATTCCCATATTTAACACAAGAATTGTTTTCACCTTAACGAGTCCTTCCTTAACAGTTTCAGCTTATTCATTACCATATTCTGTATTTCATCATGAATAAACCACTCCACTTTTAGCGGATCAAATCCATTTTGTTCCATTACTCCCATTTGAATACTTTCTTCTATTCCACGTTTGTATGCAAGTTTTACATCTGTTGATATATTTATTTTTTTTACATTTTTATAAATCAACATTTTTAACAGTATTTCATTTGTAAGTCCTGTTCCTCCATGAATCACAAGCGGAATGTCTGTGATTCTACCAATCTCATCCAACATATCATACCTGATATCGGGAACTCCCCTGTACAATCCATGTACTGTTCCAACAGCAGCAGCAAGCATATCTATATCTGTGCTTTTTATAAATTTTTCTATATCATCCATCTTCGCTATGCCAGTTCCAACCGAGGTTACTTCATCTTCCTGCCCGCAAATTTGTCCAACTTCTGCTTCAACCAAAATGCCTTTTTTCCGAACCAGTTTAACTACTTTATTTGTAATATTGATATTTTCACTAAGTGTTTTATCTGATGCATCTATCATCACAGAATCCCATCCACACTCTGCGGCTTCTTGTATAAAATCCATTTCTTTACAATGATCTAAATGAAGATATGCCTTAATGCCTTTCTTTTGTTCATAGCTTCTCACAAATGCATAAAACTCTTTTTTGTCAATCTGTTCAAACGCCTTCATTGATGTTTGAAGAATTATATTGCACTTCATTTGTGAAGCGGCATCTATTACTGCTTTTGCAGATTCTATACTCCATATATTAAATGCAAAGTATTGTTGAGAAGTGGAACTGATATACTTATCCATATTGTATTCTCCATTTGATCATGATTTATAAGTTGGTATTGTACAATACTTGTAAGACTTACTTGTAAATTATTTATCCTTGATTTTTGATTCTCTTATAATATTACTTAGGCGGTTATAAATCGCATCAATTTCATAGAAAAATTCTGATAAATACAGAAAATTAGCAAAGATGTATTTGCAATTTTTAATAGCCGGAGTAATATCTATGATATATACTCTTCCGGCTCATTCAAAATAATATCTGTTATCCCCTTCGCCTCAAGCATCCCCATATCCAGTCTTCCTCCAGTTGGCTTTTCCGGATATAAATGCCCTGACATCCATGCTCGTACGGTATACTCTTTAAGCTGCTCTGTCATCAGGTCGATTTCTCTCCAAAACGGATGAAGCGCTGACGCTCCACAACCACCTTTGATTTTATACATACAATCCGATGCCTTACTGTCAAGGATTCCAAGTTCCGCATCTGCATCCAGCGTTTTTAGTTTTTCCAATGACTTTGCATAGAAGGTAGAGTATACAACCGCTTTCTGTAATCCTCTCTGATGCACTTTCTCAACGATTTTTTCTTCCATATCGTTATACACATAAACACTGTTTTTCAGTTCTATATTTAGCTTCAATCCTGATTTCAACCGCGTTTCCAATAAATCAAATACCTCATCTATTGTGGGAATTGATTGGCTTGGATGATTATCTGCATAAATATGAAGCCGTTTCAATTCGGAAAGTTTATAATCCCTTACGAACCCCATTCCTTCGGTTGTCCTGTCCACGCGTTCATCATGGATTACAACAAGTTCACCATCTTTTGTTAACTGAATATCCAGCTCTATTCCTTCCAGATTTTGTATTGCTGCTGCTTTTTCAAATGCAAGCAGCGTATTCTCGGGATACCTCTGGCTGCACCCTCTATGTGCCCATATTTTCATAATAATCTCCCTAATTTATTACAAAGCTACGTACAAAAGCTTATACTTATGGGTGCTTGTCAGTACATTTTCTATTTCGCTTTTCTCCCTTCAAAAACTGTTCCATAATACCTGCAAGTACAACGGATTCCCCGCGTGTCAATTTGAACTCGCTATTATTGCTTCCATTAATCATTGATAAAAAATCACTGATTTCATACCGCAGACCATCGCCAAGAAAAGTTTCCGAATATTTTTCAACTCGATTTGCATCTTCATAATGCACTTCGAAGTATGATGTTTTCCACCACGGTGCTTCTGCCACAATATAGCCTTTTGTACCAGCGATTAGCAGCCGTCCTTCCGATTTTACCCCAAGTCCGCAGGTCGCTGTTGCAACGCCTGCTGGGTATTTTAAGGAAACTTTTGTGAAGATATCCAATCCGTTTTCATTATGAATTGTATCAAACTGGATTGCTGTATAATCCTTTCCGAAGATTTTTAGAATTGGAAGCATCACATAACTTCCAAGCTCTGTGAAACTGCCCCCATAATGTGTATCCGTCAGTTCTCTGCTGTCTGGTTTTTCGAGTTTTGTAAAGCAGGCTTCTACATTTCGTATATTTCCGATGATTCCACTACAGGCAATTCCCATAAGTTTATGAAATCCCGGGCAGTATGCCGTCTTAATTCCTTCAAACAGAATTAAATTTTTCTTTTTGGCATATTGAAATAATTCTTCCGCCTGTCTTTTTTCAAGCAGCATCGGCTTTTCACAAAGCACGTGTCTTCCATGTTCCAATGCTGATTGAATGTAGGCATAATGCGTTTCATGGGGAGATGCAATATAAACAATATCCACTGCCTTATAAAATACTTCTAAATTTTCATAGACATTAATCTCCCATTTTTTGGCAAACTTCACTGCACTTTCTATATGCGGATTATATACCCCCTGCGTACTTACCCCACTGACAAGTTTCGCCTCTGGAATAAAACGCTCCGCAATCCGCCCGCTGCCTACGATGCCAATCCGCTGAATGGGACTATTCTGTTCCCGCAGCATAGTGCTCGAAATATTTTTGGTACGTTCCAGATAAACCACTTGACAGTAATCCTTCAAATAATCGAATGCACCTACCCAGTCAGAGCCGATTGCAAAGATATCAATATGAAATTTCCTAATATCATTTACCTTCTGTCCCTGTGTTTCCTCAATAATAATTTCATCCGCAAATCCTGTCTTTTTGACATTTTCGATACGCGTTACCAATGAGTCGACAACATTGAGTTTTCCTCTCGCCTTATCATATGCCTCTGTTGTCACTCCGACAATCAAATAATTTCCCAGCGTTTTTGCCCGCTGCAACAGACGATAATGCCCTTCGTGAAAGAGGTCAAATGTTCCATATGTAATTACTCTTGCCATAAGCCTCCTCAATTTTTCTTCTGATAAACCTTCTCTTTTATAAACGCATAGACATTTTTACCACAAGTTCCGTCTGTATTCGCATTAATTTTTGAAAAAGCCTTAAGCTGTTTTTCGCGGTCATACTGATTTCCGGTAATATGACCATCCAAAAAATCCTTTAACGAATTGAATGCATTCTCACTCAAACTATACTGCATCCATTCCGATTCTTCCATAAATCCCGGTTCATGCTCTATCAAATCGTGGTAGTCAAATTCTATTTCAACCTCTTTATATTCTTTGGTAAAAACATTGAAATCGTAAAGTTTTCTCTCCGGCGCGTACCAGACTCTGCAGTTCGGCTTCCCAATCTGTGGCCATGTAATAACAAATCCCCCTATGCTCCCTGTTAAGAAATATCCGTTCCTGCCACGGTTTGCTGAACCCATCGGCAGTTTCCATTCTTCCATTTTTCCGGTTTCTCTGTCCAATGTAAGGAACATATTCCCCCAGTTTGGCGAAATAATTATTTTCTCTTTCTCGGTTGTATCATCTTCCTCTTTTCTAAAAAACGAAACGCCTCCAAATAAATGTTCATCACATTCATACTCATATGGCCACCTCAATGCCTTAAATGTATCCGGCACGCCACTATATGTTCTTGTTTCTCCGTTTTTTGGATTCCAACACACAATTACAGAACCTTTCATGGGGATTATCCATAGTTCATCCCCATCAATACAAAGTCCCTGTGTTCCAAGACTATACGCACAATTGCTGCGCAATGTTCTGGTCTTTAAGGTATCAATATCCATAAAGAGAAACTGATCTTCCTCCGGAGATGCAAAAATCAGCTCATTTTCATACAGTCCAATAGCACCAATCTGCCATTCTCCCTGTGCAGTTCTCCTTATATAAAACGGTTTTATATTCTCAATATAACTAAGTTCTTCCGTTTCAATATTAAATCGAATTAACATCGGATACTGGAAAGGAAACAGATAGATGTATTTCTCGTTATACCAATAACTGCAAAACGCCGCACCCTGTAATTTGTATTTTGGAAATTCATCTTTCCTTATTTTCTTATTTTTAATAATTAATAAATGCTGGGCATTGCTTGGAAACACATAAATCTTATCTTTTAGTTCCACTGTTCCGACATAATATCCGCCTCCAAAATATCCTGTTCCTAAATCCATATAAAATTTGTAGTGATAATCATTGTTTTCTGAAAACCACAATTGATTATTTCTGGTAAGCTGATATCTGTCATCCCCCCATGAATTAAATTGAATGTTTATGCGTTCTCCGCGCCAGTCATCTTTTTCCGGCAAAGTCTGAATATTATGATTCAGGGTAAATAACGGTTTTCCTACAACGCCAAAAAGAGCCGTAACACTAGTTGCTGTATCTCCGATATAAGCATCTGACAATGCGATCGTACTTTCTATATCTGGCGAATCATCATAGATTCCTAAATGTTCCTCTATAAATTCTCGCTTTAATGCTTCATACTGTGGCTTATATTCTTTCCGCATGGAATCAAATGTAGATTCCATTAAGGGGTGTGGACGCCACAAAAGACATACATCATCTCTTCCCTTAAAAACATCAAAAACATACTGCATTTTCTTTAAAAATGCCTCTGTATTTCCTAACATTCCGCCAATGCTTGTATTGAAAAAATATACCTTTTTGTGTTTCAGTTCTTCTAACTGCTTATCACTTAATCCCCACTCCTTTGGCGGTTTGGGCGGGTTCTGGCATTTATGAATTACACTGTCAAACTTTGGCGAACCAAGAGGTAAAAATTTGCTGTCAGGTATGCGTTCATCATAATACTCTCTATATTTCTCAGCCTGAATCACTATATAATCCACATTCAAATAAGCTGGACACAATGCCTGTCCTTCGCTCATTCCGCCTGCTGTCGCATAGTACGGAATATAAACCAGACAGTCCGTAAACTTCTTCAAATTATCCGAATAAAAAAACGGATGCACGCTTGTCACAAAGTTAGAATCATCATAAGGATTATGTGTATATATCATATCCGGTCTGTGCTGTTCAAAGTCAAATTCATCATATTTTGTAATCGGTACATTTTCTGGATATAAATCCCCTTCATAATGCATCTCACGAAAACTTCCATCCGGATTCTTATCATAATATGGTATCGGAATTACATAGGCATCGCAATTTGGATCGGCATCTGCTGCCATCCATACGCTTTCCAGGCTATCCCACATACTCGCTTTATACGGAAGAAATACTGCTTCAATACGTGTTGGAATATCATTTTTAACACTGTTTGCAACTTTAATCAATTTTTGCCGTAGCTGCTTATAAACTTTGTTTTTATTTACTTCTTTATAGTCTTCTTCCAACTTTTGATATATTTGGTAAACTAGTTCACAGTAATCTTCCAATAACACAACGGCTGGATGCCCTTCGCCTTCTGTACTTTCAATTAAAGTACCTACCGTAACCCCGCCTGTCTGGCAGTCCTCTAACAATTCCATTGCTGGCGGGATACTGCCTTGTTCAATATATTCTTTAATCTGCTCATGCGCTTCTTCCATTTGACCAAGCAGAGTTTCTATTTCTTGTTTCTGCGTCTTTCTCATTTTCTACTCCTTAGAATATACTGACAAACAAATACGAAATATCGTAACAAGATTTTCCAATTCCTGCACAGCACATATTGTATTATTGGACAATATAGGTTGTGCAGAAAGGAAAATCTAATCGTTTGTAAGTATGATAAAAAATTATCATAAGAATTATCCGAGCGTTTCCGCCTGCATCCATTGCACTTATGTGAAATTTCTGCTTCGCTCCGCATAAGGCCGCGGTCTTGGCATACCGGAAAGCCAATCTCTGGCTTAGACAATGCCGTTTTGTTGCCTATTGTTAACATACTTACCTGTGATCCTGATTGGTGTACTGTACCGATAACACCAAAAATGTTATTGGTACAATACACTGGGTAAAATCACCCCTAACAGATGATTTATTCTCAGGTTTGTATGGTTTAACCCTTTTTATTTTTTCTTGTTATATTTTATTTCAATATTTTTTGCACCGTTGAGGGATGCTTTGGACTTATATCCGCACTCTGTGCAGTGAAATCCATCCTGCAGTCTTTTTCCTTCGGCGCCACATTGAGAACATATACTTCCTGTTCCTTTAGAATTAATCTCAATTAGTTCAATCGAATGAATACGACATTTATATAACAATCTATCTCTGATATACCCATTAAAACTCCTTACTATCTTTCTATTAGAAGACTTCTTCGGAAGTTTTGCTTTATTAATCGTTATCGGTTTCGTAATCACAATTCTGTTTGGTTTTTCTGCGGCAAGCATCTTATTGATTTCCGTGTTGATAAATGCTTCTGTCTTTGCACGTTCTTTTTCCTTTTGCTTATCATATTTTAGCGTACCAAGATTATGATTTTTCAGGCTGTCCGCCTTTTTGTTGTTACCGTTTTCCAAACTCTGCTGATATGCTGCACGAATGCGTGCACGTTCTCTGTTTTTGTCTGTTAGGCGCTGTGTTTCTACCGAAGTCATTCCTCCCAGTGATTGTCCATAAACATTTCCATTGGATAATGTAAACATATCCTGATACCCAATGTGAATATAGACGGTATTGCCATAATCCTGATGTTTTTTAATTTTTGCCTCTACTGGCAACGCAAGTGCTGCATAATCTTTTCTGATACAAATCCGTATCTGGCGTTTGCAGATATTGCTGTCTTTTAATGGCAGTTCAATTCGTTGTTTCGGTGTTCTTGACACAATATAAATTGCGCTGTCTTTATAGGTATAACCATTGGACTCAACACAAAAATAATCTGTGCTGCCAATTTCTAGTTTTGTAAGGTGCTTTCTTGTAAGCCTGCACAAAAGGCGATTTAGTCGTTTTACATCAATCTCCAGCCCTTTTGCATTTCGAGGCATTTCGTATTCTTGATTGTTTAGAACCGCCGCATAAATTTTATTCAGCCGCATTACGGTTCTTAGGTAAATCCTATCTGCATCACTTAAATTT
>ERZ778516.2994-NODE-2994-length-10429-cov-3.619722_pt1 | contig 10429 bp, 6 predicted proteins | sample MGYA00510342_ERZ778516 | MGnify/ENA primary metagenome ERZ778516 (study PRJEB29527, sample SAMN07138961) | mouse gut metagenome | material: feces | host: mouse | place: China:Nanjing | collected 2016-01-25 ...
ATTTAACCTATCGAAGAAATCCCCCGCTTCTAAGTCGTAAAGACGAAAGTGGCGGGTAAGGGGACTTTTTGTTCAGATGGAAAGATAAGCCCCATCTGACAAGCGTTAGCAACATAGGGATATGAGAAAGTACCACAGCGAGTTCCGAATTTCCTCATGACCTGTAAAAATAAAGAAGAAAAATGTCGCTTGACAGCCCGTCCCTCTATGCTATAATACAGGTAGGCGCATATGTCCTGTCACTCGCCACATGTGCCCTATCACCATATTCGAAACTTAAAACTACCCCTTCAGGAGAAACCTCATGAAAATAAAAAAGATAACCGCATTATGCCTTACCCTATGGATCATCTTTAGCAGTTTTAGCTCTCTCCCACTTTCCGCTGACGAAGCAGCGCCGAAACCTGCGCAGACCCAAAAGGAACAGACCCCTTATCAGATCAGCGAAACCACCTCCATCAAAAATGATTTCCACCACCTTGGTATCACGCGCACACAGTATCAGAACCTAAACGATATCCTGCGCTCCGAATTAATTTCCATACTCTGCCTGGATAATATACTTTACCTGTATATGGCAATGCCCGCGGAAACGGACTATCAGGTAAATTATATAGTTATTAACGACCGAAAATATGAAAACGATATGCGCGTTTTAAGCACGGATAAAAACTACCGAAAATATGCCTTTTCCGGTTTCGAAAAAGCTGCCGATTCAAACTATATGGTTTCTGAAATCGGTTTCAAAAATCCGGACGGTCAAAAACTTCGCTACTCCACAGAAATAAGCTGCAAAATGGGAACCGAGGATGGAAAATACTTCTTTGAGCAGGAACATGTCAACCATATCGTACTGACAGGGATGCTTTTGGAAAGTATCTACCAGTTTGAAAATGAGCGCGGACTGCTCCGCGACGCGTGGAATAATCTCTGGAACAATACCAGCATAAAGGACGGCGACCAGCGTTCCTTTTACTATTTTGCCTTCAACTGTTTTGACCGCGAGATCGACCATTATTTCACACCCGACGAAATCACGGAGATCGTTATCGACTATACCATCAACCAGTACACTTTCAAAGGTGCGCAGGATGATTACAGGGAAGCTGCACTCACAAGGACGGAAAAGAAAATCCAGATTGTCACACCGGAAACCATCAATGTAACGGCACACAACAGCTCAAACAGCAACGACAGCCCTTACATATATAATACAATCTACAAACTGAGCGAAGCAGAAATCAAGGAGGATGGGACGGGCGATGGAAAAAACAGCGAATTATCAAATTCAAATACCCTTTCTACCGCAAAACAGGCAGGTTACGACTGGGTAGTCCATTTCGGGGATACCGAGGGCTACCGCTACTGCGAAAGCTACACGGACAGTCTTTTTTCCAATTCCTGTGAAATCGATTACACTCTGGTGGAAGAGTTCTCTGCCGTCAGCATGAAATATAAATACCAGGGCAAAAAATATTCTGTGCAGACTGACACCCTTGTTGATATGGAAGTGCTGGCACAGCGTGAAAAAGACCGGACGGAAAGCCTGTTTAAACAGGCGAAAGATTCCATTTCCTTCACACTTGACTCGCTCGGGCAAATGCTCTCCGGCGCAGTTTCCGCCGCTGGCGGCTTTGCTGGAAGTTTGTTTTCCGGAATTTTTAAAGGTCTGCCAATGCCCCTTAAAATCGGGCTGGTACTGCTCGCCGTATTTACTGTAATATGTATTGCACATCGAATTCACATGATTGTGGGCGAACTGCTGCAAATCCGCAAACCAAAAGGCAAACCAAAAAGAAATATGGAGGAATCACCAGATGAAGATTAAAACCGGACATATCAAAACAAAATCCTGCAAAATCCTGTGCGCCAGGGCGATCTGCTGTTTTCTTTTTACTGCTGCCTGCCTTTTTCTTGGTGCCTGCGGCAGCAAAGGAGAAGAGTCAAACGCCCTGACAGACGGGGAGGATGAGAAAGTTCCAACCGGCGTAAACAAACCCCAGGATACCATACCCCCTCTTCCTTCCATAACCTCCACACCGCTCCCCACATCCGCGCCAACCTACCACGCGGTAATATATGACAACCTCTCCAAAGGCACGCGGGTTGAACTTGATATTTCGGAGGGAGAAACACTTGACCTTAACTCGTTCACCCAGCTTCTCGGATATGATTTTATAGGCTGCTATGACAAGCAGGGCGAAGGCGGGGAACAGTACATTGACATTGAGGGCAGGGTATGTACAGAACTTGTATCCGACCTTGTCCTGTACGCCTGGTACGAACCGAAAAACTATACCCTAAATTTCACCTGCAACGGGGAGAGTGGAAGCCAGTACGGAATACAGAACGCAAATGTTGCCTACGATTCCAATCTGCGCGATATTCTTCCTCTAGGAAAAATTGTAAATGACAATGAGCTTATTTACTCCGTCCAATATGGCGACCTCTCCTTAGCCGATCTTACCGCAAACGATAAAATATTGCTAAATGAGGCAACCTTCCGCGATTCCGACCTTTTTGCAAACAATTCGAAAATCACACTGGATCTAAAAACCACCTTAATCAGCGCAGAAGAACACTTCGGCGCACAGGAAGTATGCATCCACGACGACTTAAACCAGTTTGAACAAAGATTCAAGGACGGGTATATCTGTGACAGCCTTTCCCTAAAAGAATTTGATTTCGATCTGCTCGAGAGCTTAGGGTACAATACAGTGCTTCTTGAAGTAAGCTGCCAGGTCAGGGAAAAAGATGACGGGTACCAGGAAATCTACGTATATCATACCGCCTACGAAAACAATGAGAATGACAGCAAAAAAGAGAAAAGAAAAAAGGAAAAGGCAATGGAGGATTTTCTTCTTGTAGAAAAATCCCACGACTGCAAGGAAAGGGATGTGACAGAAACCGTATTGCTCACCGAGAATATCCCGCTCACAAAATTAAAAGCATCGGATGGAATTTATGTCTACTACAGGGCGAGCGGTCTTGGAGAAGATGACTGGTACCGCGTTTCCACGGATATAAAGATTGAATTTGTTTCCATCAAACCAGCAACTTAACAGGAAGACAGGACAAATAAAAGGAGCTGCCCAAAATGGCATATACACGATTGCCAAATTTTGTAACAGCTCCTTTTATTTACATCAAACCACTTAATCCGAATTTTCCTTAATATCCCCGCTGCGATACGCACAGAGTAATTTCTGCAAATCCCCGATCCGCTCAAGTAGCTCTGCCCCCTTGTCCGTGTCGGAGATATTTGCGCGGCTCTCAAGCTTTTCCACCACCCGGATCATCGGTGTTTCCCCGTTACTTCCGGGTACAAATGGCTTGTGCTCCGCAAGACTTAGACTGTGGGAATCATAGATCAGCGTATATCCCGCTATCCCCGTGGTCTTCTGGTAAGCCTTTGATATCCCGCCATCAATCACAAAAAGTTTTCCGTCCGCCTTGACAGGGCTTTCCCCATCCTTGATCTTCACCGGGACATGCCCGTTAATAATATGTCCCTTCTCCTCATTAATGGAAAAATGGCGCAGGATTTTTTTACAGATATCGGCATTTTCCGAGAACTTATAATAGTCGTTATAATGCTCCTTACCGCACTCTTCATCCCCGATAAAATACTGCTCAAAAAAAGCCAGTTTATCCTTGCCGTAAAGCGGGGAGGCCGCACCGCACCAGAGATACCACATAAAATCCCTCTCATAATCGGCGCTGCAATCCCTTGTAAAATAAGCCCTGTTTACCATCAGATTAATCTCATCCAAAAGCGCTTTCCCGCAAAAACTCTCCCCGCCGATTTTCACACTCATCAATTCCCCCGAGGAATCCATAGGGATACAGCCATGGAACAGCAGGTTCCCGTTGCAGATTTTGTAAGTCGCGCCCTTCGCAAGCAGAAAACGGATATGTTTGCGAAGCTTTCCGCTGTGTCCGAACGAGTTAATCAGAATCGTCATAAGTTCCTTCTCCGCATCGGAAAGTTCCGTCGGGTTTGCAGGGTCAACAGTAGGAAAATAAGTATCGCAAAGCGGATATGTTTTCCCGTCCACCGTAACCGTACCAGCAGCAAAATCCGTGCGCCCAAAAAGATCGCGCCCCTCCATGCCCCACTCTGGATGGCGGTGAACCAACTGCGCCTCAAGCTTTAACTGTATAACCGCGATTGCCTTGTGAATCTTTGCCGCAAGCCCCGCGTCAATCGGATCATAGATATTGTCATCGTAAGTCTGCGGATAATACAGGGAGCATGGATCTTCCCCGTATGTTTCACCCGCAAATACCGCAAGCGCCCTCAGATTAAGCCCGTACCCATCCTCAAGCAAATCGAAATTATTGTATTTTACGGAAATACGGATCACATTTGCCACCAGAGCCGCATTCCCCGCCGCCGCGCCAATCCACGAAATATCATGATTCCCCCACTGGATATCCACATCGTGCATCAGGAGCAGCTCATCCATAATAATATCCGGGCGCGGCCCCCTGTCAAAAATATCCCCGATAATATGCAGCTTGTCAATTGCAAGCGAATGAATCAGATGGCACAAAGACGTTACAAAGCTGTCCACAATATCCGTTTCGATAATCGTGTTGATGATTTTCTCAAAATAATAGTCCTTGTTCACGTCATCCGTAACATTCAAAAGCTCATCGACAATATATACAAGCCCCCTCGGTATCTTCTTGCGCACCCTCGAGCGCGTGTACTTTGCCGAAATCACCTCGCAGACAAGAATCAGCCGGTAGATGGTAAGGCGCTTCCACTCGTCGGTGATCGCGCCCTCCTGCCTAAGCCGCTTTAATTCCTTTTCCGGATCATAAATCAGATTCGCAAGCGTTTCGCGCTCCGCACCCGATACGGTCTTCCCAAGCGTCAGGTCAATCTTTCTGCGGATAATCCCGGAAGCGCTCTTAATCATATATAAAAATGCCTCATACTCCCCGTGCAGGTCACTGAAAAAATATTCCGTCCCTTTCGGGAGGCTGCGGATTGCTGAGAGGTTTACCATCTCGCCCGCAGCACTCTCAATATTTGGATATTCCTTTGCCAGGAGTGTTAAATATTTTTTGTCCATAATTTAATCCTGTTCCCCAATAATTATCGTGCATCCAAAATCAGATTTCTCCCACAAATCTGGAACTACCGGTTTTCGGCACATTCTTGATTCCCGGGAAAGCAACTTTTATTGACTCACCCGGCACTGCCACGCCCCTGCTCCTCGTAACCGGAAGCTTCTGCCACGCCTCGAACCCGATCACCTCACCATGTTTTAATATAACATTGTGATAGATAACCTGGTTCGCAAGCGCAAGCAGAAAATCGTCCAGTTCCGTTTCGCTTACCGTACTATTAATTACCTCAATCTCATCATACCCGAACTGGCTCAATCCAAATGTATACCCGCAAAGACCTTTTTTCCCGGTGTAATGCCCAAACCAGATCAAATTCTTAGTCGGGAATACCCCCGCGCGCGCCATCCCCGCAAAATGCATGTACTGCTCGGTCTGGTAAACCGTGCCATTTGCGTACACCCCAAGCACGCCCGGCAGGGAGCAGCAGGCTGCCACAGTTTTTACCAGCAGCATCCCGCTCTCAACCGCTGAAATTTTACCATGCGTTACCGTCACGGACAGATGGGCTTTGTGGCGCTTAACAGAAAAAGGGGCATTCCTCCAGGTATGGTTTTTCCTCGCGCCGTAATCCACTTCATCCCCAGCCACCGGGGAAGGTACCATAACTACTTCGACAACCGCACTGTGCCAGTTCAGCACAAACACTCTCCCATCCTCCGGCTTTTTCTTCCGTTCTGTTTCCCCTGGTTTTACTGCCCCCAGCTTATCCTCAAGTTTCCACTTTTCTTTAAGTTCTTTTTTTAACCCACCCAAATCGTATATCGCCTGCTCCAGCAAAACAATATTCTCGAAATTCCCCGGTTTCTTTTTATGCTCCTCCTCTATGTGTGCCTGTTCCTCCCAGTACTGGTGAACCCGCTTTACCAAATGTGACGCGCGCTTTGCTATATCCTCGTCCCCGTACTCCTCCGGCTCACTGAAAATATGGCCGCAGTGTTCAACTGCACCATTCTCATAGCCGCCGCAGACACCAAGAGTCCACTTACTGTTCAAATGTTTTTTGTAGCGGAAAATATAGTAACAAAGCGCCTGTAATTCAAATGTTCCGACACACTCTATCTGCGCCGGCTCCCTGCCAAGTTCCAGCGGGCCGGAAAGCCAGCGGATCATCTCTATCTGCGCCGCACCTCTCTGTTCTGTATCCATGCCTCTACCTCCCTGTTGCAGCTTTTTTCTAAATGTTTCCCATCTAATAGTATAGCCCAAAAACTATCGGTCTGCAATGGTTTTATTAGAGTATGGTATTGTTGTTTTGTCACTTGTCAAAGGAAACTTCATATCCCTGTGCTGCCCTTGCATGTCCGATGGGGTTTATCACCCCACCTGACACAAAAAAGTCCCCCTTCCCCTCCGCTTTCATCTTTACGACTTAGAAGCGTAGGACTTCCTTAATAGATTAAATAGAGAAAATGATTGCACTCACTACTTTGTTAAAGCATTTTACTCCTTAATAATTTCTCCTTTCTTTAACCGCAATACCACATCCGCCTGTTTTGCCAAATCCCCGGAATGTGTGACAACAACTACACATTTATTCATCTTGTGTGCGCATTCCTTCAATACTGATGTAATTTCCCCCGCTGTTTCCTCATCAAGGCTCCCTGTTGGCTCATCCGCCAGGATCACCCTTGCATCCGATGCCAATGCGCGGGCGATCGCTACACGCTGCTGTTGACCCCCGGAAAGTTTTTTAACGCTCCTTGTGCACTCCTCCCCCGTCAAGCCCACACGCTCCAAAACCGGCAGGGGTGGAAGTTTTGAAGTTAGTAATACATTTTCCCTGGGAGTTAGATAGTCAATCAAGTTAAAATTCTGGAATACAAATGCTATATGTTCCCTCCGGTGCTCGGCAAGAGCATCGTATGTCAGTTTTTTTCCATTGTACAGGATCTGCCCTTCTATTGGAAAATCCAGTCCCCCAAGCAGGGAGAGCAGGGTTGTTTTCCCGCACCCGGAAGGTCCCACAACCGCATATATTTTCCCTTCCTCAAATTCCACATCCACTTTTTTCAGTACGTTCCGCTTCCCATCGTAAGAGTAGCGAACATCTTTCAATTCCATAACCGCCATATTTTCTCCTTATTATAGTACCGCAAATCCCCTACCAGCTCCTCTTACATGCAGTGCAATTCCTGTCCGCTTCGCTCCCACTCATTCCACTGCCGCGCTGTCCGGGGATTTGCTGTTTTTTAGTTCCGCATATCCCCTACCAGCTCCTCTTACATGCAGTGCAATTCCTGTCCGCTTCGCTCCCACTCATTCCACTGCCGCGCTGTCTTTCTCAACTCATAAGGGCAAGTATTTCTCTTGGCTTCATGCGCATTACGGGAAGACCTGCTGCCAGCACCGAGAGGAAAATTATTCCGGTTCCTGCCCCGTAGAGAATCCAAATTCCGGATATCGGTATATTGACCTCTATCTTTGTCAAAGTTTCGTTCCGCTCAAAAACCGGCGCGAAATCGCTGGAATTTACAATTGTCGATCCGTCCACAATAGTTCCAACCCCTTCCCCATTCCCTTCCTGCTCCTGTTTTGCCACAGTATAATCAATAAGTCTTTCCCCCGCCCCCCTCGCAACAATCCCGCTTGTAAAAATGGAAAATGCAAAGGCGAATACCGCGATTAAAACCACTTCCGCCAGATACTGGCAGACAATATTTTTCCGGCTCAACCCCAGGGAGAGAAGGATACCGCTCTCGCTTGTGCGCTCTTTTATGCGCCCGGAAAGTACAAGATACAAAACTGCCGCTCCGACCATAACAACAAGCAGCACAAGTATGGAAACCAGCCTGTCCATATTCTCAAGCGGTTTCATCACGGCATCGGCATCGCCCGTATCCACATCCACAACAAAATCTGTCGGGTCAATATCCGGAAGGGCATTTACCTGTTTGACAATTTCTGGAAGTTTTGCCGGGTCATTAACATAGAAATTAATTTTTTCATATCCCTCCTTCAAAACTTCCGGTCGCACCTGCCCCACCACATCCATGGTTGTGTAGAGCGCATTATCCATCGACCAGTTAGAAAGCATTGTGGAGCTTTTTGCTGTCGCGTGGAACAGACCGACAATCTCGACCTCCACCCGCGTTTTCTCCACATCCTTCCCGGTCATGGAAGCTTTGAATTCCGACATTCGCAAAATCAGCTTATCCCCGATTGTAAGCCCGTTAAGTTCCGCCAGTTCCTTTGAAAGCATCACCTTATCCTTATCCTGGTATGTAATATGCCTCCCCTCAACCAGCTCCAGATATCCACCCGTAAAATAACTGTCAAACTCCGTGTTCGTGTCAGCAAAAGTCGTAACAGTGGAAGCAAAATCCCCGTAGCTGCCCAGTATCCCGCCAAGTCCCCCGTCACCGTTTTCCGATTCAAGAAGCTCCAGCACCTTCCCCTGCTCATTGGCTGCAACAACATAGGATATTGCGCTCGCATTGTAGCCCCTGATTCCCTTTACCTTGTCCATAATCATATCCGCAAGTCCCACGGATAGCTGCTCGCCCATATAGAAAGATTGATAGCCGAAATCCCCGACCTTCTGCGACTCCCACTTGCTTGAATCACTGGTGTTCTGCCGCATGGTAAAAATCCCTCCGAGCGCCTGCCGCACATTTAGCTGTGCGGTCTTTACCGCGCCCTTTATCGCAGCGCCGGAAAGTACCAGGGTTGCAATAACGGTAAGAAGCAGGAAAAGAATTGCCGTTTTTGCCCGCTTGCGCGTGACGTACAAAAATGCACGCTGAAATAGTGACATAATAAACCTCCTGATTATATATTTTCGCATATCCCCTTCCAGTTCCCGAAAATCAAAAGAAATTTCAAATCCCTTGCTGTTTTCGCATGTCAGATGGGACCTGTATCCCTATCTGATATAATTGATAGGTTAAAACAGGGCTTTATCATCCGGCACTGTCCGGTCATATGCTATTTAAAATGATAACCTAAGACGGTTTACTTGTGGTTTTGATATGATTTTTTTTTGGTTTCGGTGCAAAACAACTACCCTCACATATCAATCACTATTCTGGCTCTTTTCCCCAAACCAAACCGTAAAAACAACCCCCCTCTCCCAGTTCTTTAGAAGGAAATCAAGCCCATGCTGCTTTAGGACCATCTTCACCAGATACAGCCCAAGCCCGCTGCCCCCGGTCGATTTATTGCGCGATTTCTCCACGCGGTAAAAAGGTGTAAACAGTTCGTCAATTTCCTCCTCCGGCAGAAAAACCCCCGTATTTTTCACCTCCAGATATTCCCCCGTAAGGCAAATAAAAACCTCGCTTTCCTTTGGGGAATGCCTTATCGCGTTACTTAAAATATTGTGGAGTGCCCTCCGAAACAATAAAGAATTCCCGCAAAAAAATACCTCCTGCATATCGCAAGAAACCCTAATTCTCTTATCCTGTGCAAGAGTGGATAACACAGAAAGCACTTCCTCCAGCTCCGTGTGGACAGCAACCGTCCCCATCCTCTCCCCGCCCGTCCCCATCTCAAGCCTGACAATACCAAGAAGCTCCTTTATTAACACTTCCATCCTCTCCACCTCGCATAGCGTCTGCGGCAGGATACTCTTCACATCCTTGTACTTGCCAATTCCCAGAATCATACTTTCAATCTCACCCTTTAAAATCGTGACGGGCGTTTTTAACTCGTGGGATGCCGCGGCAAAAAAATCACGGCGCTGCTGCTCCATCGCATTTACCGTCGCAATTTCCTGTCTCAATTTTTCATTGCTCCCCTCAAGCTTTGCAAGAGCCTCCGCCAACCGGTAAGAAAGAGTATTTAAACTCCTGCCCAAAATCCCCAGTTCATCCGTCCTCCCCTCCTCGCACCGCCAGGTCATATCAAGCTGTGCCATGCGCCTTGATACCCCGGAAATCTTTAAAACAGGGCGGACGATCGCCCGGCTGCACAGCCATGCACTGACGGCGGAGATCAATAAAATCAGGGCAAATACCAGGGGGGCAATCTGCAAAAAGGCACGGTTTAATTCCCCCGCCCCCCTCGATAGTACAATGGTAAGAAAGCAGCTTTCCACATCGTTAATGGTAAGCACAATCGATACCGTATAATTTTCCTCATACCCCATAGCAGACTCAAACTCCCAAAAATCCATTCCAAAACTTACAGATTCCCCACCGAATTTAAGAACTGCCGAAGCATTGTTCCTCCTGCAAAAATAAGAAATCTGCTCCTTCGCAGTTAATAAATCCGCACCATCCACCTCCCTCGACAAACGCTCGATCTCCTCCTCCATCCGGTTATTGGAAAGTGCGGTATACTGTCTTGG
>ERZ778516.2996-NODE-2996-length-10420-cov-10.501110_pt1 | contig 10420 bp, 4 predicted proteins | sample MGYA00510342_ERZ778516 | MGnify/ENA primary metagenome ERZ778516 (study PRJEB29527, sample SAMN07138961) | mouse gut metagenome | material: feces | host: mouse | place: China:Nanjing | collected 2016-01-25 ...
GCTGGTTAAAAACAGCCTTGATAGTATATGAGCATCAAAAAAACGCTGTACTAGATTTGTGAATTTTGTTTCATGTGTCTATGGAGTAGATTATGTAGAAGAAAATTTACGATTTGTGGCTGATGCACTAGGAACAAAAGGAGATAGTGCTAAAGGGAAGATTAGAAATTATTTTATTTCCGATTTTTATAAGGATCACTGTAATATGTATTCTCTAACAGGATCAGGCAAGCGTCCAATATATTGGTTGTTTGATTCTGGTAAACAGAACGGTTTTAAATGTTTGATTTATATGCACCGCTATAACAAGGACACACTGAATCTCATCCGTTCAGAATACCTGCACAAGACACAGAATGCACTAGAAAACGCATTAAAGAATGCGGAATATATTATTCAGTCCTCTACAAGCGCTGTTGAAAGAGCAAAGGCAACGAAAGACAGAGACAGATATGTAAAGCAGCTGAATGAAATGCGTATTTATTATCAGGCATTATCCCATCTTGCATTACAGAAGATAGAGATTGATTTGGACGATGGTGTGAAACACAATTATCAGTTATTCCAAAATATTGAAGTGATTGTCGATGGTGGTAAGAAACAAAAGGTCGATTTGTTGGCAAAGATTTAGGAGATAATATTATATGGATTTACAAGAAATTCAAAATAAATTGAATACGCTTCTTGCAGGTACGGAGAGAAAGATTGTCTTTTGGTATGACGATGATGCCGCATATGCCGAAGACATTCCGAATTTGGAATTGGCAGAAGGCAATAAGATATGGCAGTTGAACGATCATAACTGGTTTGAGACAAAACTGTTATTGGAAGAACGTGATACTGAGTCAAATTATCTGGTCTATGCACCTTTTGCCAGACCAGAGGATAAAGAGAACAGTCTTGTAGACATTTTCTATTATTCAGAGCACTTCTATACAGATAAATTAGTTCAGTTGATGGGCGATCTAAGTATTCCGGTAGAGTGTCAGGATGAGATGAAGAAATATAAGAAATTCTGGAATGCGACCAATACGACTAAGTTTCAGAATCTGCAAATTACAGATTACACATCGGAGAAGTTAGCATTAGGTGTAATGTGTGTACTGGCAGGAATTAAGACAGTTAGCTTTGAGGAACTGATGAAGAAGATAGTTCTTGCCGGAATGGATGATAATGCCATATTGAAGAAATTTGTTACAAACAAGATTGATAAATCTTTTTGGCAGTTATGCGAAACACAGTATGGATATAAGGATACAACGCCTACAATTCTTAAATTCATGGTTACAATGATTGTGACATATACAGATACTTTGGCAGATGGCAATATTCCAAAGGAATGGAAAACATTCTTGTCCGGCAAGCAGAATGATGATGTTGTTTTTGTAAAGAATCTGATGAACAATGAGGAATCGAAAGCAGTATATGATGATATTGCAGATGTAATTGCCCGCGAATTGAATGCCAGAAAACTTATGAAGAACATTCCGTTAGAAAATATTGTTGCCTGTGATTCGTTTGCACTGTTTGATGAAAATATTATTGACTGGATTATCTCCAAGATTGAAGATAATATGCTTGATGAGAAGATTACAGGACTGACCATTCCTGAGATTTGTGAAGTCCGTACGAAATTATGTTATCACTATGCAGATAAGTATAGAATCAATTATTTGATGCTTTACAATGCGTTTCACTTAATCAAAGGGGTTTCTTTACGTTCGTACAAGCCACAGTTAAAGGATGTGGTTGAGGACTATGTAGAGAGTACCTATATGATTGATACCTATTACCGCAAGTTCTACTATTTTATGGATCAGATTGGTATGGGTGAGAACGTAGAGAAGATTAAGGAACTGGTTGAGAATATCTATACCAATAAATATCTGACAGATTTTGTCTGCAAGTGGAATCAGGCTTTGACGGATGAATTATACAATACCTATCCGGATATGAGACAGGAAGACTTCTATGAAACATATGTAAAGCCATTTAGGAGAGAAGATGGCAGAGATGGCAAGGTTATTGTAATTATTTCCGATGGTATGAGATATGAGTGTGCCAGGGAGCTGTTGGACAACCTCGATTTGGATGAAAAGTGTGATGCGAAGATTAGTCATATGTTAAGCGTACTGCCATCGGAGACAACATTGGGTATGGCATCGTTATTGCCGCATAAGGAAATTGTGGTTGATGAAAATCTTGATGTCACAGTTGATGGAATGCATTGTGGTAACAGTATGAATGAGAGACAGAAGATTTTGCAGACAGCGGTACCCCGTTCGGCTTGTTATGATTTTGATCAGGTCATGAATGCAAAGAAAGATGAAATCCGCCAGATGCTGCAGGATAAGGATGTGGTATATATCTACCAGAACCAGATAGATGGCAGAGGAGAAAGCAGCAGATCCGAAAATGAAGTGTTTCATGCGTGTCAGGAAGCGATTGAAGAAATCCAGGCATTGATTCGTAGAATTACCGGATATGTATCTGCTACGAGATATTTGATTACTGCAGACCACGGTTTTATTTACAAGAGAGATAAATTACAGGAATCAGATAAAATCTCTATGGATAAGGAACAGATTTCTGTTGTTAATAAGAGATACCTGCTTTCTGCTGACCGTGTACAGAATGATGCAGTTATCAGCAGAGCATTAACATATTTAAGCAAACTGAACAATGTGTATGTTACGACACCGATTGGTGCGGATATTATTAAAACCAAAGGTGGCGGACAGAACTATGTACATGGCGGATCTTCGTTACAGGAGATGATAGTGCCTGTAATCAAGGTTAAGACATTTACCGGAAAGCAGGATACCGGAATGGTAAATGTGGAATTATCCTCATTTACAAATAAGATAACAAGTATTGAGGTTCGCTTGGATTTTATGCAGATGGAACCCGTATCAGATACCAGGAAGCCAAGACGGTTAGTGGCGTTCTTCGTGGATGCAAAAGGTAACAAGATTTCTTACGATGTACCTCTCATAGCAAATGTAAGAGACATAGATGCAAGAAAACGTGTGATGAATGAGAAGTTTACACTCAAGAGTGGAAAATACAGCAGAAATGAAGATTATTTCCTTGTATTGGCGGATATGGATGATGAAAGAATTGAACATCATAGATATAAGTTTGAAATTGACATCGCAGATATGTTGTAACTGCGAAGGTACTGAGCAGTTGCGATATGCTATAGAAAAAGGATTTGGAGGACGGACGATGGATAACTCGTATATAATCAGCAAAATGAATGAGTTCATGTTCCAACTTAACGGCAAAATGGGGACATGGTTAAGTAAGAAATTGCCAACTATCACGGATAATTGGTGGCAAGAACTTGTTGTGAATAATCTTAGTACGTTACAGCGAGAGCATGTGTTTCATAATAGAATTACAAGCATTGATGGTCTTGATTTAGCTGAATTATTAAGAGTTTTTGACCGTAACTGGTTTGTCATTACCAGCAGATTCTTTGTGAATAACAAGGAACGTAACAATATCAGAAAAATGCAGGAAGTCCGTAATTCGTGGGCACATATTACATCAAGCGCAATCAGTAAAGAAAAGGTAATTGCTGATGTAGATACGATCATTGCTTTAATGCAGGCTTTTGATGCTTCCATGAAAGAAACCAGAGATATGGAGAATTTTATTTTTGATGTGGAAGAAGCTAAGGAAATTAAGCCGGAAGAGGATAAGACTATTATTGTTGAATCAAGTGAACCAGAGATGCAGACAATCGGCGGCATTAAAGTTGGCGATGTTGTTACTTTAGTGAGTGATGCATCAGCCATTGGCGCTGTTACCGAGATGGAAGGTAATAAGTATTCTGTGCTTATCAACGGTTCTATTCAGTCTTTCTATGGAGAACAGATTCAACCTTTGAAGCCAAAGCGCAAGTTGAATCATTTACCAATAAAAAGAGTGCGTTCATTATTGACTGCATATCAGATTAACCATCCTGGTAATAGTAATCTGTATTCTTTGAACGCAGCAAGGATTGATTTTGTACCATATCAGTTCAGACCGGCTTTGAAGATGATTAAGGCAGAGATACCTAAGCTGCTCATTGCAGATGATGTAGGTGTTGGCAAGACGATTGAAGCAGGACTTATTCTGAAGGAGATGGAAGCTCGTTCTAATGTTTCCTCGGTACTTATTATCTGTCCAAGACCACTTGTGGCAGAACGTAAATGGGTCCTTGAGATGAAGCGTTTTGATGAAAACTTCACGCAGTTAGATGGCAGGGAGTTGGCTGAAGCCATTTCTGAGACCAAGAGAGATGGCGTGTGGCCTGAGCGACATAACAAGACGATTATTCCATATTCCTTATTTGGAGAAGATTCTGTGATGGGAACACAGTCAACATCCTCCAAGAAGAAAAAAGGACTTGGGTTAGCAGAACTTGACCCGCCGCCGCATTTCGATTTGGTAATCGTGGATGAAGCGCACACAATCAGAAATGCGAATACATGGTGGTATAAGGGTGTTGATGCGTTCTGTAAAAATGCGGATGCAGTTGTATTCCTTACCGCAACGCCATTACAGAATGGTAATAATGATTTATATACACTTTTGAATTTACTCAGACCGGACTTGATTATTGATAAGGATACCTTTCGTACAATGGCAGAACCGAATCAGTACATAAACAATCTTTTGCGTGTGGTTCGTAATCAGGCAGCAGGCTGGCAGGAAGATGGCAGAACTGAAATTGCCCGCATTTTGGAGACGAATTGGGGCAGAAATGTTATTCAGCATAGCCCGGATTTTGAAAAGATATATGACTTCTTAGATAAAGAGGAAGTCACAAGAGAAGAAAAGATAGATATGATTTCAAGGATTGAAGCATTGCATTCGTTCCATGGAATTATTAACCGTACTCGGAGAAAAGATATTGAGGATTTCTGTATTCGTAGAAATCTCACGGTTAAGGCACCGTTTAATACGTTGCAAAGAAATTTATACGATGCCTTAATGGAGTTTGAAGAAACGGCACTTACAATGTTGCATGGCAGCAAAAGTGTGCGCTTTATGATGTGTACAATTATGAGACAGGCATCAAGCTGTATCTATGGTCTGGTACCATTTATGAATGATATTGTTACTAGAAAACTGAACCAGATACAAGAAGATGGTGAATTGTATGAATATGACTTTGAAATGAATGATGACTTTGAAAATTCTTTGTTTGAATTGGCGGATGAGATTGCTGATCTGTCTGCGAAGTTGACAAAAGACGATCCTAAGTTCGAAAAGATGTATGAGGTTATTTTGGAGAAACAAAAGGAAGAGAATAATCGTGTAATTATCTTTAGTTCATTCAGACATACATTGCGTTATTTGAAAAATAATCTCCTTGAAAGAGGTGTTAGAGTTGAACAGGTAGACGGTTCTGTATCGGATGAGGAACGATTTGCAATGCGCCAGAGATTTCTTTTAGACAGAGATGCTGATAATGCCATTGATGTTCTTCTGTTTAGTGAGGTTGGATGTGAAGGTTTGGACTATCAGTTCTGTGATACCATGATTAACTATGATCTTCCATGGAATCCAATGCGTATTGAACAGAGAATCGGTCGTATTGACAGACGGGGACAGAAGAGCGATACAGTAAAGATTTATAACATGATTACTCAGGATACGATTGATGAAACAATCTATGATAGATGTTTGTGTAAGATTGGTGTTTTTGAGGCGAGTATCGGTGACTGTTCAGAAATTTTTGGCGATATTAGCGAACAGATTATGAAAATCATGTTTAATCCGGATTTGACTGAGGAAGAGCGTCATATTAAGATTGAGCAGATGGCAGATAATGATGTCATGAAGGTTCAGGAAATGCAGAGACTGGAGCAGGAAGAAAAATCGTTGTATGGTTTTGATTTGTCTAAGTATATGATGGACAATGATGTTCAGAATGCTGAAAATACATGGATTTCACCACAGAGTCTGAATGATATGGTTAATATTTTCATGGATGATTTGCTTGGAGAAGGAGAATACATTCGTGGTAAATCAGAGGTGAAAACCCTTCGTTTATCAGGAGAAAAGAGATTACAGCTGCTAGAAAATCTTCAGACTGTTGAAGTTGTAAATACAAATAATGCTTTAAAATTATGGAATGCATATTTGAAGTCAAGTGCTCCGTTATTAAAGGTTACATTCGATAGTGTTGCTGCGAAAGATGACCGAAATGTAACATTCTTAACGCAGATGCATCCACTGGTAAAGCAGGCGGCAGCATACGAGAGTGCAAAATTCCCATGTGAGATTGCAGTATCAGCGACATCAGACGAGATTGCACCGGGAGATTATACTTTCCTAATTTATGCATGGAACTATGTAGGATTACGTCCAGACATTAAGTTGGTTGCTATTAGTGACAATACAGAAGTCCAGAAGAACATCTTAGCTATTATGCAGTATGCAGCGGATTATCATGAAGTAAATGGAGATTATAATGCAAAATGGAATTTAATGGATGGACTGCATTATGAGAAGTGGAAAGAAGTAAAAGAAAAATATGTGCAGGATGTAAAGGCTGAATGTGATTATAGATTAGAGCAGCTTGCTCATTCTACAAATCAGAGAGAGGCTATATTTCGTGATATGATTGCCAAAGCAGAGGATGAGAAGATTATCCGAATGAGAACATCACAGTTGGAGAAACTGCTTGTTGATTTTGAAAGGCAAAAGAGAGGAATGGATGAAACTGTTTCAAGAGCAGAGATTAAGACAAATTTATTAGTAAAGGGTATTTTACATGTAGAGTAAAGGCGGTGGATTGACGATGGGGAAGATTGACTATCGGAAAATATATGAAGTAAATAAAGATGAATGGAAGGCGCTGACAAGGGAGCCTCAAAAATATGAAGCGCTCCTGGCAGGGCATTATTCTGATAGCAATCATTTTGTGTATGAGTTATTACAGAATGCAGAGGATGCCGGAGCCGCAAAGGTTGTAATTGAGTATCATGAGGATAAACTGATTTTTTATCATGATGGAAAGCCATTTGATGAAGGGGATGTAAAAGGTGTTTCCTCCATGCTTATGGGAACAAAGGATAAAAATGATGCTTCAACTATTGGCAAATTTGGTATGGGATTTAAATCTGTATTCAAGTACACATATCAACCGGAAGTATATTCAGATGATGAGGCTTTTCGTATAGAAAATTACTTGCTTCCAGTAGAAATGCCGGGAGCATGGGATTATCAAATAGAAAAGCAGAAACTGTTTTATGAAGTAGCCGATGGTGCTAGATTTACGCCGTTTGTATCATCCGAGCATCTTGCAAAATTTGTTATTCCTTTTTTTAAAAAGAAGGATGATGGCAGTATTATAAGAGTTCCGGGGAATGAGGTTCTGGCGAAATTGGCTGGATTGACAGGAGAAATACTGTTGTTCCTTACACATATTAAGCTTTTGTATTGGGTTGATAAAAAGACTGGGAAATATGCAAAGATAATGCTTTCCGAAGCTGAGAATGATAAAAGTTTAATTACTTGTAGAATTGAGGGAAGCGCTTATGCGGGTAAGGAAGATATCAGTAGATATTTGAAGTATAAGAAAGTATTTGACCATCCTGAAATGAGGAATGCAGAGGTCAGTGTTGCATATAAGGTAAACAATAGAGCAAATAATATCAACGAAATGGCGCATACGGATATATGGGTGTTTTTTCCGACCAGAGATAACACAGATTTACCGTTTCTGATACATGGATCATTTGAAACGGCTGTATCGAGAGAGAAGTTAATGACACCCTCTGCATTTAATGATTTTTTATTTGATGAATTGGGCAATCTTATTGTGGAATCCCTGGAGGATTTGAAAAATCGTAAAATGATTACACAAGGCTTTGTTCGCCGTGTGTTAATAGCTGCATTCAAGGATGAAGAAAGCAATCATACACTTCCTCGATTAAAAGAGAAAGTATCTGAATGCTTTAAGCAGGGCGAGTATTTACCGGATAGAGAAGGTGTATATAGAGCGGTAGAAGATGTTGCGATGGCGGTTCCTTTTGGTATTGCCGATTTCTTTGATAATAGTTTGTTCTCACAGTCTTTTGCAAAAATAAATGGTTTTGTTGCATTCAATAATGAGAGAGAAACTAACTTTACGGAATATTTCTGCTGGTTAATCAATGAATTGGATGTCAATACATTTACATTAGATAAATGGGCAGATGCTTTGTTGAATTTAGGAGAACAGAAGGTCAGTATCGGGGAGTTGGAGAGCCTAAAGGCATTTTATGCCTTTTTATCGGATAATAGAGAATCATTATATAGTAGTAGTCTTTCTTATACAAGAAGTGGTCCTTACGAAAGAATGATTAAAAATTGTATTGTCAGGGCATGGGAGGTTTTAAAAAGGGCGCCGTTGATTCTAAATGCAGAAGATATGCTTGTGCCGGCAATGAAAGGTGATACGCCTAATATTTATTTAGGTGCGTCAAGTAAGTACAAAAGCGTGGTAACATCTGCAATCGTTAATGCTAAAATGGCATCTGAATTTGAAAGATTATTGGAAGATGGTTTTGGGGTTACTGAATTTGATAATTTCCAATATATCAAAGAGAAGATTATAAAGAAATATATCAATGTTGGCAGCAAAATTGGTTTTCAGGATGATGACAATTTTGAAATAGAATATATTGAAGATATTCAGCAGATTATAAGGCACATGGAGGAAACACATAATATTCGAGAAATGAAAGAACTTCTTGAAGATGCCTATATTATCAAAATTAAGAAAGATTCCGACATTGCAACATTTGTAAAACCCGGAAAAGTTCATACGGATATTTCGGATGAAGGAATAGATTTAGAAATTTACTATGCATCAATTCCATATAAGAAAGAAATGGTGCGTGGTGAGGATGATAACGAAGAGTACACGGATTACGAATATAGTGGATTTGATTATTTTGCATTGGATAAAGATTTTTATATACAGCATGGCATTTCAACCAAGAAGTTACGGTTATTTGGTCTGATTACATCTCCGGTAGAAGATGGGAATCGCAGACAAGAAGGCGTAGGAGATGGATATTGGGTTGCTATGGGAGAGTATTGTCCGCAAATGGAGATTAATGGTATAGATGATAATTTTGAATATATTGAACGTCATCCGGATGAGGAGTTAGCCCGGATGAAGTCAGCTGAAATATTCAGACTTTTGTTGGCAACTACGGATAAATTAAGCGGAAAAGTAAGATATAGAAAGAATAGTCCGTATGAAAAAGCAGGAAAAGCATGGTGTTTGCAAACCATTACATCCTGTTATGACTGGATTTATTGCAAAGATGGAAAAATGGTGCGACCGGACAAAATATCTAAATATGATTTGGATACAAGCGTATATGGAGATTTGCATCCAAGCAAAGAAAAATATGAGATACTTGGTTTTATTGAAACAAGTGCGGATAATAAAGCAGATGCATTTGAATTAGTGGATGCATTGGATAAGAGGGATAAGAAACTCTTGTTGAAACAGTTGGCAAGAGAATTGGGATTGCAAGTTGGAGAAGCGACAGAGGCGGCTCATGAAGAGGATGAGGAAACAGTATTCCAACCGGATGACTGGATATCCTCAGAATTTCCAATACACAAGGTGCGTAACAAGGAGAGCTTGATGCAGCATGTAAGAGAGCAGTTTTTTTGTGCTGATCCAGTCAAGTATATGCCTGTGCTTAGACAGATTCGTGTGAGCAAATCTGCAAGAATGATGCGTTCTTATGCTATTGGTATGTACACGAACGAGAGCAATGCTCACATTTGTCAGATTTGCAAGGATCCGGCACAGTTTGTAGAAGTAGTTGAGATAGCAAATTTTGGATTGGAACTTCCACAGATGCATTTGTGTTTATGTAAAAACTGTGCGAGTAAATACAAATCTATAAGAGATAATCATAAAGATGATTATAAAACGAAGATACATGAGGCGATTATTTCTATGGATTTTGAGAGTGCAGATGAAGAGTTTGAAATTGGCATAAATGCAGATATATCAGTAGCATTTACACAAACGCATTTAGCAGAAGTGCAGATACTTCTAAGGTTGATTGATGAATACGGATTGCCGGATGATGAAAGTCGTGACCTTGAGGAAGATGTAAATGCTTATGGCCCGTTGGGGAATATGCCAAGAAGAAAAGACGAAGATTCTTCTGCGCATGTAATAAGTAACAAGAAGCAGGAAATATCTGATATCGGAGCAAGGGTAAAACATAAGATTTATGGGATTGGAACGGTAGAAGAATGTTTTGGGGATAGGATTACGATTCTGTTTGATGATGGGAAAAAGAAAACCTTTGATTTAAAGTCATGTGTACGAGCGGGGTTGCTTACTACTTTATAATGATATAATACAAAGAAAGCAGAACGTTTTTTAGGAATGAGGTAT
>ERZ778516.2997-NODE-2997-length-10418-cov-4.380778_pt1 | contig 10418 bp, 9 predicted proteins | sample MGYA00510342_ERZ778516 | MGnify/ENA primary metagenome ERZ778516 (study PRJEB29527, sample SAMN07138961) | mouse gut metagenome | material: feces | host: mouse | place: China:Nanjing | collected 2016-01-25 ...
CGCTGTCGCAGCGCTTTGAAAGGATTGCCGGAGGCACGGTGTGTGTGTATAAGCTCCAGCCTCCGATGTCGGCCGAACTTTCGCGGGTAGGCTTCTCGTTCAGCTGGTAGCCGGGCTATATCAGGGGGCTTTTCATGTCTATTATTGTGGTGGCTCCTGATACTTCGGTAATGGTCACGGTGCAGTTGGCGTTAACATCTGTTTTTTCGAGATGTTCCCATATGGAGCTGTTGTCCATAGCGTCGAATGCGCTGAATTCACATACCTGTCCCGCAGGGCTGATTGTGCGGCAGCTTGCGCGCAGGGCGTTCTGGTATGCGCGTTCGCTGTACTTGCAGTCAGCGCTGTAGCCGCGAGTACGCTCGGCGCGTTTCTGTGCATCAGCAGCTTGTTTGCTCGCTTTTGCAGCCTTTTTGCGAGCCTCGCAAGCTTGCTTCCGGGCTTCGGCGGCGCGCTTGCGTGCCATGGCCGCCAGTTTTTTATTGGCTTTGTCGGCTTGCTTTTGGTAGCTATTGGTTGAAGTGCTTGTGCTTACTTTTGTGTTGCAGCCGAAAGAGTCGAATACCAATATTTCCGAGCCTGTCGAATGCTCGTCGCCTATATAGCTTTGGTCGTCAGCGTCTTGGCTGCGCCAGCTCATTACAAGTGTGTATGGGGCGGAGTAGCCCTGGCCCCATGTGAGGGAGTATGTGCTTGTGCCTTTGTTGTTTTCAAAGCGGTATGTCATCATCTTGTCCGTTTTGGAAGCGCTCACTGTATTGTCGCGCTCGTCTTCAAAGGCTTTGAGGAGCTGCTGGTAATATTTGGGATTTTGGAAATTCATTATTCGCGATATGCGCACAAGCTTTTTCTTGCGCGGGGCGCGGCGTTCGGTATATGTTGTTTCTACATCGGGGCGCTTTTCCATATCTTCGATGTATTTGTCGATTTTGGCTTGCGCCGAAGCCGAAATCGCTATGCAAAGCAGCGCTATTGCAGATATAATTGTTCGAGCCATATCTGTATGAATTATGATTGTTTGTGTTAGTTGGAATGTTCGTTGAGCAAATCGTTGCAAAGCTGCCGGGCAAGCACCGGGTCGATTACGCCGGACAGGGCGTTTTCAATAATGGTGTTGTCTGATTCTATTTCGGGAATGTTTTCAAGTTCGGTGGTGAAGTTGCTGAGGCTGTCGGCAATGTGCTCAGCCCGTATCACGGACACCATAATCGCGTCGAGGTCGCTGATACGCTTGCCGTTGCGTATCACGTAGCTTCCGACGTATTGCGCATAGAGGGTGTTGTCCATCCTTTTTTCCAAAGGATCTGATATGAACAGGGCCGATACGGTGATTGCGGCGGTAGCCACGGCCGCAGCTCCGTATTTGAGCCACGCGCGGTATCTGCGCTTGGGTTTGGCCGGGGTCACGGTGTTTTCTTCACCCGAAAGCGAGGCATACCATGCGAACATAGCCCGATAGCGCTCGAGGTCGGAAGGAAGGCTTCCGGGCTCCAATGAGCTGTACGCCGAGTAGATGCAGGCTTCTTCAGCAGGCGTGGTAGTGCCGTCGAGGAAGGCTTCTATCTGAGTGCGGAGTAATTCGTAAGGCATATTAATCATTTAAACAGGTTGGGTCAATATTTGGGCCACACGCCTTCTGGCGCGTGATAGCGCGGTGCGAACAGCACCCTCCGAGGTTCCGAGAACGGCGGCTATGGCAGCATTGTCGTAGCCTTCGACGTGCCTTAGTCTGATGAGTATCTGCTGCGCCTCGGGTAGGGCGGCAAGTACTGCGTCGACACGCGCGGCATTTTCGTTGCGTTCAAGCTCCGTGTCGGGACTCTCGGCATCGCTCAGCTCGGCAGCATCTTCGAGGCTTATGGCTCCGTGGTGCTGGCGGACGGCGTTGAGAGCCAGCCTGCGTATAATAATGCGGGCAAGAGCCTCGACCGATCGGTATTCGGTAAGCCTTTCGCGCATGCTCCATAGCTTGAGCATGGTGTCCTGCGCGAGATCTTCGGCTTCCGCTTCGCTCACCACAATCTGCCTGGCCGCTTTTACGAGGCCGGGTCGCAGGCTGAGTGCGAGTGTTTCGAAGTCTTTGGCGTTCATGCTGTTCTTATGCGTTCTCGCTATATAGACACGCATCATGTGCCTTTGTTACACCCGTAGGTGAAAAAAAATCAATTTTTATCTCAGTAAGGTTGCCGTGGCGACTTTTATGGTGTTAAGTTGTGTTAAAATACGTGGTTGCCGCTTGTAGTTCGGCAAAAAGGCAGTACTTTTGTGTCCGGGTAAGTCCTACACGGCCAGCTCCCCGAGAATCCCCCAGGTCTTGACCGAAGCAAGGGTATCGGGTTGTAGCGGTGCGATGTAGTAAGCTTACCCTTTTTTTGTATACATACGTTGGCTCCCTCTTATTATAATCAAGATGAAAGAAGCTGTAGACCAATTGCTTGCAGAAGGTGCTGATTTGGCTATGCCAATATCGGCGTCGTTGGTGGTAACTGCTGCATGGCCTGTTATGAAGTGCCGTTATGGCTGTCCTAACTATGGCCATAATCGCTGTTGTCCGCCTTATTCGCCGGCATGGGAGGAGATGCGTGCCATTCTTGGTAATTATACTACGGCCATACTTTTCAGAACGCATTCTATCATGGCAGGCACTCCGCTTGCAGTGTCGGTTGCTGCCGGGCTTTTTCGGCGGGGCTACTACAAGGTGCTTCCTTTCGGCACCGGGCCTTGCCGCTTGTGCGCGCAGTGCACTCCCGATTCGTGCCCGCGACCGTGGGAAACGGCGCCGTCGATGGAAGCTTGCGGAGCAGATGTGTTCGCAACGGTGCGCAATGCCGGGGTGGAGGTGTCAAGTTATGCTCCCGAAGGCTCCGTGCCTGATTGTTTCGGCCTGATTCTGGTAGAATAATAAGGAATAAGCAATGAGGCTCCGTCTGGTGTTATCCATGACGGAGCCTCATCGTTATATATGAGTGTTGTTATTTAATGGGTTTGTACTCCACGAATGCCTCGATAGCTTCGTAAGAGGCGAGGCCGAGTCCCTCATAGAGCTGAGCGGTGGCACGGTTGCGGTCTTCGGCACGCTGCCAGAACAGACGGTCGTCGTCGCCAAGGAACGGCGCGTTTTCCATCTGGCTCTGGTGTTTGAGAATGGAGTTGCGTTTGAAGCGTAGTTCTTCCGGGCTGATTGGCACAGCCATTTCGATGTGGTCGATTTCCCATTCGGCCCAAGCTCCTCGGTACATCCATATGCGGCAGTCTTTCATCCATTCTTCGTCGCGTAGCTCGTAGAGGGCTGCGAGAACTGCGTCGGTGCACACCTTGTGTGTGCCGTGCGGGTCGGCGAGGTCGCCGGCAACGAAGATTTGCTGCGGCTTGACGTCCTGCAGAAGTTTGATTATGATATCGACATCGCGCTGCGACAGGTCACCTTTCTTGATTGTGCCCGTTTCGTAGAACGGCAGGCGCAGGAAGTGTATGTTGTCGGGTTTGACTCCTATGTAGTTGCAGGCGATGGTGGCTTCGGCCTGGCGAATCATAGTCTTGATTTCGCGAATGTCGCTGTTGTCCATATCGCCGGCGCTCTTGGTCTTGATAAACTCCTGCACTTCGGTGGAAAGCTTGTTGTACCCGTCGTTGTTGAAGCCGAACATAGGTGCAATCTTATCCATCATAAGGAAGTAGCGTATCATATCTTCGTCGCCTACGGCAATGTTTCCGGAGGTTTCGTATGCCACGTGCACATCGTGGTGCTGGTCCACGAGCCGTTTCAGGGTTCCGCCCATGGATATCACGTCGTCGTCGGGGTGGGGAGAGAACACTATCACGCGCTTGGGATAGGGGTTGGCGCGTTCGGGACGGTAGGTGTCGTCGGCGTTTGGTTTGCCTCCGGGCCAGCCTGTGATAGTGTGCTGCAGCTCGTTGAATACTTTTATGTTCACGTTGTATGCCGAACCGTAGAGTGCCAGCAGCTCGCCGAGGCCCCAGTCGTTATAGTCCTTGTCGGTGAGTTTGAGGATAGGCTTGCCTGTCATATTGCAAAGCCATACGATGGCGCGGCGTATAAGCTTGTCGTTCCATTCGCAGGAAGTCACCTTCCACGGCTGGCTTATGCGGGTGAGTTCTTCGGCAGCGCCGAGGTCTATAACGAGTTTCACGTGGGGGTGACCCTGCAGGAGCGAGGCGGGCACGCTCGGGCTGGCATCGCCTTCTACAACCTTGCGGACAATTTCGGCGCTGTTCTCACCCCATGCCATAGTGAGTATGCGCTTGGCCGAACGGAGGTTCGCCACGCCGAGTGTGATGGCGGTTGTCGGAACCTCGTCGCAGTTGTAATTCTTGCTGATGATGTGGCGTATTTCGTTGCCGAGAAGCACCAGGCGGCAATAGCTTGATTCGGGCGAGCCAGCCTCGTTGAATGCTACTGTTCCGTGCGGTCCGATTTCGAACACGGCAAGGTCGATACCTCCGTCGTCGGCTATGGCCTGCTCGTATGCCTGGCAGTACTCGTACATCGTTTCCTTCGTTATCTCGGGATTGATGGTGCGCACATTCTCAGGCTTTATGTTGATGTGGTCGAGGAGGATTTCGCGCAAGCGCTTCAGTACCGACGGTCCTTCCGGCAGCAGGGGGAAGAATTCGTCGATGATGTATATAATCACGTTGCTGAAATCAACGCGTCCTTCGTTGTACAGCTTGATGAGGCTTGCATATGCCCTGTGGGTGCTTACTCCTGCGCCGAGGGCGAGTACGCATCTGCCTTTTTGCTCGGTGTAGCGGTTGATGTAGCGAGCCATTTCCGAGGCAATGAAATCGCCGCCGTCGGAAATTGTTTCAAAAATGCGTGTGAATAGCTTTTCTTCACGGCGCAGAGCTGTAAGTTCAATCTCGTTGTCGGGATTGTAATACCGGCGCGGAATCCGGTCCAGTTTAATCTGCGAGCTGAGATCAGTTCTCATGATAATTGTGGTTTTTGATATATCGGTTGGGTAAATTCTCTATTTTCGGATTACTGTTTACCGAAGTACAAAAGTAACAAAAAATCAGCAACACCATTACCCAAACCTCAAAAAAAATCTCCTCCCGCCAAAGGCGATTTTGGGGAGGCGGCGGTATTTCTGCGTAAAAAATGAGTGGCTTGTCTTTTTTTGCAGGGGAAAATGCTATTTTTGCAGGAACAAAGGGTTTGATCTTTGTTTTGTAAATTTAGATTCATACGAAGAAATAAAGTATTATGCAGATAAAGATAGGTGATAATGTGCGGTATCTGAACGCCGTTGGAGGCGGCAGGGTGGTGCGCATTGTCGATAATATAGCCTACGTCGACGAAGACGGATTTGAAACTCCGGTATTGCTCAAGGAGTGCGTGGTGGTTGGAAACACCACGCGGTTTAACAACCCAGTACCGACGCCTGAAAAGGAATTGCCTAAGGCTGCGGCAAAGCCGGCACCACTGTCGCTGCCTGTTATCGAAACGCCGGGTGGCGACGAGCTGCGCCTTGTTCTTGGCTTTGAGCCGTCGGATATAAAGGCGCTTTCGCGGTCGACTTTCGACGCATATATCGTCAACGATTCCAACTATTATGTGTATCTGGCTCTTATGTCGCGTTCTGCCGACAGTGCCGAATGGACTCATCGCTTCGACGGTCTTATAGAGCCTAATATGCAGGAGTTTCTGTGTGAAATCGAGCCGTCGGATCTCCCTGCCATGGACAGGCTTGCCGTTCAGTATGTGGTATTCAAGCGTTCCAAGGCTTTTGGGGCTGTGAATCCGGCACTTGTGGAACTTAAGGTGGACACTACGAAATTTGCCAAGCTTCATTGTTTCAAATCTAATCCCTACTTTGATAATCCGGTAATAGCTTTCGACATAGCTGAATGCGGAAGGCCGGTCGCCCAGGTTTCGTTTCGGCCTGAGGATATAGAGCAGGGTATCAAAGCGAAGAAACGCGACATTGCTTCGCAGAATGCCGTAAGGAAGTCTGCCGCGCCTTTGCGTGCGGATATAATCGAGGTGGACTTGCATGCCGACGAGCTGCTTGACACCACGGCCGGTCTTGGTCCTGCCGATATTCTGAATATGCAAATCGACCGCTTCTGCAATGTTATGGACGCAAATCTGCGGAATGTGGGGCAAAAGATAGTGTTCATCCACGGCAAGGGCGAGGGCGTGCTGCGTCAAGCCATTATGAAAGAGCTTACGCACCGGTATAAGGGGCACGATGTGCAGGACGCCTCGTTTAGAGAGTACGGCTTCGGAGCCACGCAGGTTACGATACGCAATATATCACCTAAAGCACAACGTAGGAAGTGAGCCGAATACTTTGTTTTTCCGGCACGGGCAACTCTATGTATGTGGCCCGGCTTCTTTCCGAGGCTCTCGGCGGCGGAAGTGTCGAATCTTTGGCGGGAGAACGATTGAGAAAGCCGTCGGAATTTGAGGTCGACGTGGATAGCCCGTCGGAGCCGGTGGTGTGGGTGTTTCCCACATATTCGTGGGGTGTGCCTCCTGTAGTGGCCGATTTTATACGCGAGGTGACCTTTGGTAAAAACGCTCTGATGGCGCGGCACTATATGGTGACTACCTGTGGCGACGATATGGGCCGTGCTGACAGACAATGGCGCAAACTGCTTGGCCGGAGAGGGATTACCGGCGAAAGTGCGTATTCGGTGCAGATGCCGAACACGTATGTGTGTATGAAGGGTTTTGACGTAGATTCCCCGGAGGTAGCGCGCGCCAAGATTGAGTCGGCGCGTACACGGGTTGAGGCGATTGCCGGGTCGATTATTAGCCGTGGCAGGGACATGCTTGTGCGAGGTTCTTTTGCCGGGCTTAAGACAGGTGTGGTATACCCGTGGTTTGTTCGTTTTGCGATGTCGCCTAAGCCGTTTGGCGTGACAGAGGTATGTCGGGGCTGCGGGGCTTGTGCAGGAGCCTGCCCTATGGGTAATATATCTATGGTGGCAAGGGGTGAAGGCGTTTGTCGCCCGGAGTGGGGAGATAAGTGCGCCATGTGCCTTCGCTGTTACCATATGTGCCCGCATGGCGCGGTGTCGTATGGCTCGAAAACGTACGGCAAGGGACGGTATACAATGATGATGGCGGAACTTCCCGATAGAAAGTCCCGCCGTTAAGAGGTGATTATCAGATATTACTCTTGGAGGATCAGCGTTCGCTCCAACTTCCGAAAATCGATTTCTTGAATTTCGCTTTGTGGGCAACGGCTTCTTCCGAGCCGTACTCTATGGCGCGGTCAAAGTATTCGATTCCCTTTTTTATGTCGGGCTCGGTGCCTCGGCCGAATGCGTAAGCCACACCAAGGGCATTCAGCACCATGGCGTCGAGTGGTTCCCATATTTCATCTAAAATGTTCTCTATCTCGGCAAGGTGCGCGAATGCCATTTCGTCGTCCTGAATGGTGCCGAGTCCGTCCTGATAAAGAATGGCCAATTCGGCAGCCGGTCGCCAGCGTTCGTCTTCGTCGGCATTGAGGTAGGCCTCGTTCAGCCATCTGAAGGCCTTGGCATAGTCGCGGGCAACGTTTCCGCGTCCTGTAAAATAGAAGTTGCCGAGCTGGAACTGTGCCGATACCCATCCGGCATCTGCTGCAATCGTATAGTACTCAAATGCCTTGTCGAGGTCTTCTTCCACACCCATGCCTGTGGCGTACGACACAGCCACGTTGTAGGCTGATTTGAGGTCGCCAAATTCCACCGCTTTCTTATAATAGCTGAATGCCTCTTCTTCACAGTCCTCGTACTCGTCCTGCAGGTACTTGCCGTAGTCGTTGCATACGAGGGGGTTGCCTCCGTCGGCAACGTGCTTGAAGTATGCCTCGTAGGCGTGCTCGGATATGTTGCTGTGGTCAGATTCGTAAATGGTGCGGAAGTTGCCGAATCCGTAGAGAATGCCATCGTCGAAGGCGTGCTCGAAGTAATTGGCAGCCAAGGGGTATGCGAAAGCATTGTATTCTTCCACGCTTTTGAATTGTTTGGCTGCTTCCGGCTCGAATATGAGGTAGTCGCCCCAGAACAGTGCGTTGCCTATCATAAACAGGCAAAAACCGTTGCCGTGCTGGGCTTCGCACAGCACTTCTGCAAAGGCATCTCTTTCTGAGGCAAACGGCATTTTGCGCTTTACTCCCGGGGTAAGTTCGCCGCAACGCATGGCTGTCAGTACTCCTATGGCGCTGCCTTTCAGCACACTTTCCTTGATGAGCTTTGCTGCTTTTTCTGGATCTTCTTCAAATCCTGCTTCTTCCCATACGTAATCGCTGCCAAGATGGCAGCGGCCGAGAAGGCATATGGCGTCGGCATCGCCTTCGTTGACGGCTTCATTTATCAGTTGGTAGCCTGCGCGTATCTTCTCGCGGTCGAAGCTTTTCCAAATCAGGTCGATGGCCTTAGATGTTTTTTCGCTGAACATACTCTTATAGTTTGTTTGCCAGGTTGTTAAAAAATTCTTCTACATCGAATTCATCCCACTCCGGGCTTATATCAGGTGCTTTGCGCTCATTGTAGTAATCGGCAAACCATTGCTGTACGTCATCGAGATTACATACAATCCGTCTAAAGCCGCGCCTTATGCCGGTTTCTTCGTCATCGGTCTGAAATTCGACTTGGTATCCGTCGGCTTTCTTACATGCTTCTAAGTAACCGTTCTGGGCGCTTTCGGTCTGGAGCATCACGCTGTCGATTTCGCCGTCGCATAGCTGTTCGATGGCAGCAAGCACATCGTCAAAGTCGAAGTGTTTGAATTCATCGTTCCCTGCATATAGAATATAAGGCTCGATTTCTTCTTGCGCTCTGCGCAGCCATTGTTTTTCCCAGCCTATTACGAGAGGGGGTATCTGTGAATGCTCGAAAAGCGAGCAGAGCATGGCTTCGCCCCGACTCTTGGTACAGTTTGTTTTGATGTAACGGGTGTGCGTGCCGTCGTTTTCGGTAAAGTATATGGCGGCAAATGGCACGTCGCTGTTCGGGTCGTATCCCCATCTCATATATTTGGCACTTCCTTCGTGCAACTTTAACGGAATGCAGCATTGAAGTTCTACATATGTGTGGCTCGACTGGGCGCGCGCGACAGCTTCAGCAATCAGTTCGGGTGTGATGATAGATGTGCGGTCGCCGTTGTCGCCGTATATCAGCACAAAATTTGCCGACTGCTTTTCGAATGATTTGGAGAATCCTTTCATATACCGTTTTTGATCTTTTTCGGAGGGCGTTCAACAGATATTATCAGACACCCTCAAAAAAAGAGCCGACAAATTGCCGACTCTTTTTTATCTTAGAATTAACTATGCTTATTTGCTGCCAAGGTGATCCGACACAGTGAGGTGAAGGCGACCTTTGGCACGGCGGCGTGCAAGTACTTTACGGCCGTCGGCTGTTGCCATTCTTTCGCGGAAGCCGTGCTTGTTAACTCTTTTACGGTTAGAGGGTTGGAATGTTCTTTTCATTGCCTATGTTGATTTTTCGATTTATTTCCACTCTTTTCGGAGCGCAAATTTAGGAATTTTTTTTCATTCCTGCAAACTTTTACGCCCTTCCGAACCGTGTTTTTTGAGAACTATACGGCAGGGGTGGCTGCAACGATGGGTTTGGCCTCCCAGCCAAGCGCGCTTGCGCCGAGCACTGCGGCGTCTGCTTCCTTGAGCTCGCTGAGTATGACTTTGGGCTTGCCCTTGAACATCGACAGCATGTTTTTGTCCATGGCTTCTTTGAGAGGACGCATAAGCATGTCGCCGCTCTTTGCAAGGCCGCCGAAGAGTATGAATGCTTCAGGCGAGGAGAATACCATCATGTCGGCCATTGCTTCTCCGAGCAGGGTGCCGGTGTATGTGAAGATGTCCTTGGCAATCTGGTCGCCCTGTACGGCGGCGTCGTAGACGTCCTTGGAAGTTATTTCTTCCACAGGTATGTTGCGCAGGAGCGACGGCTCGGTGCGTATTTCGAGAAATTCGCGAGCGCTGCGTGCAACGCCGGTTGCAGAGCAGTATGTTTCGAGGCAGCCGGTGCGTCCGCAGCCGCACAGACGGCCGTTGTTGCGCTTGATAATCACGTGGCCGAGTTCGCCTGCAAGACCGTCGTGTCCGTATACTACCTGTCCGTTGATAACTATGCCGGAGCCTACACCGGTGCCGAGAGTTATCATGATGAAGTCTTTGAGGCCGCGTGCCGCGCCATATGTCATTTCTCCGAGGGCGGCCGCGTTGGCGTCGTTGGTGATGGCTACGGGTATTCCGAATTTCTCGCTCACGAGCTGGGCCAGCGGCAGGCTGGGCCAGGGAAGGTTCACGGCGTTGTCGATTCGGCCGGTGTAGTAGTTGGCATTGGGTGCGCCGATGCCGATACCTTGTATCTTGTCGGTGGCATCGTTGGCATCAATCAGACGGCTGGCCTCAGTGTGCAGTTCTTCGAGATAG
>ERZ778516.3001-NODE-3001-length-10410-cov-4.211492_pt1 | contig 10410 bp, 7 predicted proteins | sample MGYA00510342_ERZ778516 | MGnify/ENA primary metagenome ERZ778516 (study PRJEB29527, sample SAMN07138961) | mouse gut metagenome | material: feces | host: mouse | place: China:Nanjing | collected 2016-01-25 ...
TTCCTCCTCATCAAAACTTTTTAATTCGGTGACAAGGCTTGATAGCATGGAACCAATCTCGCCCAGGTCTTTAGTGCGCACATTCTCCAGTGCATTCTCGGAGAAATCCGCCATTTTTTTCTGTGCGCCCGCGCCGAACTGCAAGATCATCTGGGAGTTATTAAGGTCGATTTTCTCGGCGAAATCATCCACCATCTGTCTCTCCTGCGGTGTCAGGGAACTCTCGTCAAAAACAGGTTTTTGTAATTCCTCCGGAACATCAGCCTCGGCTTTTGCAGGGGGCTGCGGTTCATCGGCGAACGGCTCAAATGTGAGAGTCGGGGTTGCTTCGAGATCTTTTAATAAATCTTCTGTCATTGTTTTGCCTCCATAAATAAAGATTTTTTGATATAAGTGTTTTCGTGATTTTATACAAAGCAGAAACTGTTTTTACATTTTATCAAATGCGCCCTTGGTCAGACCCTCCTGTGCAAACATAGTCTGTAATACAGAAATATCAGTTGAGATATCAAGAGCGTCATCCTCATAAAGGCTGTCAAGCAGTGTTTCAAATGCGTAGATAATGGTTTCCAGTGTGGATTCAATCTCCTTCTTGGCAGATTGGATATTGTCGCCCTTTACACTCTGCGCTTCGAAGTCCTTGTAGGCATCTACAAGTTTTAAGGTGGTTGGCAGATAGTAATTAATAAATTTATCAAGATCATCCACCTGCTCCGGATGAAGCTCAATGCGGGCGTAAATCTTTCTGATAATCTCCTCGAGATGGTCAAGTTTTGCGGAGATAACCTCGCCGGGGATGGCGGCGTTTGCCTCGCGGATTTTCGTCAGGTACGAATCGCCCGCGGAGAGCACTTTGATAACCTTTGGCGGAAGAGAGGCTCTCCCGGCATTCCCGGCGGCTTTGTTTTCCGCGCCGGAATTTAAAGGAGTATCCTGGCTGGATTTTTGTTCAGCACGGTTTTGGCTTCCCGCATCGTTTCCGGAAATATTCTGCGGGGGTGTGCTGTCCGTTCCATAGTTGGCTGCCTGTATGTCGATGCGGTTGCCCGCGCGCTTTTTTTCCAACTGTCTCGCCAGATAGGCGTTCTGGACTTTTAAGTACTGGTCGTAGGTAGCACCGTTTAACATTACACAGGTCTGCTGGTCGTCGATATGCCCTTCCGGGAACATGCCGAGCGCGATCATCTTGCGCAGGTCTTTAAGCACAAAGCGCTGCGAGCGCCCGATATGGGAAGAGAGCTCCTTGATCGGGCAGTATGCTCTCCCGCGAAGCTGGCGGACATACTGGTAAAAACGGTGGATGCGGTGCCTGCGTTTAGTGCCGATGATTGTCATACCCCCGGAAACCAAAAAGCCGGGCACGACGAGAGAAGACATCAAGGTATCATATGTGTGGTAGGAGAGATCACCCGACCCGGAAAAAAGGTTGAACATCATGAATAACATCATGCAGGTTGCAAGGCCAAGCCATCCAAATACTGACAGGAGGATGCCGGAAACACGCCCTTTCGGATTGCGGCTGATCGGTACCAGCTCAGCGGGGGAATGGGCGCTGTGGGCGGTAGCTGCCCTATTGGTATAACCGGGGTTCTGCCCTGGCATCCTGAAAGTGTTTTCCGAAAAGTTTCCGCCGTTTTGGTTTGTCTTCTTCGCGGCAGAACCGCCAAAAAAGCCGAATGCCTCCGCAGCCTCGCGCAGTTTGCTGGAATAGCCCTGGTAACTGTGATGTCCATGCCCGTTTGATGAGCCGTGGGCTGCCCCGTGCCCGCCTCCGTGTTTCCTCGCTTCTTCTGCCGCCTGCCTTCTGCGCTCCTCCGCGGCTTTGCGCCTCGCCTCAATCGCCTGCCTGCTGTTGTAGCGGGCGCGCTCCGCCTCAGCCTGTGCGGCCTGTCTTCTCGCTTTGTAATCCGCGCGCATATCGCCGTTTACAATTTCGCCGTCGATACGCTCGAGATCTTCCGCTGTTGTTTCCTGATTGTCATACTGCTGATAGAAACGGTTTTGGCTTGTGCCGATCTGGGCGATCGAAGTGTTGACGGCGGTGGTAATATTTTTATTCAATTTTGAAAAATCTGACGTGGCCAGTGCGTCCTGCACGGCTTTTTCAATATCAGATGCAAGATCAGAATTGTACATGGCAAACCCCTCGTTTATGGTATGTTTTGTGGTAGTGCGGAACGTGCTGCCATATCCGCGTTTCTGTAAGGATTATAGCGCAAAAGAAAATGGTTTGCAATCAGAATTCAATTATTATAATCAATTTATAATTTTACCCGTTATTTATGAAAATTTCCTGATAAGAATTGCGAAGCCTGACAGATTGTGTTATAGTAAGGAAAGATTTTTGGGAAAAGAATTAAGAAGGGGTCTTAAATTATTTAACCTGTCAATTGTAAAAGGTGGGGAATAAGTCCCATCTGATATGCGAGGGCAGCATTGGGATATAATTTCCTTTGATTTTTGGAATGGGGGCAGTATATTTTATGGCAGATAAGTTATCGGGGTTAATCGAAACATGTTACGGGATGGCTGCCGCAATCAATGCGGCGGGGATCGGCGTGGATGAGCGCATGAAATTGCAGGCGACGGCGCGACTGGATTTTTTAAAATTCCTTACCTACCTGGCCTACACGGAGGGGGATATCACGAAGGGGGAGCTTGATTTTATCAACAGGACGCTCGGCTACCATTTAAAAAAGGAAGACCTTGTGCAGCTTCGTTTCAGCGAGCGCACCGCCATGCCGGAATTTGCAAGGACGGTACCGCGCGCACTGAAATTCTTTGTGCTGGCGGATGCCGGGAACAAAATGAAGGATGAGGTATACCGCAAAAAGAAGGCAATTACGTTAGTTGAAACTTACCGCCTCCTCGGGCAGACCTATATTGCGCAGGATGAAAAATGCACGGAAAAAGAGATAAAGCTTTTGTCCGCCTATATGAAAATGCTGGAGGATTTTTTAAAGGAATATGGTCTGTTTCGCAGGAACGCACATATCGAGCCGATTTTGCCGGTGATTGACCGCAGGTCAGAAAAAAGGGAGTATTCATCCCTTGTGGGAGAAGGGAAGGGGGAGAAAAAGAAGGAGAGGGAAGAGGAGGAAGCAAAGGAGGAGGGCGTGGAGGACATGCTGGCGGAACTGAACGCCCTGACGGGGCTTTCCTCGGTAAAACATGAAGTGAACCATCTGGTCAACCTGATGCAGGTGGCAAAGCTGCGCCGCGAGCAGGGGATGAAGGAGCCTTCTGTTTCCAAACATCTTGTATTTTCAGGCAATCCCGGAACCGGAAAAACCACTGTGGCAAGGCTTTTGGCAAAAATTTACAAATCCCTCGGTATCCTGTCCGGAGGACAGCTTGTGGAGGTGGACCGCGGGGGGCTTGTAGGCGGATATATCGGGCAGACGGCGGCAAAGACAGCGGATGGGGTGGACGAGGCAATCGGCGGGATTTTGTTTATTGACGAGGCTTATGCCCTTACAGTGGGCAAGGTTGAGGGGGACTTCGGGCAGGAGGCTGTCGATACGCTGCTTAAAGCGATGGAGGATAACAGGGATTCGCTGATTGTGATTGTGGCGGGCTACCCCGACCTGATGGAAGAGTTTTTAAGTTCGAACCCCGGCTTGCGCTCGCGTTTTTCCCGCTTTATCACGTTTGAGGATTATACCCCGGGTGAACTTTTTGATATCCTGCTTGCCATGTGCAAAAAGCAGGAGTATGTGCTTTCCGAGGCGGCGGGGGAATTTGTAAAGGGACTTTTAAAGGAGCGCTGCGACAATAAGCCGGATAATTTTGCCAATGCCCGCGATGTGCGCAATCTTTTAGAGCGGGCGATCACAAACCAGGCGGCGCGCGTGATCGAGAGCAAAAAGGCGGATTATGATACATTGGCAAGGCTTGAGCAATGCGATTTTGAGGGCATCCGTTTATAAAAATATGAAGAAATTATGAATAAAATATGAATTTAGGAAGAAAAGCTTTTATTTTTGGGTGAACTGTGTTATAACTGTCTACGCAACCCGCCGTGCAACAGGAAAAAATATATTGCAGGCGGGCGGTGGCATATTTATGGAAACGGAAACCGGAACAGAGAGGGAATGAAAATATGGGCAGAGGATTACAGAGAACTTTGGCATTGCTGCTTACGGGGGCGCTCCTTGCCTCGTGCGGGGGTAAGAAGGAGGATAATGAACTGGAAAGGCTTTCGGGTAGCGCGGTTGAAGCCCACTATAAAGGTGTGGAATATGAACCTTACGACACGTCGGTGTCACAGGAGGAGATTCAGGCGAGGATTGACAGCTTTGTGGATTCGCACGCGCTCTATGTGGAGATTACAGACCGTGACGATGTCCGCGACGGTGATATCGCCAATATCGACTATACCGGTTATATGGATGGCGAGGCATTTGAGAACGGAAGCGATACAGATTATGACCTGACCATCGGTTCCGGTCAGTTTATAAGCGGTTTTGAGAGCGGCTTAATCGGTGCAAAAGTGGGCGAAACAGTGGATGTGGAAGCCACGTTCCCCGACCCGTACAAGAATAATCCGGATTTTTCCGGAAAGAAGGCAGTTTTTACCGTGAAGGTAAATTCCATCAAGCAAAAGCAGGAGGTGGAGCTGACTGACGAGCTGGTTGCCGCAAATACGGACTATGCGACCGTGGCGGACTACAGGGATTACATTGAGGAGAGCCTGCGCACGCAGAAGGAAACCTACGCCAAGAGCAGCAAGGAAACCCTTGTGATGAAAAACCTGATTGAGCAGACTGAATTTACCGGGATTGAGCAGGAAGATATCGACAGCTACTATGAGAGTTCGCGCAGCTACTACAGCAACTTAGCCCAGGTTTATGAGAGTACTTACGGGTACTCGTTCGCCATGTTTATCCTTTATTTCTTCGGCTGTTCGAGCGAGGAAGAATACGAGGAACTTCTCCGCGAGCAGGCTGAATTTGAGGTTAAGAGGACACTGATTCTCTATTATGTGATTGACAAGGAGAACCTCACATTGTCCGATGAAGAGTATGCGGAGGCAATGGAGCGCTACGCGACGCAGTACAATGTGACGGTGGAGGAACTAAAAGAGCAGGTGGAGGAACCTAAGATCCGCATGCTGGCACAGCAGGAGAAGGCGGAACAGCTAATCTATGACAGTGCCGTGGCGGTGGAAAAAGAGTAGGGCATAAAAGTGTCAGGGCAGGTTTTTTTGGCGGTGTGCTGTCTGCCGCAAGAAGTTACAGGTTTTAACAGCGTGAAAACAGCACAGAAAGAGGGATGATATGAAGAAAAAATGGCTTGCAGTGTTACTCTGTGGATGTCTTATATTTACCGGGTGCGGCTCGAGTGATGACGGGGAAGAAACTTCGGGGGGCGACGGGAACAAAGGCGAGAGCGGTTCGCTGATTTCCGGGAACAAGAATAATTCCACAAACGGGCAGGAAGACCCTGGCAGCGCGACTAAGGCACCGGATTCCTCAGAAACCGATAAGGATGGGGAAGACGCGCAGACGGGCGCATACTGGCACCCGCAGGGCAGTGTTGTACTTGGGCAGTATGTTGGGATTTCGGTGGACAAAGTTGTACCTGAGGTAAAGGACGAGGATGTCCAGAGTGAGATTGATTATCTGCTTGACCAGAGCAGCGAGCCAAAAGTGATTGAGGATCGCAATGTTGTGGAGAGCGGGGACTATGTCTGCGTGGACTACACACTCTGGGTGGGCGGCGAGCAGGTGGATGAGATTACCGACGAATATCTGACGGTCGGAAACGGTTACTATGATTTTGAGGAGAGTTTAGTCGGTGCATTTATCGGTGAGTCAAAGACAACCGAATGTGAAGTCCAGGATTACGCGCACAGCGAGTATGTGGGGCAGACCGGGACTTATATTGTGAATATCAAATCGATTAACGAATTGATAGTTCCGGAGCTGACGGATGCGTTTATTGCCGAGAAAACGGATTTTGATACGGTGGAGGCGTACCGCCAGGATATTTATGATACTTTGATGGCTGAGGCAACAGAGGATGCAAAAAGCAAGGAGAGGGTTTCCGCGTTTGAGAAGATCATGGAAAATTCGACTTTTTCCGGGATCAGCGATGCGGATATCCAGTCCTATGTTGATGAGACCATTCAATTCTATGAGCAGTATGCTTCGATGTGGGGGATGGATGTGGAGTCCATCGTTTCCCTGTTTTACGGAACATCCTACGATGAGTTCCTTGTGCTTGCGAAGGAGGACGGGGAGTATGCGGTTAAGCAGTACCTGATCCTCGATGCGGTAATCAAGGATGCTGATATTAAACTGACGGATGAGGAATACACAAAGGCTCTGGCGGAATATGCGGCGGAAAATGATTTTTCAACCCCGGAGGAAGTGGAAGAAACTTATTACAAGGAAGACCTTGTGGAGCAGTTTTTGCGGGACAAGGCATATGATATGATTGTGGATTCGATGATTGTCAGCTAGTATAAAAAACACCCCGAAAGTCCCACAAACCGGGAGCCGGGGTGTTTTCATGTAAAAAAAGGTTGCTTTTTGCCTTTTGGTTGATTATAATAAATATAAGATGTTAAAAGGATTTAGCATTTGGGGGATGATTATGGTATCTGTAAAGGATATTGCGGCGCGATGTAATGTTTCCGTTGCGACAGTCAGCAAGGCGCTAAACGGGTACAGCGATATCAGCAAGGAGAAGAGGGACTACATCAATGCTGTGGCAAAAGAAATGGGATATTTCCCGAATGCCGCGGCGATTGCACTGAAAACAAACCGCACGTACAATATCGGCATCCTGTTCTTAGATGCGGCGAATAACGGGCTGACGAACGAACATTTTGCCAGGGTATTGCAGGGGGTGAAGGAGGAAGCGGAGTCGAGGGGGTACGATATCACATTTATCAACCACCATATCGGTGCGAGGACAATGACTTATACGGAACACTGTTATTACCGCGGTGTGGATGGGGTGGTGATCGCATGCATTGATTTTGATGAGCCGGAGATTATTGAGCTTGTCAACAGCAAAATACCGGTTGTGACCATCGACCATGTGTTCCACAATATCACTTCCGTGATCTCGGACAATGTCAAGGGGGTGCGCGACCTGGTGCTGTACGCTCACAGTATGGGGCACCGAAAGATCGCGTTTATCCACGGGGACGATTCGTCCGTTTCGAGGGATCGGCTGGCAAGTTTTTACCGCACGCTTGACGAGCTTGGCTTAAAGGTGCCGGAGAGTTATGTGTTAGTTTGTCCTTACCGCGATGCAAAGACGGCGGCGCAGAGGACAAAGCAGTTGCTTGCACAGAAGGATATGCCGTCCTGCATCCTTTATCCGGATGATTTTACTGCGGTCAGCGGGATCAGTGTGATCGAGCAGGAAGGTTTACATATCCCGGAGGATATCTCGGTTATCGGTTATGACGGCAACAGCTATGCGCGGGCGATGGAGCCGGCATTAACCACGCTGGCGCAGGATTCGGAGGTGCTTGGGCGTTCTGCGGCAAAGCACCTGATCCAGATGATTGAAAAACCAAAGACAGCGCTTGTGGAGCGCGTGGTTGTGGAGGGAAAGGTTCTTGCCGGCCGCTCGGTTAAAAAATTGTAGGAGGCACAGCCCTGTGGATGGCGGATAACGGCAGGGCTTCTTTTTATTTTGGTGGGGGATAAAAAAGGTGATTGAAGAATTGAGAAAAATATGGTATAATATCGTCAGATATTATACCAGCGCTGATTTGCGTCCGACCAGAGGGAGGACAATTTCTCTGGCAAATCATGTGCATCCCCCGGAGGGAACATGTCGGAAGGACATGGTATAATATCGTCAGATATTATACCATCGCTGATTCGCCGTCCGACCAGAGGGAGGACAATTTCCATGGCAAATCATGTGCACGCCCCGCAGGGAAACATGTCCGGAGGACATGGTATAATATCGGTAGATATTATATCAGCGCTGGCATCCCCCGAAGGATATGATTGTGCGAATCCTTTCGGAGGGAATGTGGACGAAGGACATTTTATAATGGAACCGGGTTTATAAGGAGCTGTCACCAGAGGGTGCCGCAGGGCATTGCAGGAGTAACGGACGGAATTTGGATGAGAGATAGCTGCGGCATGACCGTGGGTGTGAAAGGAGCGGGATATGCAGATCGATGAAAAAATGATGAGGGAACTGGGTAGTGCCGGTATTAATATGGAAGAGGTATTGGAGCGCTTTATGGGAAAGCAGGATATGGTTATCAAATTCCTGAAGAAATTCCCGGCGGACCCAAATTATGAGCTGCTTGAAAAGGCGCTGGAAAATAAGGATGAAAAGCAGGCGCTTTCAGCTTCCCATGTTTTAAAAGGTGTGTCCGGAAATCTTTCGATGAACGTGATGCATCGCCTGTTTTCAGAGCAGATTGAATATATCCGTGGGGATAACTGGGAAGATGTCCTCAATGTGATGGAGGAAATCCGCAAAGAATATGAGAAAGTGGTGGAAGCGCTTAAAAAGCTGCCGTAAATACCAGTGCGCCGGAGTATGGGAGTTGGGGAATATTACTAGGAGGAACCGTTATGGCAAAGATTAGGACAAGATATGCGCCGAGTCCGACTGGAAGGATGCATGTGGGAAATCTGCGCACTGCACTCTACGAGTTTTTGATTGCGAAGCATGAGGGCGGGGATTTTATTCTGAGGATAGAGGATACGGATCAGGAACGCTATGTGGAGGGTGCGGTTGATATTATCTACCACACTATGCAAAAGACCGGGCTGGTTCATGACGAAGGACCGGATAAAGACCGGGGCTTTGGACCATATATTCAGAGTGAGCGGCAGGCGACAGGTATTTATTTAAAATATGCGAAGGAACTGATCGAGAAGGGTGAGGCATATTATTGTTTCTGTGATAAGGAGCGCCTTGCAGGTTTAAAAAGTGTTGTTTCCGAGGATGAGGAAGGCGAGGCAAAGGAGATTACAAAATATGACAAACACTGCCTGCAATTAAGCAGGGAGGAGATAGAGGCGAACCTTTTGGCGGGAATGCCATATGTTATCCGGCAGAATATGCCGCTTACCGGCACAACCTCCTTTACGGACGCGATTTACGGGACAATCACGGTCGAGAACGAGGAACTTGACGATATGATTTTAATTAAGTCGGACGGTTTCCCGACGTACAATTTTGCGAATGTAGTGGACGACCATCTGATGGGAATCACCCATGTGGTGCGGGGCAATGAGTACCTGTCCTCGACACCTAAATACACGAGGCTCTATCATGCCTTCGGCTGGGAGGAGCCGGTGTATATCCACTGCCCGCTGATTACGAACGAGGAGCACAAGAAGCTGGCAAAGCGCAGTGGGCATTCCTCATTTGAGGACTTGCTTGAGCAGGGTTTTGTGACCGAGGCCATTGTTAATTTTATTGCGCTGCTTGGCTGGAGCCCGGCGGGCAACGAGGAAATTTTTTCGCTTGAGGAGCTGGTTAGGGAATTCGATTACCACAATATCAGCAAGTCACCGGCTGTTTTTGACATGCAGAAACTCCGCTGGATGAATTCGGAGTATATTAAGCGCATGGACGATGAGGTCTACTATGCGATGGCAATGCCGTATATTGACAGGGCTGTAAGCCGCGACTGCGACAAAAAGCTGATTGCCGACCTTGTGAAAACGCGCATTGAAACATTCTGCGATATCGCGGGTCTGGTGGATTTCTTTGAGGAACTGCCAGAGTACGATGTGGAAATGTTTACGCACAAAAAGATGAAGACCAATTCAGAAAATTCGCTTGTGGTATTAAAGGAGCTGCTGCCGCGCTTTGAGGAACTTTCCGATTATTCGGTCGGGGGAATCGAAGGGATTCTTGCCGAGTACATCGCAGAGAAAGGGATCAAGAACGGTCAGGGACTCTGGCCGGTGCGGACGGCGGTTTCCGGCAAGCAGTCAACACCGGGAGGGGCATACGAAATCATGCATATCCTCGGGAAAGAGGAGAGCCTCCGCCGCATACATTTGGCGGTGGAAAAGCTTGAAGCATCGTGCCAGTAAGTGGTGCGCCGGGCGGGGAACTTACCCTGCCCGGCACTTGCGGAGAATATCCTTTAGTATTTCTTATTTGTTAATTTTTGGATAAATGTAAAAATTCTATATCTTCGTGAAACTGGCTGCGGTTTAAGCGCTCCATCGTTTGTGCTCTTGGCGCTAAACACGAAACCAAAAATCTGTGAATTCTGTAAAATGCGCTTCTTATGGATGGAGTTTAGGCTGATAATCCTGTTTTGGACATCGGAGCGCAAAATAGTCTGTGCTACACTCTTGTTATATTCCTGCGCTTTGGATGCAATATCAGGAGTGGTCATAAATATCTTATTATCGCTTTTGGGCTGTCTTGATGGTTACGGATAATTCCGCATTCTTT
>ERZ778516.3003-NODE-3003-length-10403-cov-4.638578_pt1 | contig 10403 bp, 9 predicted proteins | sample MGYA00510342_ERZ778516 | MGnify/ENA primary metagenome ERZ778516 (study PRJEB29527, sample SAMN07138961) | mouse gut metagenome | material: feces | host: mouse | place: China:Nanjing | collected 2016-01-25 ...
TGATGACTCAATAGATTTCAGCAACGGTTATCAGGACTGTTTCAGAAGAGTCCGGAAACCGTTGCTATGAGGATTTTTATAAACCATTGATAATCTGTGTAAAACAGAATAATAAAATAAGACAACAGGTATGCAGAAAAAGTGGCAATTCTTGTTTTCTCTGGCCTTTGGGGCCATCTGGATGTTGTGTCTTTATTTTACGTTTGACGCCACATTGTCATTGACGCAACTTCATTTGTCTGATGGCATGACAGCCTATTCCCCCTTGGTTGGTTCATTGGTGCTCACTGGCCTGCTGCTGCTCCTACAGCGTTTGGTACAGCGCTTCACCCGTTTCCGCCAGTCTTGTTTTTTGCTCACTTTTTTTCCTTCAACAGCAGCCCTTGTGCTGCTCACTTCCTTTGTCTCAGGTGTATCCTTGTTTGCCGTCATAGTCACGTCCGTGCTTGCATTTGCCTGGTATGTGATGGCTGTCATGGAATCGTTTCGTCATGAAAATGTTGTGGTGCGGCCTTTGAAGGCTGCATCGTGGTTTGGGCAAATTCTCCTGTTTTTCCTGCTTGTATTTTATATGGGAGCGATGGGCAATAGTAAGGATGTATACCGTTATGAAGTTCAGACAGCTCGCCTGCTCCGCGCCGGACATTACCATGAAGCTCTGGAAGTGGGAAAAACATCTTTGGCTACCACGCAGTATCTCACGGCGATGCGTGCTTATGCCATGGGAAAAATCGCAAAAAGTTTGGGAGACCAATTGTTTCATTTTCCTTTGCCGGAAAACAGCGGTAGCCGTTCGTTGCTGTTGTTGCCGTCAGACAGTTTGTCCTTACTCTTTTCGTCCGACAGTCTCTACCGTTTGCTCGGTGTTCCCCCGTATGATGGCAAGCAGTCTCCGACCGATTATTTGGCTGTAGCGGCCAAACGGCATTCAGATGGGGCTGCAGGAGACTACTATCTTTGTGCCCTGCTGCTGGATAAGCAATTGGAACGTTTTGCCACAGAACTGCAGCAGTTCTATGTCATTTCCGACACTGCGGCTTTGCCTGCCCATTATGCCGAAGCACTTATACTTTATAACCGCATCCATCCCAATCCTTCAGTCATTTATGAGAATGCCAATATAACGGCGAATTATTTGGACTTCAAGGAAAAAGGCCGCTCAATATCTCGGAGGGAACAACGCAGCAATCTTCTGAGGCGTGAATATGGAGATACTTATTGGTGGTATTATTTTTATCATGGCCAATAATGTGTTTTGTTGAAGTATAAGACATGCCGGAATATGCTGTGGCCCGATAACGTGATTTATGCAGGCATAGCAGGGGGAAGATATCGGTATAGGATCAGTTTTGACTGCTCCGGACAGTTTTTCTTATTGCTCTGTGTCACCATTTTCCGGAAGAGCAGATTAATGGTCCTACGGAGGCAAAAATCCTGAAAGAGGAATTTTAACACTATTTGCTTTTGTGTAGAAAATGTTGTATATTTGTATAGCGGAGCGGGACTTTCCATTAGGAAGTCCCGCTCTTTCAGTGTTTTCAGGCCATATTACAGCCGTTTTCCATCTTGTTTTTCCTGAAAAATCTCCGTATTGCAATTTAAATTCCAAGTATTCGAGTTGAAATTCCGATACGGATTTTTTTCACAGTATAGTTTCAAACCTATTTTTTAGCGCCTCTAAGTGTTGTCGGAAGTTAAAAATGTTAAAGTCCTAACGTCATAACCGCTGCTGTCGGTATAAAGAAAGTTCGAGATGTTTCACTTCCTCTTGTTATCCCATAGGTGTCTGAATGCCATGGCAGGATGTCGGAAAATCATGCGGGGACCGGCATAGCGCATTACAAGGCGGATTTTTTTGCGCATGTCGGGTCTGTAGCAGTGGACGGGACAGTGCTGGCAAGTCTGCTTACCGCTTCCGAAGCGGCAGTTCATCAGTCGTTTTTCTGCGTATTCCGCCACTTGCCGGCATTCGGGGCAAAGGCCATTGTCTGCAGAAAAAGACAAGCGATGATATGCCCGACAATAAAGGCGTATCATCGCTTGGACAGTCCGTATTTCTCTGCCTATGCGGGGCGGCAGAGGGGAGTTGGAAATCACTCTGTCACCTCCTCTTCCACCTCTACCGTGCGCGTCACTTTTCGCACAGCTCCAGTGGCTTTAGCCGCTCCCAGGAAAATCGCATCTTTCCGGTCAATAGTAAAACGGCGGAATTTTCCAGGCGTAAGAGTTTTGTGCCCGCCTTGTTAAGGGCTTCTTTGTCCGTAATCCATTGCTCCGCACGGTAAGTCTGTGCCTGGGAGATGTCATCGTACAAGTAACGTATGTTACGCATCTCCACATCGAAACCACTGTCTTTGATTTGGAATATAAGCTGGTAGTAAAACCGCACTCGGTCCATGCTCCATGCCTTGCGCTTGAAGTAGAGGTATTCCTCAATGTTCGCGGCAATGGTACCTGTACCTGCATCGCTCTCGGTGATGCGTGCCTGAGGCAGGTGGTCTGCTCCTTCCACGATGTCCTTTTGAGTATATTGGAGTAGGGCCGCATAAATGTCGGCCTGTGACTTTCCTTTCACCTCGTAATGCTTTTTGAAGTAAACGAAGCCGGCCTCGTTCACAGGTACTGCGCCTGCCAGATACTTTGACGTTTTGTCTTCTTGTTGGGCCATGCAGCCTAACGGCATAATGGCCAGTAATAGCAAGATCAATTTTTTCATGTCGGTTCGGATTTAGAATTTGTTATGCTTTAGTTTTGCAAAGATAAAAATAACTTTTGAATGGCAGCATGTTTGGCTTCCAATCAAAAGTTATTATTTATCCCGTTATGGTCACTCCATAGGTAAGGCCGCCCCGTATTTGCTTCAGCGGCCTTGCAAGAGATGGCTGTTAATGTATTCCTGTATGCGCTCCTTGTAGCTGTCGGAAATAGGAAGGCGCTTGTCTCCAAACACAATTTGACCGCGTTCCATAACACTGATCTTGTTCATGTTGACAATAAATGAACGGTGAATGCGTTGGAAGGTAGGGGTTGGCAAAAAACTTTCTACCGCACGCATCGCCGTGAGCGACAATACGGCTTTTCGTGTGCTTTCAAGATATATTTTGACATAATCCTTGAGTCCTTCCACATAGAGGATGTCATCAAAACGTATGCGAAGGATTTTGTAATCGCTTTTGATGAAAAAAGCATCGGTAGTGGCGGCAGGGATGGTGTCTTCCTTAGGTTGGGGGACGGCAATGCCAGTCCCGCGCGAGAACCACTCGGCTGCTTTGTGGGTAGCCGCCAGAAAATCCGTGTAACTGATAGGTTTCAGGAGATAATCGATAGCATTGACTTTATAGCCGTCTATGGCGTATTGGCTGAAAGCCGTAGTGAATACAATACGGGTTTCGGCATCCAGCATCTGGGCAAATTCCAAGCCGTTGAGTTCCGGCATTTGTATGTCGAGGAATAGAATGTTCACCGGGTGTTCGCGCAGGCCGCTCATGGCTTCCACGGCACTGGAGTAGCTGCCGCAATGCTGCAGCAATGGCGTTTTCTGTACATACGTCTCAAGGAGTTTGACAGCCAGAGGTTCGTCGTCGACAATGGCGCAAGTGAGTGTCATGATGGTACTTGTTATAAGGTTGGTTCAATGGTTATGGCAGATTTGTAAATTGTGTTGTCTTGCGGTGTGATGCCGTATACCCATGTATATCGGCCGGCATAAGTGTGTTCCAACCGTTTTCTTACTTGTTGCAGGCCTATGCCGCCGGGAGTTTTGTCATCGCTGCTTTTGGGGTGATTGCTGTTGGTGCAGATGAATTCTATTTTCCCCTTTGGGGTAGCTGTCAGGTCTATGTGGATGAAACTGGGTTTTGTCGGGTTTATACCATGTTTGAAGGCATTCTCTACGAGTGATATGAAGATGAGCGGACCGACTTTAACGTCTGTGTCCTTTGGAAGTGAAATGTTTAGTTGCACGTCTACAATGTCGGTCAGTCTGATGCGCATCAGTGCGGTGTATGTTTTGAGGAAATCGGCTTCTTTCCGCAGGTCTACGAATGCCGACTGGTTTTCGTAAAGGACATATCTGAGCAGTTGGCTGAGTTCCTGTATGGCCTTTTGCGCCCGTTCGGCGTCAAAGGTTGTGAGTGCATAGATGTTGTTGAGTGTGTTGAGCAGGAAGTGCGGGTTTATTTGGTTCTTGATGTTTTGCAGTTCCGCTTCCTGACGTTCAAATTCCGCCTTTCGTCGTGCTGATTCCGCCTTGTGCCATTGCAGGCTGAGCCTGATGGTCAAGGCCACCAGAGCGATGAACATCAGCGATACGGCGTTGCGCACCTGCATGAAGGTAATGACAAAGGGGGATGGCTTTTTCAAATGCTTGGGGCTGTGGGATAGTCTGCGGAGCATTGTTTCGGATGGCGGAAGCAGTGCCTCGTAATAATCACGGCCGATGATCATCAGGATGACAATGGCCAGATTGATGACTATAAACCGATTGTGTTTTTTTCCGAGTGCGTATTTGGGTACCAGCCAGACGTAGTTGAGGTAGAAAATGACGCATGATGTTATCGGGAAATATAATTGTTGCAGATATCTTATCCAGTCAATGCTGTCTTTGCCTAGCCGGAATACCAGTGGAGAGGCGAACACGTAAATCCAAATGCAGATGTGTATGATGATTTCTGTGTGGCGTTCTATCAGGGAGTTTTTCCCTGACGGTGTCATCTGACTTTGTTTTTTCATAAAAATAATTACCTTGAGAGTACTATACTGTTTCACTTCCGCCGAGCCGGTCTCGCGAAAAAGAGATTTTGCTGCGGGCGGTTCTATACGGGATGCAAAAATACGGGTTCGCCGGCAGATAAATTCTTTCCGAATATGTTTTTTAACAGGTCAATCGACTAATGAGATGATTTTATCGATAAATCAAATGTGGGCAGTGAGGCGTGTCTCCCTGTTTAAGGGATGGGTTGGTTAGACATGCCTTGCTGGAATAAATCATGCCCGGACAAGTGAGGAGGGATGGCTCATCACACTTGTCCGGACGTTGTCAATTGAAATGTGTATGTCGGAGACCGGTTTCACTTGTTTTTGTGGCGGTTGGCCCGTCGTGTGCGTATGTCGGCCTTCTTCTTTGCTGCTCCCGAACCATGTGCTCCGGTTATGTAGGCTTTTTTCTTTGCCTTGGTTTTTACTTTTCCAGCTTGTTGGGCCGGCGCTTTCAGCTTGCTTCCTTTGAAGACAATTCCTCCCGTCATTGCGCGGGATATTTCCTCAGTCGAGGCTTTTCGCATGGGCTGGATTCCTTCAGCAGCCTTGGGCTCGGCTGCGAGGTCGGAGGAGAAAACAGCGTCGTTGTCGGTCGTCATGGTTTTATATGGCGTTTGCGGGTGATGTGTTAATGGTGGAAAAGGCGGATGCCGGTGAAGGCCATCGCCATGCCGTATTTGTCGCAGGTTTCTATCACGTTGTCATCGCGTACGCTGCCGCCGGCTTGTGCCACAAACTCCACTCCGCTGTTGTGGGCCCGTTCAATGTTGTCGCCGAAGGGGAAGAATGCGTCCGAACCAAGACATACGCCGGTGTTTTGGGCTATCCAGGTTTTCTTTTCCTCCCGGGTCAGTACTTCGGGTTTTTCTGTGAAGAACTGTTGCCATGTTCCGTCAGCCAGCACCTCTTCGTAGTCTTCTGAAATGTAGATGTCAATGGTGTTGTCGCGGTCGGCGCGGCGGATATTCGCCACCCATGGCAAAGCCATTACTTTAGGGTGTTGGCGCAACCACCAGATGTCGGCTTTGTTGCCTGCCAGGCGGGTGCAGTGTATACGGCTTTGCTGTCCGGCACCGATGCCGATGGCCTGTCCGTCTTTGACGTAGCATACGGAGTTGCTCTGCGTGTATTTGAGTGTGATGAGAGCTATTTTCAAGTCGCGTCTGGCTTCTTCCGTGAAGTGCTTATTGGCTGTGGGGATGTTTTCAAACAAGTTGTCGCCGGTGAGGTCGATTTCGTTGCGGCCTTGTTCAAATGTCACACCGAACACCTGCTTGCTTTCTATGGGAGCGGGGCGGTAGTCGGGGTTGATTTTTATGATGTTGTAGGTACCTTTTCGTTTGGCCTGCAATATTTCGAGAGCTTCGGGAGTGAAGTCCGGGGCAATGACGCCATCGCTCACTTCGCGCTTGATCATCAGGGCCGTAGCCAGGTCGCAGGTGTCGGAGAGTGCGATGAAGTCGCCGTAGGACGACATACGGTCGGCACCGCGTGCCCGGGCGTAGGCGGTGGCGATAGGTGAGAGTGGCTCTTGGAGGTCATCCACGAAATAAATCTTACGCAGCGTGTCGCTCATAGGCAGTCCGATGGCGGCACCGGCCGGCGAGACGTGTTTGAACGAAGCGGCGGCGGCTACACCTGTGGCGGCTTTGAGTTCGCGCACCAGCTGCCAGCCGTTCAGGGCATCGAGGAAGTTGATGTAGCCCGGACGTCCGCCCAGTACCTCTATAGGTAATTCGCCCTCTTCCATGTAGATGCGTGAGGGTTTTTGGTTGGGGTTGCACCCATACTTTAAGGCCAATTCTTTCATGTTGTATATTGTGGGAGGTTGATGAATGTCAGTTTGTGCAGGCGGAATGAAAGACGGTAGAGAGCATTTTTCCGCCAACTGTTCAGAGGTGCAAAGTTACGAAATGTTTTGAGTTCGTAGCTCTTGTTTGAAAAGTTGTTGGAACAATAATGTGCCAAAACCGAAAAACATCATTTCAGAAAGGCCGTAGCGGTGATTTTTACTTTAACATATTTAACTTTTTGAAACGCTTAGGAGTGTTAAAACATAGGTTGTAAGTAGTGGCGGCGGAAAAGTCCTTATTGGATTTTTAACACCAATACTTGGAATTTGAATTGCAATACGGGGATTTTTGAACAGAAATAGAACGGATTTCTGTACAAAAAGGCTTGAAAGATACAGAAAAAACGGGACTTTCCATTAGAAAGCCCCGCTCTGCTGTTACAAAGATAATATATTTTCAAGCCAAAAGCAAGAAATGTTAAAATGGTACGGATTGATATTTTACCTGCGTAAACCACATTAAAATCCTCTGCCGTTTTTGGCTAAATTTCCGGAATGACAAAGCCAAAAGTCGAACGGGCGCCATCTTCCAAACCGTTCTGTCCCTCTACGGGAATGACAAAGTTATGCGGTTTTCTCAGTGTGTCATCATTTCTTCTGCCAAACGTCTGAATGCACTACGTGCCGGTTTGCCGGTCTCGGTGAGAGGCAGATTGCCGACAGCAAAGATATGGCGGGGCACCTCATACCGTGTAAACAGTCTTCGGCAGAGGTCCTTTATTTCAGCGGCCTTTTCAGGGGCGCCTACATATAATAAGGTCAAAGCCTGACCGAGTAAATTGTCGGGAACGGCCGTTAAATGAAACGGAACATCCAGATGTAACGCCAGCCGCTGTTCCAATTCCTCTATCTGCAATTTAATGCCTCCGGAACACACCACATTGTCACTACGACCGACTATAGAAAAGGTTCCGTCTGAATGAATTTCAGCCAAATCATTGGTTTTTAGTTGATGCACTCCCAATTTAAGTACGTCAACAACCAAGCAGCCGTCTTCAGCCAGCTTCACTTTCACTCCTGGCAGCGGAGTATAGGTTGTCGCAGCTCCGGAACCGCTGAGACGCCGAAGGGCTATGTGTGAAAGCGTTTCGGTCATGCCGTAGGTGCTCCATACTTCATGAGGGAACCGGCGCAGCTTGTCCGCCAGTTCATCACTCACGGCGCCACCGCCTATGAGCAGATGTCTGACCTGACGCAAAAGGGCGGCCTCACGCGGCACTGTAAGTGTCTGCATGACCTGCATCGGTGTCATCGCCACAAAAACAGGCGCATGGTGCAGATGCTTGAAAGGGTGGGCGGAAGGGGCTACGGGCACAAGCCTGAGTCCTCTGACAAAGGCACGCACGGCTACCATTTTTCCGGCTATATACTGTATAGGCATGCACAATAAGGCATCGTTACCGGAAGAGAGTTTCAGAAAGTCGCACGTCATGCGGGCGCTTGCCGCCATGTGCTTTTTTTCAACCATGATAGCTTTAGGAACACCCGTCGAACCGGAAGTATGCACAGTGAGAGTCGGCTCGCCGTTATGCCAAAGATCGGAAAAGTTTTTGACTTCCTCTAAGAAGCGGCGTTGCCGCTCATCGGCATTCCACAGGCTGTCTCCTGAAATATGCAATGTTGTTTGTGGAAAATTCTCCACAAAAAGTTGTCCAGTTCCCAATCCTTGAGGCAAGGGTGGAACGGCGGCATTGCCTCCGCTTTCTTTCTCCATGAGTGCTGCTGTCCATTGGGCTATGGCATTTAATCCTACGTTACTCTCCAATGCACTGGTTACCCAATATGGAATATTTCTGAGACGGGCCTCCGCAATCCATTCCTCCGATCCGCTGAAGCCGCCATGCAATGAAGGCTTCAATATGATATACTGCGGATGGATGACATCGAGCAATGCTTTTTTCCGGTCTGTCCGGTTCACTCCGATCAGTTCCTCATCGAGCGCCACCGGCAGGGACGTGCTGCGGCAAATTTCAGCCATCTTTTCCCACTGTCCGGCACGGATGGGCTGCTCTATGCTGTGAATGTCGTACCGTGAGAGGCGCTCCATTTTGTGAAGAGCCTCCTCCGGTTTGAAAGCCCCATTGGCGTCGACACGCAGTTCCACGGTTTCGCGACTGTATCGCGACCGGAGCCGGTGTATGAGACTCAGCTCGCTCTCGAAGTCTATAGCGCCTATCTTCAGCTTCACGCAGCGGTAGCCTAGTTGCAGTTTCTCTTCCATGCGCGCCAGCATCTCTTCATAATTTCCCATCCACACCAGTCCGTTAATGGGTATTCCTTCCTCGCCACGCGTAAAGGCAGTGTCGTAAAGATGCAGGTAGTTGCCACCGGCAATGGAGGCTTTGAACGAGCGGTCGGCCGTTTCGAGTCCGCACAGGATGGAAGGATAGGAACGCAGGGTTTCAAAATCAATCACCCGTTTTTTTTCGTAGGCGGCACAGAAAACATTCAGCCGCTCCTCGTAATGAATGTCATAGTCGCACGACAAGTCGTAGAGCGGAGCGCATTCCCCTATTCCCAGACAGTGGGGATGCTCTCTGGAGGTGACAACTATATACCACACCCGTCGCTCACGGTAAACACCGCGCGATGTTCCGGCTGGTTGTCTGAACCGGAATGTACGGGGCACGACTTTCACGCGTAGCGCACAGGAAATGTAATTCATAGGCAGTGAGGCTGTGATGGTTGTCAGGGCAGTTTCGGATATTTAGAAAAATCAGGCTTCCGCTTTTCCAGAAAAGCCCGGCCTCCTTCCTGTGCCTCGTCTAACATGTAGTAAAGCATTGTGGCGTCACCGGCCAGTTCCTGAATACCCGCCTGGCCATCGAGTTCGGCATTCAGTCCGGCCTTGATCATACGCAAGGCCAGCGGCGAGCGTTCCAGCATGGTTTCGGCCCATTCCACTACCTCATCCTCTAGTCGTCCGAAAGGCACCACCTTATTGACCATCCCCATGCGTTCAGCCTCTTCAGCAGAATACTGCCGGCAAAGGAACCATATCTCACGCGCTTTCTTCTGCCCTACGATACGTGCCAGATAAGATGCTCCGAAACCGGCATCGAACGAGCCTACTTTCGGACCGGTTTGGCCGAAGATGGCATTTTCGGACGCTATGGTTAAATCGCACATAAGATGGAGCACATGACCGCCGCCTATCGCAAAACCGTTGACCATGGCAATGACAGGTTTCGGCAAAGAGCGGATTTGTTTTTGCACATCGAGCACGTTGAGACGGGGCACCCCGTCACCGCCAACATATCCGCCACGTCCTTTGACATTCATGTCGCCGCCGGAGCAGAACGCCTTGTCGCCGGCTCCGGTAAGAACAACGACACCGATGTCTTGCGCTTCACGGCAATGGCGCAGGGCATCGCTTATTTCCGCTACCGTCAGCGGTGTGAACGCATTGCGGTAGCGCGGTCGGTTAATGGTGATTTTAGCTATACCGTTATAACTTTCAAAGAGAATTTCTTCGTACTGTTTAATCGCATTCCAGGTTCTCATTTCTGTATTTCTTAAAATTTTCTATTTGTTGGCAGGAGTTCCTTGTCCTAATTGCATTTTATTTAGCCATATCCATATGGAACAATACATCTGGCGGTAGTCAGTGATTGATGAATATTTCGAGAATCAACGCTTTATTATCGCTCGCGAATACTCTTCCGGCATTTTCCTCCACCTCTTCCATACTGTGCGCGGAGAGATAATGTAGTCCGTAAGCCTGCGCAATACCTTGGGCCGATGTGTGATGGGAGGCCGCGATATATTTGCTGACAGCCGGCGAGGCATCCAG
>ERZ778516.3004-NODE-3004-length-10402-cov-16.553590_pt1 | contig 10402 bp, 13 predicted proteins | sample MGYA00510342_ERZ778516 | MGnify/ENA primary metagenome ERZ778516 (study PRJEB29527, sample SAMN07138961) | mouse gut metagenome | material: feces | host: mouse | place: China:Nanjing | collected 2016-01-25 ...
CCAACCGTTCAGCCGTCGACCTTATTTAATCGCTCTACCGTCTCTTCTTCTCACGATCAACTTGTTAGAAGCCTTCTTGCTCTTTCTTGTCTTCAGACCGAGCGCTGGCTTGCCCCAAGGTGTAGATGGACCTGGTCTACCGATACCAGTCTTACCTTCACCACCACCATGTGGATGATCATTCGGGTTCATAACAGAACCGCGGACAGTAGGTCTGATACCCATGTGGCGCTTACGTCCTGCTTTACCGATTTTGATAAGGTTATGATCGCCATTACCCACCGTACCGATCGATGCCCTGCAGACGATCGGTACCATTCTCATCTCGCCGGAGGGAAGTCGGAGTGTCGCGTACTTGCCTTCCTTCGCCATCAGCTGTGCACTGTTTCCTGCGGAGCGCACAAGCTGTCCGCCCTTGCCAGGATACAGCTCGACATTGTGTACATTTGTACCTACCGGGATCTCAGAGAGCGGTAAGCAGTTGCCGACTCTGATCTCTGCCTGCGGTCCGTTCATGACCTTCATGCCGTCTGTCAGCCCTTCCGGTGCAATGATATATGCCTTCTGACCATCTTCATAGCAGATCAGGGCAATGTTTGCCGATCTGTTCGGATCATACTCGATACCGATCACTCTTGCCATTATGCCGTCTTTGTTTCTCTTGAAATCGATGATTCTATATTTCTGTCTATTTCCACCGCCATGATGTCTGACAGTAATCTTACCCTGATTGTTGCGCCCAGCATGCTTTTTCTTTGACACACAAAGGGACTTTTCGGGAGTCGTCTTTGTGATCTCAGAGAAGTCTGAACTGGTCATATTTCTTCTCGAAGGTGTATATGGGTTATATTTTTTGATTCCCATGTTCTTTTCTCCTTTACTCTTTTATTATCACACTTGATTGTGTATAGTCTGCATTGTCACAGCCGCATTACAGGAATCTTATAAACCTGAGAAGATCTCGATATCCTTACTGTCCTCTGTCAACTGTACAATCGCTTTCTTGGTCTTTGCAGTCTTGCCGTAAACCATGCCGCGTCTCTTCTTCTTGCCGTCAAGATTCATCGTGTTAACCTTTTCGACCTTTGTTCCCTCGAACATTTTCTCGACAGCTTCCTTGATCTGAGACTTGTTCGCCTCTGTATGAACCAGGAATGTATATTTCTTCTCGCCCATGCCAGCCATACTCTTCTCTGTAATGACCGGCTTAAGGATCACGTCATAATATTTGATATCTGCCATTATGCGTACACCTCCTCGATCGTCTTTACGGCATCTTTAGTGAGGATCACTGTGCCGCCCTTCATAACATCATACACGTTGATCGTGTTTGTCAATGCTGTCTGTACATTTGGCAGGTTTCTTGCTGACATGACAACCTTCTCGTCATTGTCATTCAGGACTACGTACGCTTTTGCCACCTTCAGATTGTCCATGACAGCCTTAAAATTCTTTGTCTTGATCTCATCGAACTTGAGCTCATCGATCACGATCAGCTTGTTCTCCTGAACCCTGCTTGTGAGCGCGGACTTGAGTGCCGCCCTCTTCTCCTTCTTGTTCATCTTGAAAGAGTAGTCTCTTGGCACCGGTGCGAATACAACACCGCCACCTGTCCACTGCGGAGCTCTCGTAGAACCCTGTCTCGCATGACCGGTTCCCTTCTGTCTCCAGGGTTTTCTTCCGCCGCCTGACACTTCAGAACGCGTCTTTGCCTTCTGAGTACCCTGGCGTTTGTTTGCAAGCTGCTGAACGACTGCCATGTGCACAAGATGCTCATTGACTTCCACGCCGAAGATCTCATCGCTCAAGTCGATCGTGTCAACTTCCTTGCCTTCCATATTATAAACAGATACTTTTGCCATCTGTATGATCCTCCTTTCACCTACGCATCTACTCTGGTAGTTTCCTTGAGTGTCACCAGCGCTTTCTTCGGTCCCGGAACAGAGCCCTTCACCAAAAGCAGGTTCTTCTCAGCATCAACTCTTACGATTTCAAGGTTCTGAACAGTTACCTTCACGCAGCCCATATGTCCCGGCATGCCTTTTCCCTTAAATACGCGGCTCGGTGATGAGCAGGCGCCGTTGGAACCCTGATGACGGTGGAACTTGGAACCATGTGCCATCGGTCCTCTGTGCTGACCATGTCTCTTGATCGCGCCCTGAAAACCTTTTCCCTTGGAAACAGCAGATGCATCGATCTTATCGCCTACTGCAAAGATGTCAGCTTTGATCTCATTTCCCAATGCATACTCTTCTGCATTCTCAAACTTAAACTCTCTCAAAAATCTCTTGGAAGAGACACCAGCCTTGTCAAAGTGACCTTTGAGTGCCTTGTTAACACCATGTCTGTGGATGACTTCCTTCCTGCCGCCCTTATCCTTGTTGACGATCTTGTCCTTCTTGTCCACAAAGCCAACCTGAACTGCCTTGTAGCCATCATTTTCCTCTGTCTTGATCTGTGTCACAACACACGGACCAGCCTGAAGCACGGTCACAGGGATCAGCGAACCGTCTTCGTTGAAGATTTGAGTCATTCCGACTTTCGTAGCCAATATAGCTTTCTTCATTTTCTTTTCCTACCTCCATTTGTTCTACAGCGGAGCGCTTGTCGCAAAACGCTCATACTAGTAGAAGGCTTACTTGTTTTTCATTTTGATATCAATATAAACACCAGCCGGCATCTCCAATCTCTGCAGTGCATCGACCGTCTTGGGTGTCGGTGTGATGATATCGATCAGTCTCTTGTGCGTTCTCTGCTCGAACTGCTCTCTGGAATCTTTGTACTTGTGAACTGCCCTGAGGATCGTCACTACCTCTTTCTTGGTAGGAAGGGGAACCGGTCCGCTCACCTGTGATCCGTTTTTCTTTACTGTCTCGATTATTTTTTTGGCAGATGCATCAACCAGCTGATGATCATAAGCTTTTAATGTAATTCTCATTACCTGACTTGCCATAAAAAAAGTCGCCTCCTTTTCGCACTTTTTATGAATAAGTACGACAAGCGGTGACTGTACACTCCTCCGGGTGTGTCATTCAGCTCTCTCATCAGAGCAGCTTCTTCTGCGCTTTCACAACGAAAACGCGCATCTGACACATCGTTTATTAGGCTAGCCCTGCGGCTTAACCTTTGTACAGTGACTTGTCGCCAGTTTCCTAACCGGTCTATGCCGGTTCTTGACATTCGCTCCGCGGAAAACCTGCTCTATGTCTGAATCATCTGACACAAGCAGCAACCTCACGTTTCATCGCTATCATGTCACAGCAATTAGTAGTATATCGTAGCATTTATGCTTTTGCAAGCACTTTTTTATTTTTTGTTGTATTTTTTTTTGTACAATACTGCATAAACGTATTTTTGAGCTTTCTTGATACTATTTCTTAACAGTTTCTATACTGACGGGCCGGATCGTGACCGATATTGATCATTGTAAAATCGGGTTATTATTAGTATACTATAGGAAACGCAGATTTTTGATGTTTCCTATAGCATCGATTTCATTAAGGAATGATTTCAGAATCAGTGTTTCTGTGCACTAAACAATAGATATAGAATAGAAAGGATACCTTGTATTATGTGGATCGCAGACAATTGGAAAGATTATGAAGTTATCGATACCTCCTCAGGCGAGAAGCTTGAGCGATGGGAAAACTATATATTAGTGCGTCCTGACCCGCAGGTGATCTGGAATACCGAAAGGGAGGATGCCCGCTGGAAGAAACCCAACGGACACTATCACAGAAGTTCCAAAGGAGGCGGGGAATGGGAATTTTTCAAGCTTCCCGAAGAGTGGGATGTCCATTATAGCAGTCCAGACAGCCCAGGCCTCACATTTCATCTCAAGCCTTTCAGTTTTAAACATACAGGACTTTTCCCAGAACAAGCTGTCAACTGGGATTGGTTCACTTCTATTATAAGAAAGAAACTCAATAACAATCCCGCTCATGAAGTCAGGGTTCTCAACCTTTTTGCTTATACCGGAGGTGCCACCCTGAGCGCCGCGGCTGCCGGAGCACATGTGACACATGTCGACGCCTCCAAGGGCATGGTCAGCTGGGCAAAGGAAAATGCCTCTTCCTCCGGTCTTTCCAATGCACCGATCCGCTGGCTTGTCGATGACTGTGTAAAATTTGTGGAGCGTGAGATCCGTCGCGGAAATACATATGATGCCATTATCATGGATCCGCCATCCTACGGCAGGGGACCGAAAGGAGAGATCTGGAAAATAGAGGATTGTATCTATCCTTTTCTCGAACTCACTGCCAAAGTTCTGTCCGGGAAGCCGCTTTTCTTCCTGATCAATTCCTACACTACCGGACTACAGCCTGCTGTCCTTACTTACATGCTTGAGTCCGTTATTTCATCAAGATACGGCGGTCATGTCCATTCATCCGAAATCGGTCTGCCCGTCTCGTCAAACGGACTTGTTCTTCCCTGCGGCGCAAGCGGGCGGTGGACCGCAGAATAACCGACAGCGGAATCCGCAAAAGCGGCAGTGTTTTGATACACTGCCGCTTTTCTGTCCCGATCCTGACATTGCCTGTTTTAATAGTAATAATCCATCGATGCAAAGATCGCACCAAATGCTATTGACATAACAATCGCTAACGCGATACTGATCGCAGCCCACACCAACATGGCTTTGAAGTAATTGGACTTACTTTTTTTAGTGTTGGATCCAAATGCCCACACAAAGATCATAACAATACCCACACACGGTATACATGCAATCAGCATAGAAATCATCCAGTCCGCAAAAGATACCGGCTCCTCCAGCTCACTGTCTCCCATTTGATATGGCTGCTGTTGATACGGCTGCTGCTGGTATGGCTGATATGGCTGCTGTTGATACGGCTGCTGTTGCTGGTATGGCTGTTGCTGATATGGCTGCTGCTGATACGGTTGTTGTTGATATGGCTGCTGTTGCTGGTACGGCTGTTGTTGGTACTGTCCCTGCTCACCACTCTGAGTCTGATTGTCCTTGTCAAATAAATTGTTATTGTCCATATATCTCCTCCGATATTCCAATATCTGGAACTGTTAATAAATATGTAAATGTACCATAACCGTAATGATATCACAGGAAAACCGTTTTATGCAACAAGTATCACCAAAAAATCTTTACAATTTTTTAATATTCTAAACAAAATAATCAGGATACGACTCAAAAATCCTTTTCACAACCTCATAGGACAATTTGCGCCTGCGGTACTCGTCGACGACACCTTTGTTGTTCATCGTCCTCGGCCGACCGCCAAACCACTCATCACTGATGCGGATATCGCAGAACTGCCAGATGTACACACCGCTGCATCCTTTGTGCTGGAGGACAGCTGTCAGCTGCTTTTCCAGCGCCTGTGCCTGATACTCCTCCGTCCACTTTGCACAGTGATTGTTCCTGCATCCATAGATCGCACCTGCTCCGATCTCAGTGATCAGAAACGGTTTCCCGCTTCCCTCAGTCTCATTCTGCACCCACTGGTACAGATCATCGAGATATTCCATGGGCGGCGTGTCGTGATACCAGAGTGGATAGATATTGTAGGAGACGACTTCCGGCAGGCCCAGACAAATGTCCGATTTGAACTGGCAGCTCGCCGAGGAGCGCGGTCTTGACGGGTCAAGTGACTTTATGATGTCATACTGCTTCCCGTAACATTCCTTTCCATATGCACTGTGGCTGGCACACTCGTTCAATATACCCCAGATATAAATACATGGGTGATTGTAATGAAGCGGTATCATCTCGCGGATCACTGCCTCCGCCTGGGGTTCAAAGTTCGGGTTCTGCATATTTTCAAGACTCAGCCCTCTGGCATGATTCTCCTCCCAGACCAGGATTCCCTGCTCATCGCACAAGTCCAGAAACACCTCGTCGTCGGGATAGTGAACAGCGCGGATGGAATTGGCGCCGAGATGCCTGATCAACTCTATGTCGGCAGCGATCGCAGCATACGGCAGTGCACATCCAAACTGTGGGTGATCCTCATGCCTGCAGAGCCCTTTGATCCGGACCGCGCGCCCATTTAACAGGATCTTATCCTGTTTGATCCTGATCTCCCGGAATCCAAACCGCTCGATGCAGTCATCAATCCTGCTCCCGTCTCTTTTGAGCTCCGCCTTTGCATAATAGAGCGCCGGATGTCCGATCTCCCACGTCTCCACCTGTTCAAACGCAAAGTCCTCACACAGGGTGATCTCCTCATTGGCCCCGACCGCCACTGCTTCCCATCGATGTACTTTGTCCACGATCGAGATGCTGACATCTACAGTCTGATCTCTTTCAGAGAGGTTGACAGCAATGATCTCCACCTTTGCTTTCCATTGATTGTTCTCCACATGCGGCGTGATGTGAAGCTGTCTGATATAGAGTTCGCCGAGCTGTTCTAGCACGACAGGTCTGCTGATCCCGCCGTACGCCATATAATCATTGGGAATGTGGAGGGCACTCTCACTGCTGAAACGATTGTCCGCCTTCACCTCAAGCGTGTGCTCTCCCTCCTCGAGATCCCTTATGATCACGCTGAATGCCGTGTATGCATTGTAGTGGGAAGCGATCTCTTTGCCGTCGAGATACACTGTTGCCGTGTGACTCACCCCTTTGAACTCCAGCCGGATCGTTCCACCCGCATAAAATTTCTTTCCGAAGATCCCCTCGCCCCTGTAATCAGAAAAATCGGGAAGGTTCTCCCAGCAGCACGGCGTCGCCACGTGAAGTGTCCTGCCCTCATATTCCCCCTGGCAGGGTGTGAAATCCCATAGGCTCCCTGTCAGTTCCTGCTGCTTTCTTACCTCGTGTGTTGCAAAAGTCCTTATCATGTCTGTTTGTACCTCCCTCTCATAGCTTACTGTTTGTTGCCCCTGCAAAAATCATGCGCAGAACATTGTCCCTAAAATAAACCAGCGGCGGCTCACCCGGAAAGCAGTTCAGCATTCTGTACAGATAGATCCCAAGCGTGACAACGCACACCAGCCCCAGCCACAATGTCATGCGTCTGGCATTCACACCCCTTAAATACCGATCAACAAAAAACCATCCCAGAAACAAGATCCACAACGGCGCTGCGGGATTGAGATGCATCCCCCGTACAAACCTGCCTGTCAGGATATAAAACACAGCCCGCGTCATACCGCAGCCCGCGCAGGGAAACCCCGTCAGGATCAGCTGCGGACAAAATGCGCCAAACACGCTTCTTGCAAGCACATTATAGAGCGCCAGCGCCAGGATTGCAGCCCAAAAGTCCTTTATATCACGCCATACTCTCCCTAATACGGTCCGTATCATCTGCATCTGCACTTTCCTCCCTGGAACTCCGCTTTTTTCATCCTTTTTATACGATCATTTGCTCTGTCTTCTCATCGCTCTCGGTTCGCCGCATACGACCTCGAAAAATTAAACGTTCTAAATCCCATAAACTCATCCTGCTGCCGTTGATACCGCTCCAGCCTCCTGCCATAGGCGCTGTCCTCATTCTGCCAGATCTCCTCCGGAAGCGCCGAAACTGCGTCGAGCGAGAGCCGCCTTCTCAGATAGTAGCTGTCGTATTCCTGTCCGTCAGCGCCAGCCGTGATATTGTATGCAGCAATCCAGTAGTCCGGGTGCGCCGCCGAAAAACAAAGCCAGCCCACAGTCAATGTCACGAGCACAAAGCGGAAAAGTGACATCCTTTGATTGTAAGTATACACCAAAACGCCCGTCATGACAATCGCGATCATGACCAGCCCCCACAGCACGAGCATCCGAAGAAATGTCAGATGATAGCTTGCGATATACAGGAGCATCCTATATGCACTTGACACTGTCATGATGTACGTACAGCCGCATATAATGGTCAGAAGCGCCCGCAAAAGCCGCGAACTCTCAAAATACGCCAGCGTGCACAGCACCAGCATAATATTAAAAATGCAGACAAATACCAGTTCGAAAAATCCGCGTCTGGCGTAGGAGGAATATGTGTAGCCTTGTGGCAGTCTGCCCAGGAACAGACTAACAATCTGTATCCCTGAAAATACCATATACATAACACACATGACACCGTTGACTGTCACTGCAATATAGGGATCCCAGTTAATCTTCGCCGTCTGCGCTTTACTATCTATCATCCTGATATTCTGCAGCTCCGTGTTGTAAGAAAATATGCCATAACACACGGCGAATACCACAGCGATCAACACAGCTATTTTGATGATATCCCCGATCGCATCGATGTCAAACGAGAATGTCAGCATATCATATATTAGATCACAGAATACAGCATCCGCACTCGCGAGCAGTATCGCAATGAACATTGCCATCGGAATGACGATCAGCAGTCCGATCCCCACAGATCTGACAAGACGTCCACATTCGGCATTTTTCTTGTTTATGCCATCTTTTTCAACAGTGCGTCTCAGCTGCCACCACGCTGCTATATCATAGATCGGTGCGATCATGCTGGCAATGCCGCCAAACAGCATCATCATTCCGCCCTTGATGTATGCCGTGACGCGCCATCCGGTCAGATCATGCCAGTATTGCAAAAGCAGCACGCCAAACAGCACAAACATCAGCAGTTTATTAAAAAAAATCAGTACACCAGAGTCCGTCGTGCAGTTCAAAAAACCTGCCGCTATGATACAAATCGTCAAAAATGTCCTGTTAATATGCGCTTTCCCTGTCTTCCCGTCTGCGGAGCTGCTCTCTGACTTTCTGGTAAAGAAGCCAAAAAACAAGAGGGTTCCGCCCGCGAAAAAAGGGTATGTGATCCCCGATGCATTGCGGTATAGGCAGAATGCATAGAACAGCGCATACAGAAAACTTCCTGCTCCAAACATCTGAAATCTCTTTTTCTTTTTGTTCATCTCGTTCATTTTCATTTCCTGCGCTGCCAGATGATTGACTGGCGGCATCGTGACCAGTGCCTGTGGGTCCGTCGTTATCATGCGTTGATCCATTTTTAATCCTTCCTTTCCTATGGGATCGATACCAACTATGTCTCCTCTTCGTCGGTCTCTACATATTCCAGAATGTCCCCTGGCTGGCACTGCAGTGCTTTGCAGATCGCGTCGAGCGTCGACAGTCTCACCGCCTTTGCCTTGTTGTTTTTTAAGATCGACAGGTTTGCAAGTGTGATGTCCACTTCCTTGGCGAGCTCTGTGAGTCCGACTTTCCGCTTTGCCATCATCACGTCCAAATTGATTATTATTGCCATTGTATTGCCTTTCTGAATAAAACCATTTTTATATCAAGATGATGAAATCTTTGATATCGCTGTAGTACTAAATCGTAAGGTCATTTTCCAACTTATACTCCACCGCCCTGTCAAACACAAAGGCGAGCACTTTGCTGAACAGGCCTGCTATGATAAAGACCAACACCAGGACCAGCATGGCGATGGTCATATAGAGCACTGTCCTCAACAGACAGATAACTGCAATCACAAAGCTGTAGGTTCCCATCCGCTGCAGGCTGACCACATTGTCCTTCACAAAGCAATCATCCGCTAAGACTGTCCGAAACATTTTGCGCAGCTCGCCAAGTATCAGGACTGCCAGGATCCCCAGCACAAAGTAGATCACGATGATCTCTGCATAATGCCCCTCATAATCATGGAAATCCAAAAACTCCGCCACCCTCTGCACCAGTCCCGGAAAGGGAAGCAGCACTGTCACTACAATACCCGCAAAATACATAAAGTCCAGCAGATATTTTGTAAAAATAATAACCGTTTCCTTCTTCATCACGTCCTCATCCTTTTCACTTTTTCCAGAAAATTCCGTATTTCTATACTAGCACTGTTCAGATCGAAATGCAATAATTTTTTATTGATTTTCGATAAATTTTTATTGAATAGCCATCTTCCTCTGGGTACCCGTGTGCATAAAAAGAGGAGCCGAACTATCTCTCGCCCCTCTTTATCCCTGTTACGATAACTATGAAATTTGTCATTTTAAATCGTGTCTGGACAATGCTATTTGTCAGATGTGCGTCACGATTTGCGGGAGCTATCTACGATCTTATACCCGGCATTGCCAAGAATTTCTGCCGCTTCTTGATATTTTTCTTTTCTTGTAAACACATAGTCCGTATTGAAGGTGGAAACAGCAAAGATCCCAATCTTATTTTCCGCCAGGATTCCTGTAATCCCAGACAAGATACCGATCAATGAGAAATCTAAGATCCCCTGAATGCGAAAGGCGTTCCAGCCGTCATCACGATCCGTTACATTGGGCGGAACATCACTCGTAAGACATACCAGGGACTTCTCTTGATCGGTCTTTCCCACAAAACAAAACTCTGTATCCAGATCTGCAAGTGAATAATCTGCTACTTTACATACCGAGAAATCACGATCGATCTTTTCTATTACGATATTCATATAATCCCTTCTTCCTCCCCGATCCTTCAGCAGTGAATGCGCATCTT